>Ga0131853_10023239_pt1 | contig 11198 bp, 11 predicted proteins | sample TergutLab28metaG_FD_92764 | JGI IMG/M metagenome (GOLD analysis project Ga0131853, IMG submission 92764) | Labiotermes labralis P1 segment gut microbial communities from Petit-Saut dam, French Guiana - Lab288 P1 (version 2) (version 2) | ecosystem: Host-associated > Arthropoda: Insects >...
GTACAGGTTGGCATCTTTGCTGAGCGGTTTAATGCACTGGATCAAGAAAGCATCGTTCAACGGGAGATCGTTTATATTGGTTGTCGATCACAAAAGCCAAGTTCATGGCGCACGGCACTTGAGTTATTGGAAGCGGGAAAAATCGATGCCGATAAATTGATTACAAAGGTGGTGTCGCTTGAGGAGTGGCGAGAAGGTTTTGATGCCACCATGTCAGGGGACGAGTTAAAAGTGTTGATTAAATCGTAATTCGGAATCCAAGTGATGGAGCTTTTCCCCAGATAAAGGATTTATCGCGTATTCTGGGGAAAGTGTGACAATTAGCAAATGCAGCAAGGAGTGTTGACATGGCAAAGTTGAAATGTGTCGTTTTTGATATGGATGGGACGTTGGTGGATAGCGAATCGGTCCACGACGAATGTTTCCAGCGCGTCTTCGATAAGTATGGTGCGGAGGTTTCTCATGAAGAATTGGTATCGTGGAATGGGGTTGGCGTGCCTGGTCTACTAGAGAAGTTGGAAGGGTTGACCGGATCCCGTGATGAGGCTCAGAAGTGGTTGGATGAAAGTTTGGTGGATTTGGAGCAGCAACTACTAACGGTCGGCTTTCCAACTTTTGAAGGTGCAAAAAAACTGCTTGAATTTTGCAAGCAGCAAGGGTTAGTAGTTGGGCTGGCTACGTCTTCTTTAAAGGAATGGGGTAAAGTTGTAGTTATTAAGACAGGGATTGATTCGTATTTTGATTTTATGTTTTTTGGGGACGACGTTGAGAACATGAAGCCGGCCCCAGATGTTTACCTATTGGCCGCGAAACAAGCAGGTGCCACTTTTGAAGAATGCCTCGTGTTTGAAGATTCACAAGTGGGCGTTGAAGCGGCCGCACGCGCCGGTCTACCGGTTGTTCAAATTTTACGTGGTCAGAAAAAGTCAGAATTAGCGACCGATCATATTGAATCGTTTGAAGAGGCAAAGATTTTGATAGAAGAAAAGCTACGACCAAAAAAGTCGTAGCCATAGATTGTTGACGAATAAGCTAGCCCCCTTGATAATGGAGATAAATCATTAGCAAAGAATCAAAAAACGCAATAGGTTGAGCAATTAGCATCTAGATCTGAAAACATCAACAAACTGGCTGAAATCGTAAAATGTTGATGTTTTGGCTACTCGGATAGCTCGAAAAATATGCCCAAACTATCAGGTTTTCTCTAAAATTGCGGGTTACCTGATAGTTCCGACCGCCGATTCTCCGATTTTCACCTCGAAAACATCAACAAACTGATCGAAATCGCAAAATGTTGATGTTTCTTGAATACGTTGTTACAAAAAACGGAGGATTAGCTTTTTTGAGTTCGTCAAGGGTTTGAAGCTACGACAACAATCGTAGCTATTTTTCGTTAACAAAGCGCTCAATTTCTTCTACGAGAGCCTCGAACATTTCTGACTCAGGGACTTTTTTGACGATTTCCCCTTGTCTGAATAAAATTCCTTCTCCTTTACCACCAGCGATGCCAACGTCAGCTGCGCGGGCTTCACCAGGACCGTTAACGGCACACCCCATCACAGCGACGGTGATGTCTTGATGGATCCCTTCTAAGTACACTTCAACTTTCTTTGCTAGAGGGATCATGTCGTAATCGAGACGACCACACGTCGGGCAGGAAACCAGGGTAGGCATATTTTTAATTAAACCGAAATTTTTCAGAATTTCGCGGGCGACTTTAATTTCTTTGACGGGATCATCACTTAAAGAAACGCGAATGGTACTACCAATTCCCTGATTGAGTAAGATTCCGAGTCCAATGGAGGATTTGATGGTACCGGAAAACTCGGTTCCCGCTTCGGTGATCCCTAAATGAAGGGGGTAAGGAATCGTTTGTGCGGCTAACTCGTAGGCCTGTACCGTTAAATCCACATCGGTGGCTTTTAAGGAAACGACAATGTTGTGGAAGTCTAAGTCTTCTAGGATTTTAATATGGTGTAAGGCACTATCTACCATGCCTTGAGCAGTGGGCTTGCCGTATTTTTTTAAAATATGTTTTTCTAAAGATCCTGCATTAACGCCAATGCGAATGGGGATCTTTTTTTCTTTTGCCGCTTCAACCACCTGACGTATCTTTTCCTCGTTTCCAATGTTACCAGGGTTTAGGCGGATTTTATCAATGCCGTTTTCGATGGCGAGAAGCGCCAGCCGGTAGTCAAAATGAATGTCTGCGACGAGAGGGATGGTGATCTGAGATTTGATCTCTTTAATGGCCATTGCATCTTCTTTATCTAGGCACGCCACACGGACAATGTCACATCCCGCAACGGTTAATGCTTTAATTTGAGCAACGGTCGCTTCAATGTCTTTCGTTTTCGTTGTGGTCATGGACTGCACCGTCACCAGATCACTTCCACCGAAATGAAGGTCACCGATTTTAATCTCGCGGGTGTCTTTGCGATGTCGGACTTTGTTCATAGTTATCACCTTAGGGGAAATAGTTCTAGTTATAAACTCTACTAGTTAAGGAATTATCGTTGAGCGATAAATCATCGTAAAAGTGTTGGTTTTTGGTTCCAACGATATTTTGAGCTTTGTTTGTGATCACAAACACTCATACTAGTATACAGGACACGGGGCAATAATTCTAGTAAATCTTAACTTTACGAACGTCGGTTTTCGTATGTATGATCAGGTGGGTCTTACTATAAAGCATGAGTTTAATATCTTTTGTGATCTGGATGCCGTTTTTTGTGAGTTGGTCGTGGAACCAGTCCGTGGTTCGGTCCGCATTCTCGATCGCAAAAGGTTTCAATTCCCCTGAAATAATAAAAGGAAGTGGAAAGGTTTTCGTAGGAAGTCTTTTCTCATAAATACTTAGTCGCCCATTGGCCTCCATAATGGCATACTGAATGTCATCGATATCAGGAACGTTAGCTTGACGTAAGAGCATCATTAACTCATCTAGTTGCATTCGAAGTTTTGTCAATTCTTCGTAGTCAATGTTTCCATCGTTGATCAGTAGAGAAGATTCACCGTTCATGTATTTTCGCATTTTCGGGTGTTTCACTTGGATTTTTGCCATTAACATTTGCAAGGAGACAAGCGCGATAAGGCCAGTTAGTGAATCCAGCCAGAATTTTTCTTCTACAATTCCTGTTGCCACAACATCCGCGATAATGAGGTTCATGACAAAGTCAAAGATGGACAACTCGCTGATCTCTCGCTTGCCCATGATCTTGTAAGAGATAATAACAGCTAGGTAGAAAAAGATGGCAAGTAAAATAGAGTAAATGATGTGCATGAAAAAAGCCTCCAACGTTTAAATTAGATGGCTTTAGTATGAACCTAAACACAGAAATTAATCGAAGTTGCCCATTTTAGAGCGCTTGTGGAAGGGTTATTTGGTATGTTTGTTTAAAGTATAACACAAATTAACCTTGATGCTGCATCTTAGTGTGCGGGATTTTTGGAGGAATGATGGATGTATTTACGCGCAATGAAAATGGTAGCAGGTGCTTTGCTAGCAACGCTTTTAGCAGATTTTATTGGGTTGACCTCGACAACCACGGCTGGCGTCATTGTATTGCTAAGTTTAGGCAAAACAAAACGGACGTCTTTAGAAAACGCATGGATTCGTGTTAAAGCGGTTATTCTTGCACTCGCTCTTGGTAGCGCTGTGTTCTCGTTAATTGGATTTGGCACGTTCTCTCTAGGGGTGTTTCTCGTCGCTTTTGTGCCAACGATCCTTAAGCTAAAGTTAGAAGGTGGGCTGATCATTGGGACGGTGCTAGTCACGCATTTAAAGAACGCAGGTGTGATTGATGGCACGATTCTTTATAACACAGTGTTGCTTTTTTTACTGGGGGTCACCGTGGCTTTAATGTTGAATCTTTATGTACCGAGCATGAAAAGGTACATGACAGAAGATCAGCGTTTTATTGAGGAGAAGTTTCGTGTAATTTTATTGGGATTTTCCAGCAAGCTTACGCTTGGGGAGAAAAAACACGATGCGTTTTGTCAACAACTGTTAACAGAGACGAGTCAGCGGATTGCCGTGGCCATTAAGAGGGCAAAAATGGCGCAAGAAAATAACTGGAGCGATGAACCATTATACGAACTTAAATATCTACTTATGCGACGAACGCAGTTTGGTGTTTTAGAACGTATGTTTAAACTTATGGATAGGTTAAGTATGACGGATTTGCTTGCTGCTACACTGATCTCAGAGCTAATGGAAAAAGCGGCGTTGGTATTGGAAGAGTTTAATACAGGAGATGCTTTATTATTAGAGCTTGAGGAGATCTCGGCAGTCTGTCGAAGTGGCACCTTACCGAAAAATCGAGAAGAGTTTGAAAATCGGGCGGTTTTATTCCAATATTTGTCTGAATTTAGATATTTTTTGGAGTTGAAAAAGCAGTTTAGCGACGACCTCTACCTCATAGATTGATGGAAGAGGGACTTTACCCTTCCCTTAAGGGGTAATTGTATGGTAAAATAATCGGTATGCCAATTTATTGGAGTTGACACGTGAGATGAATGAAATAGAAAAAATTAAAGATAGAATGGGTCGCACGAGAAATTTCTCGATTATTGCTCACATTGACCACGGCAAGACCACCCTATCTGACCGTATTTTAGAGAAAACAAACGCACTGCAACAACGGGAGATGCAAGCCCAAACGTTGGATTCCATGGATCTTGAGCGTGAGCGTGGCATTACCATCAAATTAAATGCGGTTCATTTAAACTACACAGCAAAAGATGGAGAAGACTATATTTTTCATTTAATTGACACCCCAGGACACGTCGATTTCACTTACGAAGTTTCTCGCTCCTTAGCTGCTTGTGAAGGGGCTGTTTTAGTGGTGGATGCCGCTCAAGGGATCGAAGCTCAAACGCTTGCTAACGTTTATCTGGCATTGGATAACGACTTAGAGATCCTGCCTTTAATTAATAAAATCGACCTCCCAAGTGCAGACCCAGATCGTGTGAAAACAGAAGTGGAAGACGTTATTGGACTTCCTGCTGATGAAGCGGTTTTAGCATCGGCAAAAGCCGGGATTGGGATTGAAGAGATATTGGAACAAATCGTTGAAAAAGTACCGGCACCAGAAGGCGATCCAGAAGCGCCGTTACAGGCCTTGATTTTTGACTCCTTATACGATCAATACCGTGGGATCATTGTGTCGGTGCGTGTCATGAATGGTGTGATTCGCAAGGGCGATAAAATCAAGATGATGGCCACGGATGCTGTATACGAAGTCAACGAAGTGGGGGTTTATACGCCTCACGAAACGCAAGTTGATTACTTAGCACCTGGTGATGTAGGCTTTATTAGTGCCGCCATTAAAGATGTGAAGACCGTTAATGTGGGGGATACCGTTACCACAGAGAAAAATTCAGCAACTGAACCATTGCCGGGTTATCGTAAAATGAACCCGATGGTATTCTGCGGGCTTTATCCAATTGATGCTGCTCAATACAACGATTTAAAGGATGCTTTAGATAAATTAGTCCTAAACGATTCAGCTCTTCAATTTGAACCAGAAACTTCACAAGCCTTAGGTTTCGGATTTAGAACGGGATTCCTTGGTTTATTACACATGGACGTGATTCAGGAGCGAATTGAGCGCGAGTTTAACATTGACCTGATTGCGACAGCACCGTCGGTAATCTATCAGGCCCACTTAACCGATGGATCGATGGTCAAGGTTGATAACCCAGCAGATATGCCGGAAACAGGAAGGTTAGCAAAAATTGAAGAACCTTACGTGAAGGCAAGCATTATGGCGCCAAACGATTACGTCGGTGCCGTGATGGAGCTGTGTCAAAAAAAACGTGGGATATTCGTCTCTATGGACTACATGGATGAGACCCGTGTCCATATTATCTACCAAATTCCATTAGGAGAAATTGTGTACGACTTCTTTGATCAGTTGAAATCGACGACGAAAGGGTATGCGTCTTTTGATTACGAATTGTCTGACTATCAAGAGTCGCGCCTTGTAAAAATGGACATTCTCCTAAATGGCGAAGTGGTGGATGCCTTAAGCGTCATCGTTCACCGTGACTTTGCTTTCAATCGTGGGAAGGCGATCACAGAGAAGTTAAAAGAAATCATTCCAAGACAACAATTTGAAGTGCCGATTCAGGCAGCCATTGGTGGGAAGATCATTGCACGTTCAACGATTAAAGCCTTACGTAAGAACGTTATTGCTAAATGTTACGGTGGAGACATTTCTCGTAAGAAGAAGCTCCTTCAGAAACAAAAAGAGGGTAAAAAGCGCATGAAGTCCGTGGGATCGGTTGAAATCCCTCAGGAAGCATTTATGAGCGTTTTGAATATGGATGAGTAGGAGAATGTTGATTTATCAGTGTTTTGATGTTATAATTTGCATATACTAAAAAAGAGCTACAAGATGCCTTGCGCAACTTTCTAGCTCCCAAACACTTGTTTAAGTAATAACGCTAGTCGGCCAAGACATTCAGCGCTATTACTTTTTTCTTGCTTTTTGGAGTTTTACGACAATCTGTAAAGACAATTTGATTACCTTCAGAACAGAAATAATAAAATCCATAAACATCACCGCCCTCCAAGAGCTGGTGTCAAAAGTTGTCCACTAAAGGGACTGGTTCATCTAAGCATTAAAATGCTAAGATTCACAGGCGCGCCTATCTTATAACTCTAGGGGAGGATTATAGCACTGTTTTAGAATTTTGTCATCTCAAAAATGTAGAAGATTGGCGAAATTGCGTCTCGGATTTTCTAAATGGACTGGATTCTAGGAAATTTGACAAAATTCGACCGTTTAAAGTGTAGAAAAAACGTAAAATTTCCTAAAAAGGGGCCTATTTCAGGAAATTCGACGAATTTTACCCCCTTTTGAGAAATGCCACAAAAAATAGTGTATAATAATGTCAAGTTTTGATTTTAATAAAGAAGGTTTGTGATGTTATGGATGCAGATATGATGAATGGTGCCATGCTTGCTTTTGTTGGCGATGCTTATTATGAATTAAAGGTTCGTGAAATGCTGATGAAAAGGGGAATTAACAAGACCCATCGTTTTCACAAGTTGTCGGTTTTTTACGTATCGGCAAAGGCACAGTCGCGGATTTTACATGCGTTAATGGATCAAGAGTTTTTGACGGCGAAAGAGTTAGATATTGTTCGCCGAGGTCGAAACGTGAAAACAGGTACCGTTCCTAAAAATACGGATACGATAGCTTACAGGCAAAGTACAGCGCTTGAAGCATTGATTGGTTATTTGTACTTAAAAGAAGAATGGGATCGATTGGATACATTGATATCACAGATGATCGAAATTCGCAAAGAGGATGAGGAAAATGAGTAAGGAAATTTTGTTTGGCAAGAATGCCGTCATTGAGGCAATGCGCGCTGGAAGAGAGATCTATCATTTGGTGGTTAGCGATGAGGTTTTGAAGAAAGAGGGGGAGTTGAGAAAACACATCAAAGACTTTGAGTTGACCCCCGAAATCGCGGACTCGAAGAAAATCAAGCAGTTGGTTCATCAACGATATGGAATTTCAGGACAGATACAAGGTATGGTTGCCGAAGTGGCTGAATACGAGTATTTAGACTTGGACAGTTTGATCAATCGTTTGAAAAATCAGAGGTCACGGAAGTTTTTGTTGATGCTTGACGGATTGGAAGACGTTCACAATTTAGGTGCTATTTTAAGAAGTGCTGAAGCCGTCGGCGTAGACGCAGTGATTGTCCCTCAAAATAGATCAGTTAAGTTAGGAGGGACGGTCGCTAGGTTATCGGTAGGTGCAGTGGAATACGTGCCCGTTGTTCAGGTGAAGAATTTATCACGAGCCATCGAAAGATTAAAGAAAGAAGGGGTTTGGTTTGTGGGAACCGATGCTGAAGAATCGCAAGATTATCGTGCGGTAGATATGAAAACGGACGTTTGCGTGGTCATTGGAAGTGAAGGTCGTGGGATGAGCCGTCTGGTTAAGGAAGCCTGTGATTTTAGAGTTCATTTGCCAATGGTTGGGAAGATATCGTCTTTGAATGCCTCTGTGGCGACTGCCGTTTTACTGTATGAGGTATATAATCAGCGAAATCCAATTAGATAAGAAAAGATAGGATGTTTAGGGGGTGTTTTAGTAATGAGTTAGAGGGTGGGTGTAAAACGATGTCTAGTTTAACAAATATGGAGTTTTTGACCGATTTAGAGTTGATGGAAAAATTGAGAAATGGAGACGAAGAAGCTTTTGAGTGTTTGCTTAAAAGGTATGAACCTTTTGTCAAAAGAATAGCAAAACGTTACTTTGCTTGTGGTTTTGATTGGGAAGATTTTTATCAAATAGGAGCCATGGCTTTCTTTAATGCGGTTATGACTTATAGTGAGGACAAAAATGCATCTTTTTATACGTATGCTTTGTCGTGCATTCGTAATCGGATTGTCTCACAGTATCGGAAGTTAAGTATGAAAACAGAATACGCCTTATCGGAAGAGAAACTCATGTTTGTCATGGATGCAAGAGAGAGCTATTCGGTTACACCTATCCCTACATCTTCGGATACATCAGAAGAGGAAGAGGAACGTAAAGTGAATGAGAAAAGACTAGAAAAGATGGTGGCTAGAGCCAAGTTAAGTCGTCTTGAGAGAGCTTGCTTAAATGAATATTTAATGGGAAAGAGTTATGAAGAGATTGGAAAAGAACTGGAACTTTCTGAAAAGCAGGTCGATCAGGCTTTATATCGATGCCGAAAAAAAGTAAAAGAACACGGAGTCACCGACCTTTGGTTTGCTAGAGAATAGTTTAATCATTTGGAGGTGTATGGTATACTAGCATTAAAGTTAGCGTACCGAGGAGGAGCAGAATGTATTTGAGTGAAGTTGAAGTGTCAAATGGCTTAGTGATTCGAGAGTTAGGGGACGAGGGGTTAGAACAAGTTTACCCCGTGATCCATCAGCTAAGAACCCATCTTAACTTTGAAGAATATGTGGCGGTGGTTAAAGAAATGAGAAAGCGTGGCTACCAAATTTTCTGCTTGTTTGCTGGCGAAGAAGTGGTCTCTTATGCCGGTTTTGTTCAAGCGGTCAATATGTATTATGGGAATCATCTTTGGGTTTATGATTTAGTCACCGACGAGGGTTCGCGTGGGAAGGGTTACGGCCATGTCTTGCTTTCCTACTTGGAAGAATATGGGAAAAGAAAAGGGTTAGAACGTGTTGCTCTATCGTCAAGGTTTCACATGAAGCCAGCCCATAGATTTTACGAAGAAGGGCATGATTACGATAAAGTTAGTTATGTGTTTCTCAAGGACCTTTAAGTGAACAGTGGAAGTAGGAGGCATAGAAAATGTTAACGATGATGACTTACCCAAGTTGAGGGACGTGTCGAACCGCCGTGAAGTGGTTAGAAGAAAAGGGTGTTGAATTTAAGGCGCGCCACATGATGAAGGAGCCGTTAACTGCGGATGAAATAAAAGTAATTCATGTTAGGTCAGGGGTTGCTATCGAGCGCTTTTTCAATGTAAACGGGAAGATGTACCGTGAATTGGGATTGAAGGAGAAGTTGGACCAGATGTCTGATGAAGAATGTTATAAGCTGTTAGCGACTGATGGCAAGCTAGTTAAGCGACCATTGATATACGATACGTCAGGTCGGATTACATTTGGATTTAAGGCAGACGATTACGAGAAGACGTGGTTGTAGGGGAAGTTGTGTAAGGTTTATAATGATCAAAATGGAGATTCTATTGTAAAAATGAGGCATTTAGTATGGACAAGAAAAAAGTAATAGTGGGGTTGAGTGGAGGCGTCGACTCTTCGGTAGCTGCCCATTTGTTGATAGAGGCTGGATACGATGTAGAAGGCCTTTTCATGCGGAATTGGGACAGTGCAACGAACAACGATTTCCTGGGAAATAAGACGATTGATGACGAGATTTGTCCACAAGAAGTAGATTATGCTGATGCGGTAGAAGTAGCGCGTCAGCTTGGGATTCCGATTCATCGAGTGGACTTTGTTCAAGAGTACTGGGATCGGGTATTCACCTACTTTTTAGAGGAATACCGAGCTGGTAGAACGCCGAATCCAGATATTATGTGTAACAAGGAAATTAAGTTTAAGGCGTTCTTGGATCATGCTTTTGATTTGGGAGCTGATTTTATTGCGACAGGGCATTATGTGCGGGTGGATCATGCAGAAGAATCTAGGTTGTTACGTGGGGTTGATAATAATAAGGATCAAAGTTATTTCTTATCGCAACTAACTCGTGATCAGCTTGATAAGACATTATTTCCGTTGGGACATTTGGATAAGTCTGAAGTGCGCGCTATGGCAGAACAACTTGGTTTAGTGACCGCCAAGAAGAAGGATTCAACAGGGATTTGTTTTATTGGGAAGCGAGATTTTACGGAATTTTTGCAAAACTATTTGCCAGCGCAACCTGGGAAAATGAAGACGTTGGATGGTCGCGAGATCGGCGATCACATTGGCTTGATGTATTATACGATTGGTCAACGAAAGGGGTTAGGCATTGGTGGTGCAGGCGATGCCTGGTTTGTGATGGGCAAAAATATAGCAGAGAATGTTTTGATTGTGGGACAAGGGCATGAGCACGATTACGTATATGCCAACGAAGCGATCGTGACGGACGTAAACTGGATTGGGAACGACCGTTTTGAAGGGGTTTGTTCCTGTGCAGCGAAGTTTCGTTACCGTCAGAAGGATGTACCGGTTGAGATGGAGTGGCTTGATGTGTCGACGTTGCGAGTTAGATGTCTTGAACCGACGCGTGCCATTACGCCAGGTCAAGCTGCTGTCTTTTACGATGGTGAAATGTGTTTAGGTGGTGGCTTTGTTAGTGAAGTCTTTATGGACGGCGAGAAGCGGATGTATTAGAATAATTCACTCTTGATAGAGGTCTGACTATCTCCAAAAAGGCACTTTCAAAGATTTAGCGATAGTATTTGCTCAAAAATCATCTTAAATTATCTCCAAATCATATAAAATCGTAATTTGGCGATATTTTTTCTTATAAATGGGGTTAAAACTATCTCCAAAATAGAGAAAATGAGGTTTTGGAGATATATTTTGGATATATATAGATTCCACATAAGGGGTGACGAAAGTATGAAAAGCTTATTAACCAAACTAATGATTTGTCAGAAGGAGTTAAAGCAGATTGGTGATGAGCTTTTGACATTGCCGGCGGGACATCTAGTAAAAAAAGGAA
>Ga0131853_10023240_pt1 | contig 11198 bp, 18 predicted proteins | sample TergutLab28metaG_FD_92764 | JGI IMG/M metagenome (GOLD analysis project Ga0131853, IMG submission 92764) | Labiotermes labralis P1 segment gut microbial communities from Petit-Saut dam, French Guiana - Lab288 P1 (version 2) (version 2) | ecosystem: Host-associated > Arthropoda: Insects >...
ACACACACACACACACACACACACACACACAGACACACACGTCTAAGTGGAAGAGGTGCCGGGAAGGTGTCGACTCGCCTGCGACTGTCCAGTAGCAGTTTCGGAAAAACAAGTTAGTGCAGTGTGATTACACGTGTGTACACAACTCCGACATTCGCGTATGTATTCGTCTCCCTTGATATAACGAATGTAGACGCAATACGGAAACCAGAGTGCGTGTTCCCTCCACGCGTCATCTGTGGGACGCCAATTTTTTAACCCTCCGCCACAGTGAAAGCATATTGTCCTATCACCTTGACCTGCAAATAAAGTGTCTTATGTAGACTCGAAGATAATGATTCTACAAGTGATACAGAGATAATGATGATATATATACCTGTGTAGTAAAAACCCGCTGCACTGAAAGAATCGGGTGATGGATTCATATCGTGAGGCCAATGTGTATGATTTCAATCGCGAATCTTTGGTATCGAAGATAAATATTTAGGTCGCTGACCGATAATCATGGCGCTTTGCAGTGGGCTGCTTTGCTATGGCCAAGAATTAAGTCTGTACTCCTTTGCCGTCGACTCGAAATGAAATTAGGTTTCACACGTCGTGTGAATATAAAGTGATACATTATTTTCATGTGGTATGAAGTAGTTTATTTTCGAACAATAAACATTTGTTTACAAGTGAAAAATATGTTAGAAGCTGCTTCGTGTTTTAACAATAATAATAATAATAATAATAACTAAGGCTACTGTAAGTGTACGTGTAAGCAAGTACAAACCGTTAAAGAATAATAAGTATTTGTGTAAAAATTGTTTTTTTACAATGCCGTCTTGAGTTCGTCAAACAGTTGTGAATACACTATGTGCTTACTGGCGTTAGGAGCCGGTTCGACATAATTAACCGAAGTCAATGCCACAGTCATATAATCGAAGACGTCGGTCAGAGAGAGAGAGAGAGTGTACACTTTCAGTTGATTTTGAAGGACGTGAAACATTCTCGAGAGATACTGCAAGTCTCCGAGACTCAGGCCGATGTACTGTTTTTTCGTGATACAATCGAGCGATCCTGTAGCTTTCCGTCGTGTTCAGTCTAAAATCGCCAACTTGTACCCGTACTGCTCGTTGCCACACATGGACTCGCATATCCTAGGCACAGATTCCGCCATCTTGTTGTCGTGCCGATCGTCGAGAATGAGGATGGTAGAGTCGTTCTTCTTTATGGATTCGAATTCCACGAAGGGATGTTAACCTCAACCGGGGTAGAAACCGACGGAGACGTATTTGGTCCTGTCTTCGTCGATGAAAAAGAGGCGTCGCAGTACGACACGTTTAGGATCGAATATCAGATTGACGGCCTCGGCGTAGAAGGTGCAGGTGTCAAAATCTGGCGGTCGACGGCGTTTAGGCGTCTATGCTTCAGGCGTCGATGTTTCGATAGCGACTGGCCGACGTGTTCTTGTAGACATTGTCGAGGGCAGAGTGATCGGGCAGCCTACCGCTCGTTCAGTTTTAAGCAGCTGAAACAAATTTGGACGAATGACGTGCCATATCTTTAGGGCACCTTACATAAGATTTCGTCTGCAGGTGGAACATCAAACAATCGTAGAGGGAATGCGCGGTTTTGGCTGCGCAATTGAAGTTTGGAAATTTCTGACAAGGCAGGCTGCACCAGCTTGTATGATTGAAGGATGTGGGCTAAGGACACTAGAAATCCTGCATGTTAAGAATCGGGCGACTCAGGAGTTCTGAGAGAAATTTTCATTTCGTAAGTCCATAGCAGTAGAGGTGTGCGAACACCGCTACCGCCTCGCTCACGACCATGTACAGATCGTGATAGGCTATGTGCCCATCCTCCCAATTGAGCCCGTTTTCGTCAGAGCCGTGTGACATCATGCTATATGTACTCTTGAAACGGAACGAATCGACCATGTTTTTGGTCGCCACAGAGAGTTCTTTGACCACGATCTCACTCTGGCGCCCTCTCAAAAATTTATTACAACTTCCATATCGGGGTTGGACATTGCAGAGAATGATGAAACTACGATTAACTACCTACCTTTCATAGAAAGCTTGTGCTGCATTGTCCGCCGCCGCCACCACCGCCACCACCGCCACCACCGCCATGAACCTGCAATTGGATCCTGTTATAATCCCAGGCGGTACAGTTACGTCGTATGAAGTCCGCTATGTAGGGGACGAGCGGTACGATACCCTACGAATCGAAGAAATAGGCACTCGAGGATTTTGGTAGAAAATGTACGGCTAGCCAGTTGAACCTTTCTCCGTGTGAGGATCGGCGTTTATTATGACCGTGCCAGATTACGTGACGGAGGGAGGCAACATATCGGATGGGAAGACTCCCAAGAAGGATGTAACGCCCTTCAACGTACACAACTGCGTCGTGTCCATCTTTAAATTAAAAAATATTTCGTGACCGTTCGCGAGGTATTTACGCGAACCGAATTATCGTATTCGAGATAGAATATACAGGTGATGGGTTCGGGTAACGGCTTGCTGAATTTCAATTCCACTCTGATATTGCCATTATCAGGGTGTGACTATGTCCCTCAGAGGCGGCTCGATCAGGTGTCAAGTCGAAGAGTAGCATGAAATAGCCGTTTGTATACATGTCGTGAGTTATCTGGAGACCTGAGTTCGAGTGGTGAATGCCCGAACCTTCAAAGAGCGTCGTGTACCCCATGACTAACGTCTTCTCGTGATCCATGCCCATAGACAGAACTTCGGTCGGTATCTGTCTGCCGTTCACGTTCAGCGCGAAGGAATTCAGATCGTAGTGGAGGAAATAATAGGGTTTCGTCGTCATGGAGCCGAGAAATTCCGTGTTTTTCTTCATGGTGAATAGTAATCGTTTTGGGATGGTTCCCATCACGGCGTTGTCTATGGAAAGCGATTGCGCTCCGGTAGAAAACATGAAAAACTTCACTTCGACACTGGCCAGATTGTAGCGTGCGAGAGCGCCCTTTCCGAGACCGATGTTGTGCGCCAACAGGAGCGACGGACTGGGTCTGACGCGGTTGACCAATATTTGGGGGTCGAGAAACTTGAAGACCGTTTTTTTTCGCATCTTTGTTCATCAGGTAGAAACTCGGCATGGCCTTTGTGAGTATGATCTGCATTCGGACGCCCGGGTTTAGATATAGCGGTACGTTACATATGTCGCTGTAGAACCGGCCGTAGAGTTGTACCTCTTTGCTCTGCTTGATCTTGTTCCATCGCGTGATGAAAGCTTTGTTTTTTGCATCGGCGCCTGCAGGGTCGCAGAGCAATAGGTCACCGTCATCCAGGTACCAGAACGCATTTGTCAGATGCGTGGCTGCGGCGTCACTGCCGTACGTCAATAGGGTCTCAAAATACGATCGAAAGTTATAGAGTTCCGTGGCTTCGCTTATAGTCACGCCGTTTAGAGCGATGCTACATTGACTGAAGAGCGAGTGCAAGAAATTATTCGTCACCGCAGTAAAATCGGTGTTGTCCGAATTTGTACCGTCAGTCTTTATCATTTTACCCCGAATATATAGATTTATGTTACGTATGTGTCATTATCGGCGTGGATCAGGAATTCTAGATCGCTCTTTTCCGCGGACGCTATGGGCTTGTACGTCACTTCGGTCGTATCGACGACAGAAGTCTTAATAGGTCTAGTGGCAAATATATTTAACTCGAAACTCAAAGACACAGACATGGTTGGCTGCGACAGTCAGACTCATGCCTCTTAGGAGAACATATCCCTTGTTGTAAGCCTCGGTTTCTTGCCGCCTTTCTGTCTCCGCTTCGCGACTCCTGCCTTGCGGAACTTACTGATCAGATTTTGAGCCGTCTCCTTCAAGCGACGCGAGACTATATCCTGAGGGTCTTCGTCCGTCGATCTGGCGATGTCTGTCAAGATATCGCCTCCAGTACGTAATGTCTCTCGCCCCAAAGTCTTGGTACCACTCCAGAGAACCGGTCTAACCATTCGCTATAGCCCTGCCAAAAAAAACTAGCGATCCCGTAGCCCCGCTGAAGATATAGTGTAGCCGCGTAGAAGGGTCCTATGCCGTCGTGTTTGCCGCGACGCGCCTGGTGAAGGTAGTACCTCACGAAAGGAACCATAACCATAAAATGTATGGCAGGTACGATGACGAGGCTATATTTTATTACCACGTCAAAACTCGCAGAAATGTAAGACCACCTTTGAAGGCGATGTGCTAGTCCTGAATTCGACCTACTTGACCGTCAATTGCAATATCTCTATCGTTATACTTTCAAACGTCCGCTTCTCGACGGGCAGATAGTAGACATTATCGAACACGTGTTGACCCGAGAGTGACGGATAAATAAACGTCCTCATAAAACGGGCCAGGGCTCTACCCACATACTGAGGCGATATATGACCGCAATATATCAAGCCTGCGGTGTCGCCAACGACTGTCGTGTTTTTCAACGTACCCACATTGTTCGGAGGATAGGAGAATTCGCATACCCCCTCTTCCCAATTGTCAAAAGAACCAAGTTCTACGGGTCGCGCCAAATCGGCCGTGAATGCGGCGATCGTAGTATCTGGATATAGGTTCTTCGAGGTGTTAAACAACAACGTCACGTAAAAGTGTTTCGGATCGACGTGGGACATCTCTCACACTCGATGCGGGGATCCAGGAATCAAAGTCTTTCGAATAACCTCTCCAGCGGACTAGATATTCTAAAATGCCATGTCTGAACCTCTTGTTCAGTATTTTATCTATCTTATAGACTGTACGTCTCGTGACGCCTAACCGGTTCAGTTCTTCCTGATAGAAGTGGCCCTCTATAGGCGTCCCGTTTAAATTTTCCAATTCGTAGAGGGGTCGCGTACGCCTCTCTATCACCTTCGCGATTCGAAATATCTCCGTGCTAAAATTCTGCTCGGCGTTCTTGGCAAACTTCATCTTCTCCTTGCTGATACGCACGTGTTGCCCCACGCGGAACGTGGCCTTCGCGACTCGCACGCCGCGTCTCCGGGCCTCCATGCTCTTGCATATCGCGAGGACGTCCGAGTCGGTCACTCGCGACGGCGCCAAGCCCATCGCCGAGTGAACTGTAGGTACTTTTATAGGTGAAATGCTTATGCAGCCTAACGCGTATCGTCCGATGCGGGCGTTCGACGACACGACATTTAACGTCTGGATTCCTACATACCTGAAACTGAATGCCCTTGCGTTTCTACATCTCTTGGAAGTGTTTATTTAAGAATTCTTTGCCCTTGTCTGTTCACACCCAGCCGGGACGCCTGCGGCGAATAGAGTCCCCGTATATCGATATAAATGCCGACGCAACGCCTGTAACTGTCTTTGTCCTCAGAGGGACCAGATGTAGCAATTTGGAAAATACATCAATGACGGATAAAATATACTTGTAATTATCGTTAAATATGCCGAGAGCTCGGACGTCGACCATGTCGCATTCCCACACGTCCATCACGTTATTCACCGTATAGGGGTTGCGCGCGAAACGCTTCCTTATCGGTCGATGAAGAATATAAGCATCCTGCTTCTCTAGACAGTCTCTGATATCGTCGAGCTTATTATTCTTCTTCACAGCCACACCGAGTTTTCGCAGGGTCGAAAACGACATCGGTCTGGCGGGATCATAGTACAATCTGCTAGCGGCAGCGACAGTGGCCATCAATACTTTGCCCACCGGCGACGTAACGCTGTTTCGATACCTCGTCGCCTGATATGCGGGAAGAAGGGAACAATGACGTCACGATAAGTAGATACGGGCGTTATCTGTGTGTCGGCGCCGGGCTGGTAGCGGATCAAATGAGCGTTAGTCATATCCAATCATTTGTTATATTTTTTCAGATCGTCTGTCATGATTTTCCTTTGATCCACAATCTTGCACGTCTACAGCTCCCACAATCCGGTTGTCCTTCTAATTTGTCTTCGCCTAATCGTGATATCGCTATCAGTAACTACGAGAACTGTGGAAAAGCCTATCTTGAACGATTCAAGTCTTGTCTGACACCGTATCGAGTGTCGAGATGCCGGCGGTGACGATTGGAGAGATATGGCATTATGTACGGACTACCTATGGGTCCGATATTCTCCCTACCGAACGCCCGTGTAACTACCTTGACAAAATCATCAACACAATCATCACATCGTCGTCGCCGTCGTCGACGTCATCGTAACTGATTTCTCCGATAGTGAACCTCGGCTTAGGCGTCTCTATTCCGTTAAGTGTGGGGTATGGCGACAGGTTTCGTCTGCGTCCCGACTTCGAAATGTCGCGATGGCAGAGGCGGCGGTTGTTTCTTCTTTTTCTTCTTCGCGACAGTTTCAGTACGGGGGGATGCGGGTTGTGGTAATACTTTCTGTAGAAAATCCGCGATCGCCTACATACGCGTCTTGCGTGTGATATCGGCCTCTTCCATTTTTTTACGAAATTTAACGCATTTGTCCTAGGGGTGTTGCTTATCGCGTTGTCGCGTATTCTTCTTCTTTTTCTCCGACGGAGGAGGATGTGAAGACTTTTGTTTTGGGGCCGAAACAACAGGTGGAGGTTTTTTCGTGCCTCTAAGGAAAACTTTTCGGCCGAATCGAGATACATTTTACGTAACATTATTTCCAGCAAACGATCAGTCTGGTGATCGCGGGCAGAACGGCGCTGAGCATAAAGAGCAGGAAACCGCCTCGTTGACCTATGAGCTTCTTCTTGGTAGATAGAGGAACCCGCTTATCGGACACCTTGCGAAGTCTGACCCTGTGCTTTCGTTATTTACGCGTGTTACAACCTGTCAACTTGACGTTTCCGTTCGAGACATTAAGGATGCACTCGTTTATGCTATCCACGAGTTCCTTGTTACAGTTCGTGACTATGGCCTTATGCTGTTTCGGTTCGGCCGCCCTGAGTACGTGAAGTGTGTGATAATTCGATTCCACTCGCTTCATCATTTATCGGCGAATAGACGATGGTCTATTCTGTCGGGAATATATCAGTTCGAAAACGCCGGCGATCATCGGTATCCTGTGACAGATATAGAAATAGATACCCGTGGTTTCGTTGATTCGCGTCCAGGTGGGCCATGTAGAGAAAAGCACTGTTTTCAGGATAAACTTGAAGGGCCTAAAACATGAACTGATTCTTATCCCTGACGTTTTTCAATAGGACCAGATATTTCGCGTTTAGTGAAATGACTCTACAATAACGACCCTTGTGAAAGAGGTTCTGTCGATCAGAATCAAGCTGTTGTTTCTGTAATGGCTGCCTTGGTTGGAATAGACGTCGTTCAACAGATCTTCGAGGATCACGAGGCATGATCTACCGCGAGCGTTTTCAAAATCTGTCGGTACGCCCTCGTTAAAATGTTCGTCCCTCTTCGGCAGTTCTGTCGGCGAGGGAAACGCGGTCTTCTCGCTATAGCACCAGAATACCCCGCCGTTGAAATCCCGTTCCGTACACAGGGCGTCGAGGTTCTGCAGGAAACGCATGCAGAACGACGACTTGACAGATCCGCTAGTTTTATTATTAAGCACGTGAACGGATGCTTAAATTTAAGGTCATAACTCATGGATAGGCAGTCTACAATGGAGCACCTCTCCCCAAGGAACCCCTCCTATTTATACCCGAACGGTACGGACGTGTGGTCGCCTAACCGCCTTCTCTTGAAAAAAAATCCTACAAATTATGTCTTCCGGTTCGCTGAGTATTGAAACTAATCCTCTCCGTTCCTATTCCGTTTAATTTTCTTTTCTGTGTGGACATTTACTACGGATTGGGGTTCGTCCCCCGACCTCAAAATCATGTCACTGTTAAGTTCAAAATTAACTAATTTCGATGCATTGTAATTTAGACTTATGGACCTCACTTTACATACTGTTTTTTCACTGTTCCGCCGGTCATAACCCTGTACGCGTAGTTTGTGGGTCCCCTACTCTCAAATTCAGATATTAATTCAGAGGGGCGCAATTCGGTGGTCATGTCCCGCAATTTGTCAGCCGTTTCAATCTGCGTGGGTTCATCCCCTGGCTGAATATTTATCACCGCCTCTGTATCGCAATAGATGGCATTCTCTCGCAGCATGTCCAGATAGCCATACAGATGAATCCTCGTCCCTGCGGTGACGTAAGCGCCTATGACCTCATTGGTATGACATAAACGTGGCACGTCTTACACTGCTCCGCGCTTCCACGAGAGCCAGACTAAATCATCGCTGGCAAAAACGAGGTTCAACACCTCGATGCCGGGCGTGGTGATTACCTTTGTCATAGTCCAATCGTTTCGCTCCGTCAACTTTCCCCACATCGAGTTGAGGCAGTGTTTGGCCAGACTCCGTTTCGCGGCGTTAAACCTGATATACTAACTATCCAATCTTATGCTTTCGCTCTGCCAGAACAATTCTACATAACGTTCCTCGTCCTCGGGGCTTCGAACCCGGCCGTGATAACCGCTAGCTATGGCTTTCAGTTTCAGGAACGTATTAATGTAGTTCACGAAAAGTACCCCCTCGCCTGTTTCGGTGTTGTATTGTGTCACCTGATACTTGTATACGTCATGGATCTCGAGTATCCTATATCCTTTCTGCACAGCCAACCTAACTTCATCCATTACCCTGGCACCCGTGAGTCGCGTTCCTCGTCCTCGGTATGTGTACATTCCGCACTGAGTGTGTGAACGCACGTTCTACACAGGCAGAACATGAGTTTATTATTACACCTGTAGGGAAGAACGGGATGGTATAATTTGTCTGGCGGAACGATCGAACATCTGATTAGACCCTCCATAAATAAGCATGCCTCTATGTCCCTACATGCATCGCCCAACTGAATGTCCTATAGGGAACTTAAAGTACTTGCATATGTATGGGTAGAGACTCATGACATTGACAGATTGAATGGTTTCATTCTCCTTCGCTTTACGATAGAGACACATGGCCTCTGTTCGACCACCGTAAAGGGCATCACGGGTACGCAGCCCATTCAGCTCTCCTATTGGATGCGTGAGCAGTTCTGATTTCTGTTTCAAAATACACTACTCGTCATACTCGAATTCCCATTGGACCTTGACCAGATAACTCGATCGCGTTATCTGCTGCACGCGCGACATGGTACGCTTATACAGTTCCGCTAGTGTATCGCCACTCGTGGTGATGACTTCACGGAACGGTTGACACTGTTACCATGAAAATAACATCCAAAGAACTCGTATATTGTTCCAGTCTCCGGGCAGAAACCGTCTACAGTAAAATGAGGCAATTCGTGTACCTTGTACTCGCGACCGTGCATTTTCTCCACACCGTCCGTCTCCTCCATATGCAGCAGCCACATCATCGCCTTCTTTCTGTAGTTTTTGTTACACGTGTACCCTTCAGTAGGAATAAGGCCTACAATATCGGGCTGCAGGAAACGTTTACGCAGGACCTTATTGCATGCCGATGCGATTGTTATCGACTCGAGAAAAACGTCCAGATTCCCTATTTGCATGAATTCTCGCCGAAACACTCTGCACGCCTGCCTTAAGACCGTAACGTCATCTTGACAGTATTGTTCGAGAAAGCGCCTGTTGTCGAACGGTGTCTCCTGCGTCTCGTCCCACTTGAGAAACTCACTCCTCTCACCTTCAACCATTTCAGTCACCCCATAGTACGAGACGTCTGGAAGGGGTCCTCTGTAATCTAGGTTCTCCTCTGTGTTAAAGTAGTGAGGGTACCACGATTTGGCGACCGTCAGAACGAAAGCTTCGCGTAGCCTGCGCAGCGGGTAGGGAAGGAAGGAAACGCTGTCCAAAAACACCATATTTTCCATTCTCATACACATGATTTTTAGAACTATCATAATCAGGTCCGGTTTCCATTTGAATAATATAGATCTATTCAGGACGAAGTGAAGGTCGAATGCCTTGCGTTATGTGCTCTAGCGATTATCTTATAGGCCCAAGGGCGTTGATCCGTTAGGTATGAAAGCAGATCCCCCACGGGTTCTTGCCAGAACGAGAGCCTCCTTATACCCCATCGCTCGCAGTCGCATGCGTGTTCCGCGTCCTTGCATCGAGTACAAAACTGCTGCACGCAGAGGAGTTTGGGTACGTGTAACTTAGCCTCATCCGCGTACTCGGTATTTTGGCTCGTCTCGAAATCGTAGAAGACGTAAAATACCTTATCCCCTGCGGGAGGTAATGCGTCCTTCAGAGGTCTCATGTAACATAGATGCCCTATTTCTTTGTTCTCCTTACAGGTGTCACAGAAACATTTGTAACATTCGTGCTTTTCGCGCGTCACGAGCCATCCGCACGCCTCGCAACACAGCTTACGTTCGCACACCGGTTTCCTATTCGATTTGCGCAGCTTGAGGTTCGCGAAACACGATACGTTTCTAAAGTGCCTATGGCAGTCGTAGCAGGGGATTCGAACCTCCGCGAATGCGCACGGTGGACTGACCATGCAATCGCTGCACGTCTGGTCGCAGACGTGCGTGATGTCGCGTTTACACGCCTCGCTGCATCCTTTAAACACGTACTTTTAGGCCATGGCACCGGTACGTTTCGCTATGACGTGATAATATCGTTCGACCTCGTCGTAAAGTATATTGAGTCTTTAGGTGAGTCTACCTATCCTTCGAACATTTGTCTTCACAGCTCAGGCCGCGGTAGACGACTATCTTATACTGCCGAAAGTTTTCCTGACCAATTCGAGAATCCCCGCCCCGTTGGACAGATCGATACTGGTAGTCTCGAGTAGGGTTTGGACTACTTGACGTATCTTCCTGCCTTGTCGATACGCCTTATAATCAGGATCATTTTCTACCTTCGCAATAGATCTTACGAAAGCATGTGATAAACAGTTCTCTTCCTCTTTCACCTCCACTATACTTGTCTTGAGATGAGCCATTACAGACAGAGTTCTAACCCTACTCTTAATCGCGCTTTTCCCGAAACCGACGGGCATCCTCACCGAATGCAAGGTTACGACCAGCGTGTCCAGAGCATCGAACCTAGAATTCGACTGGCAGACTTTTTCGAAAACGCTCCATGTCACATCCGCGGATTGTTGATCTTTCCGTCTGAAACTTATTCCGATCGGCTTGTCATTGTGATTCACCTGATTTCGAATCGTTATTCCCACCATGTCGCTATCACCTACATCACGTAACACGTGCTGTAATGGGTCGTTCACATTGGCTAGAAAATGTGTTACAGGGTCACTGTTGTCCGAAGGAGGTATTAAGCGCG
>Ga0131853_10023242_pt1 | contig 11197 bp, 4 predicted proteins | sample TergutLab28metaG_FD_92764 | JGI IMG/M metagenome (GOLD analysis project Ga0131853, IMG submission 92764) | Labiotermes labralis P1 segment gut microbial communities from Petit-Saut dam, French Guiana - Lab288 P1 (version 2) (version 2) | ecosystem: Host-associated > Arthropoda: Insects >...
CATCACCAACAGACAATCCCGCTACATAACACCAGCACGCCTCAAGTCAGCCTACACAACGCAACAAGTAGTCGCAAGCTTCTGAAGATGGACGTATTAACGTCTGAAACATGTTGAGCAGTAGATAATAAAGCAAGTGTCATCTAGTTGGTCAAACTTTATTCAAATTTCAAATATGTAATTCGTAGTTGCTCCTGCCAAAGCTAGGAAGTGAGATGGGGTACCGGGGTTATAGTGAGATGGGGTACCGGGGTTATAGTGAGATGGGGTACTGGGGTTATAGTGAGATGGGGTACTGGAGTTATAGTGAGATGGGGTACTGGAGTTATAGTTCCCAGTGTTCTTAATTTTGACACTAGATGACGGTCAGTTGTCAGCCTCACGCTTCGGCAGCATTAAATTCGTGGAAAGCTCCTTCAGTATCCGTTGAATACGAGGCTGGCTAGACACCGAAACCGATATACACGCCTCGAGGGTATATGTATATATATATACGAGGGAGAATCAAATGAAAACCTTAAAAGTGCGATAAAAATTCGAACCGCAGTTCGATTGTCTTGTAAGTTTCAACAATGATACTCATGGTTTGAAGAGTGGCCGACAGGTGGCAGTAGGATACTACATAGAAAAATGAAATCATTGTGTACCTTTTGTGTTGAATAAATCACGAAATAAAACATATTTAAAGTTTTCATATGACTCACCCTCGTAAACACACACACACACACACACACACACACACACACATATGTATCTTGTACCTCCTCCGCGTCTTGGATGTCTTTTTTTTCCCGAACTTCCTAACCTAGCCTCTATGCCGGTGACTGAAAACTTGGCCTAACAATCTGACATTCACAGGACCGCGCATCGTGATATATCCTTATAATAAAAGCCAACAAGATGCACTATTTCTCAACTTTATTTTGGTAAAGAACTCTACATGTTTCGGGCAGATTTACTGTCCATCATCAGGAGTCTTAATAGTGTGTTCACAACATTTGTTATTTGTCACACGAGTTGTGTTGACGGTCCGCTAGGGAGGTTGGGATGGAACTGCCTACCGACGTCGCTAGCAGAGAGTCAACATAACTAAAGTTGAGAAATAGTGCATCACGTTGGCTTTCATTATAAGAATTGGTCTAACAATGTTACGCTGATTTCAGGACGATATGACGAGCGAATGTATACCATTCGTGGAAAGCGTGGACGAAACTGGATAAGTAACACGTGTTAGAGAAAATCTACAGAGGCTGACTATAGCAGCAGATAATGTGGTGATGGATCGTCGCGAACTGGATTCGAGGGTATATTCTGGAAACCAACAGCTCTCAATACACTCTAATGTAGGTTCAGCGTAAGTAAATAAGTCATGGCGTTGATTAGCTAGTAAGTGAGGTTAGGAGTTCAAGATTGAGTAATTAGTTTTGAATTCTAGATAAGCACAGTCACTGATCTATTGTTACAAAATGGCCGGCTTCAGATCCCGTATACTGAAGTAAGAAAGTAAGTAGTAATTATCGTAAAGAATTCTTTAAAAATGATTCGTCTGGAGACAAGGCAAAAATACAGTAGTGAAAGACATCTTGTAGGAAGAGGAGTATATTGCCTTGCCACTGACAGGAAATATAACGAAAAGACTGTTTAATGTTATTCATGTCCGTGCATTTCAAGCAATTCACACAATAAAACCATCAAAACCACCAACGTTAAAATTGCACTTTTTACACACAATTTTTCATAACTCGGACATACATCGATCTGTCTTGATCATCCTCAGGGAATTACTGAACATCATTAAAGCATATATAACAACACAGATGGGTTATGGAATACATTAAAATTTGTGCTTCAAACGTCGGCAGATATTAGAAAATTCGTTTGTAGCAGTGCGTAGAATTGGTGCATGAGAGCTATAAAAGTACAACCTCTGCCTCTTACGGACCAGTTCTACACACTGCTGCAAATAAATTTTGTAACATCTGTACACATTTTAGGCATAGATTTTAATTCTTATAATACGACCAACGAGATGCACTAATTTCTCAAATTTATTTTTGGAATAAAATTCTACATGTTTCGGACAGTATTTCTGTCCATCATCAGGAGTCTAGCACTGTATACACAGCAATAGGTATATGTCATACAGGTTTTGGTGACTGCTTGCTAGCGGGATCAGGATGTTCCATCCCGATCCCACTAGCAAGCAGACAGCAAAACCTGTATGACATACCTATTGCTGTGTGTACAGTGCTAGACTCCTGATGATGGACAGAGATACTGTCTGAAACATGTAGAGTTTTATTCCAAAAATAAGTTTGAGGAATTAGTACATCTCTTTGGTTTTATTATAAGAAAATATCACGATGCACGGTCCTCTGAATGTCAAATTCACAGATTTGAATGTCTGTAAAATATATGATGTGCAGTGTAGTCTGTGCGATGCACCACTCAGACTACCCAGCACCTATACTCTGGAATAGAACTTACCATATAACTGTTGTGTACATTAATCCACAAAATTAAAGAATTTTAACTTCCACTATTTTGTAATTAGCCATTTTGTCCAACATTGTTTCGCATTATTAATAAAAAATTAAAAAATTAACCGAAATTACGTGTATTTCTAAAATTATGGTGTGATGGTGACACATTTAACTACAATTGTATTTTGTACCATTACCCTGAAGATGGTCGGATTACTGGCCGAAACACATTGGTGAACATATAAATAAAAATAAATTATAAAAAAGTGTATTTGTTGGGTGTTCGCACATTTCATAAATATAATTAACGCACGAAATATGGTATATATTTAAAAAATCTTAATATAATCAGTAACCCACCTACGTTTATCTTTATGCCTCAATGGCCTTCATGATGATGATCAAGACAGATCGAAATATGTCGGAGTTATGACGGATTGTGTAAAAAGTGTAAATTTAACACTGGTCCATTTTTAGTTGTTTTGTGTGAATTGAACATAAAACACAGTTTACAACTTTGCACGAACGAAGAATTATTACTGAGAAGTTTTTGGTATGGACCCTTGGAAGTACTACAGGTCAGGTTAGAGAACAGAAGATGCAGAGTGGGAGAAGAGATTACTGTGGAAACCAAGAGGGTAAACGGGAGAAGTGAGTAAGCATGTAAGTTATTGAGTAAGCAAGTAAGTAAGCAAAATTGTTACTAAACTACCCACGCACATTGCTGAGTAACATATCACGTGCTAATACAACAGTCTAGGCCAAAGATGTAAACAGATAGTAACTCTGTTATTCCGTTTGGCAAACTGCCTGTCAGTCACTTTTGGTTCTTGACCAGGTAGGTAAACTAAAATTTCTGAACCAGGCTCCGTGCCTCTCAGGCAGGGTGCAACAAAACGCATGTGCTCAACTTATGAAGCACAAAGGAAAATATTCCCTGCGGCGTTACGCATAGCCTCATCCTTGCGCCATAACAGAAATTATGATCCAGCAAGCTGATACCTCAGCAAGTGACCTACCCCAATTAACCCCACCCCACCCCACCGTGTAAGTAAAATACCATTAACACCGCGCACTAGTCGAAACCTTCCCACGAAATGATCTGATTTCTACGGTGTACCCGATGGTTGGCGTATTCTCTGAACCACTCGCTATCATTCTGTACTTTCACCCAGTCCTTACTGTGCACCATTAAGACAAGGGGATGGGTAAGGCCGGATAATTTATGGCGCTGTGACTCGGTAATGAACTAAAGAAAGTAATAGCAATCTATCCAAGAGCTGAGTTCATAATTCTACTGCCGAACTCCGTTACCCATGACCGGTTTACGACCCCTGCAATCTATGCTGCTTCATGGCCCCCACCGTTCGGGGGTGCAGGGAAAATTTCGCTGCGTTCCGGACCCCATGTCAAATAAGTTTTGTGTTTTTGCTGCACCTCAATTGTTAGTTCAGGATTACGTCTACATATGGTCCCCAAAATTACTCTTTTCATGCAGCCCAGAAATGTTTTAAATTACTCTTAGGCTTACCAATACTTAATTCAGTGTATTTAAATGACGTGAAGCAACAGATTTTCGAAAATTATGGAAATGAACTTCATTAAGCTGTCGTTTTGATGGTGACAACTACTGAATCACTATAGGTAGGCTGGGAAAGTTCGGTGGAGGAATCGATCAAAAAATAATTATATACAGTGAATCGAACATCGATATAAGTCAACAATTCCATACACGCGAAATTCAATAAATGTCTACTTTAAAATTGCAACTAGAAATGTGCGCAACTGAACTTGGTGTGCACTAATTTTGCTTAAAACTTCTTATTTGGAAGGTTTTAATCTTGTCTGTATTTGCTTTACTTCAGCCAAAATTCAGCCAATGGGATCACCTGACTGACAGGGTGACAGTCTGAAGAAGAAAAGTCTGTATTATGGTAAAATTATGTACGTACTTTGAAAATCTATCGTCTGTTTTTCGCGTGTTTGTTTCAAACAGTTGGTAATGACGAGACTTCAACAAGCATTTTTAAAAAAAGTGGGGGTTCTTTTACCTAGCCACTTTTTTATTCCTGCTGTCAATTAACTATTCTAACAAAGACACTTAATGACTTTCTGTTTCTGTTCTGTCAATAATTTATTTTCCCTGAACATTTATAACTTTTCAACACACCTTTGGCATGTTACGTGGTAAACATATAACAACGATTCAACTGACGGTTCTGGCACTGTTCCGCACTTATCGTAATACAACAGAAACAGTACTGACGTTGCTGCTGCTTGCGTCGACAATCTCGTTGTCAAACACCGGATGAGGCGTCGTCACTAGCAGGTAGGTCCATTTGTTTGAAGTACGTGTAGGGATTACTGCAATTGTCAAGCACGAAATTGATTAAAAATGTAACAGTACTAAAGAATTACAAGTCTTAGAGGAACGTGAGCCGGTCCCGGTGGTCGCGCGGTCTAAGGCGTAGTTTCTGCGGGCTGGCATTGTACGTAATCCTTTACAGTCTGTATATTATCGAACAATGGTCGATGATTTTGTCATCACACAGACAAACCATATTTTCCTCGAATATTTTTCTTGTACAATTAAAGTCCCCAAGGAATTTGTACTCTTAAGGTAGGGTACGGTCCCAGGGGCCGCGCATTCTAAGGCGTAAGTCGGAGCCCGCTCGCCTGTCTGACATTGTGGGTTCGAATCCCACCGGGGGCATGGATGTTTGTCTGTTGCGATTGTTGTGTGTTGTCAGGTAGAGGTCTCTGCGATGAGCTGATCACGCGATCTGAGGAGTCTTACCGAATGTGGTGCGTCGTTGTGTGTGATCTAGAAACCTCGTGTATGACGAGACCCTGGCCCAATGGGGGGCTGTCGCGCCGAAAAAAAAGCGAACAAAGAAACGTGCACGCAGTCACTCCACTGTAGATTCAGTCTGCCAAGATAATAGAAGCGACAGCGGAAACTCTATTAATTTCGCTACAAATTTCACTTTTCTAAACTCGTAACAATACCCTCCGAGCGGTCCGGGCTGTTACGAGATTACATTTTACCGACAATATTTCAAGAATACATGAAGTTCCACGTGAACAAGACGTAGCACAAGGGGGAGTCTGCATCGTAAGTTTCTGCAGTTGGGCGTACTTCCGAAACCGAGTGCGGCAGACGAGGCGAATCGTTGGGCTGATCCGCGCTCCCTCGCGGCTAATGAGGGCTTGGAGCTTGGTGACAGCAGCCAAGGTCCTAAATGGAGCCATCAGTGTCTTCATTGTGGACTATCATCAAAGCTCCATGGTATGGTAAACTTATGGTTGTATGATATCGAAAATTCAACAGAGTTCGCAGGAAATTTTCTGTTTCTGACATTTAAATGAAATGCATGACGTAATTGGGAAGAGACAGATATTGTAATCGTAATTATTAACGTCATTAACTGCAGTCAGAAACACTTGCGACGGGAGTGAAGATGTCTGTACGGGGTGGAATTTTTTTATTTAAAAGTTTACGTCGAATTTACGGCGGAATATCGAATACCGTAATTTTCTCACTTCCAAGTGTCCATTTGTTATCTGGTTACCCTCGAAACGGTTACGATAATCAAATTACTATTTCTTATTCAGGACTTATTCTCGGAACAATATATGTTTTATGAATTGTGTTTTAGAGAATGCCTCGCTCAACATTTAAAGATTAAAAACATTTAGAAAGTGGTTATCCAATTCTCCCCTACGTCCTAAAGAACATTGCTTTCTTTGAGGGTTTCCAGAAATCGCCCGCTTGTCCATCTGATATGAGTAGCATGCAAACATAGATAAATTTGGGGCACTGGTGGAACAATAATGACAAGTGAAAATTAAATTAGTGTTAAAAAACAGGTCGAAGTACCACCGTCTCCACCAAACATTTCACATTTCTAACTTAGCCGCTACCTCACAAGGTACACCGTGTGCATCCATTTTAAAGATTAACTGGCCAGTGCTGGGGAAACACAGTCGCACGCAAATGCACACAGGAACATGTAAAATATGTAACGAGTTCATGTAAATACATTTAATCCCCAACACACAGTTTTGTAATAATAATTCATTGAATGCATAGGGTCATCAAATTTAAATGGCTTTAAATATTTATATTGGATTTGATTTTCAATAACAAACATTCCTCTTTCGTACTACTGATTTTCTTACACAATATGTTTGGCTGAATAGAAAGGAAGCCATGCTAATGGCAATAAATATCCAACAAGATGCAACTATACACAGTTTATTTTACCTGTAAACTGCTCTAAACACTTCGTGGAGTAGCTAGATAAACTACAGAACTTTACAGATTCTCAACTCCTCCATGACAGTGACAGGTAACAGTAACGGTTGACCAGTACCAGATGCTATAGATACAGTTATTTGTGCTCCTGATGATGGGTGGAGAAACCACCCGAAACATGTAGAGCAGTTTACAGATAAAATAAACTGTGTATAGTTGCATTTTGTTGGATATTTATTGCCATTAGAATTGCGATGCACGGTCCCATGAACACAAAAAGAAGCAGTTCTAATCTTGTCCACGAAGAAAAACAGGATGGCAAAATAGACCGACATTCCAGCAAGGTAGCAACTTCATTTTAACAACAGTTGCTCGTCTTTATTTTAATTGATTTTTGTAATATTATATCAATAATTACTCGTGTTTTATCGATATAATTTTTACGCCTTTCCCGGTGGAAGTGTGACCTAAGGCGTGGTTCTGCTGGCGTAGACTTGGGGGCTTGCTAGTTCGAATCCCGCCGGGAGGCAAGGATGTCTGTCTTTTGTAAAATGTTGTGTGTTGTCAGATAGAGGTCTCTGACCAGGCCGAGCCATCGTCCGGAAGAGTCCTTCCGAGCGTGTTTGTGTGTCACTGAGTGTAATCAGGAGTAGCAATAACCCCCGATACCTAGGATGAGCGTGAAGAAGACGGCAGATCAAGAAAATATTATTTTCTTCGTTCTTTTAAATATTTCAAGTATAGTTAAGTTGCCTATTCTCATCCCATGTAAAATTTAACAACTTTAAGCTGAAACACCTCCTTCTACCTACTTTTGTAGAAATCGTCTTATATTGTTTGCATAGCAAAACAGGGGCAATTGCGATTGGTTCGGTATTTGGCCACTATGAATATGACAGGGAATACGTGCATTATTTTGGGGGTAAAAAGTCTGGATAACGCACACTTCGAAATCGTAAATGTGAGGATAATACGAGAATTAACACTGCCACATTCCCACGCCTTGAGTCTGTCTGTACACGCAAGAAGGTATTGCATTTGATAAGAGAGAGAATTGTGTTATTTAATACAGTAACAGTTTGCATAACAAACGGTGTTATGCAATGTAGAAGTGCCGACATGAAGGACGTAAAGGCGTCTCTGATGTCTTGAGAAAATCATATATACAGTCTAACTGCAACTGTCACCTAAGTCCATCTTGGCTGAAGTAGGCTTAACGTCAGCGTTCAATTAATTACAATTGTAAGGTTAATTCTGTATTGCACGTAATTGTCTCATCAATTGAAGGTTTAGAAACTACCAGATCGACGAACTGACAAGTGGAAAACAAAAGCCCTAATCCTCAGTACAAAAGGGACTTAACTCCATTCAATATAACTTTTTACCGAAATGTGCCCTCGTATTTTGGCGACTACCACACTACTCGTATTTTCGATACTTAAAATCCGAAATTATGAAATCCCAGACTTCGACATTTTTTAATAAATATATTCATATCGTGCGAGATATACAAGCTTTGGGAAAATAACTGTATCCACCTTTTCTTCACTTAATAAGTGGGCTATACTCAGTTCATCACTACAGCAGATGTTGTGGACATGAATTTCAGTTCTTAGGTTTCCAGAATTAGACCTCGACTCCCATTATGCCAAAGCTTCCACCAGAGCATTCTACATTTCCAAGTTAACAGCTACATTGGGAAAAAGAACATATTTATTTTTGTATTCTACATTCCCAACCCACCACCTTCGTTGGGATACAACAAAACAAATCGCAGAAACGTACAAAAGGATAAGCCAGAAGCCTTACTAGCCATGTGAAAACAAAAAAAAAACGCCTTGCAACTTGCACCACTGCTATTAACGGTTTAGCCTTTAGACGCCTAATGTCAACTATAGCTGACGTAACGCACCGCTAACTTCCAAAGTTGCATTTTATATATTTATTCAACAAATATAGGTACTGAACGTTTTAAACATGGTATATGCTCTCCGTTTTTTTCTCATCAAAATGCAGTTTGTTTCATAATTCTAACGTATTTGGTTCATGTGTTATTCACATTTTATATACAGGATGTGCTAAAATTAAAAAAATAATTCTGGCGCCAAAAGGTTAAAGTCCTTGCGTGTTACACAGAAGTCACGAACTGTGGCCATGGCCGACATAAGCAGTTATTCCGTTGACGAACGATTGGTGGCAAGAGTGCGGATACACGAAGTACATGGCTTTACTGTAGACTTCTCGGCCATTCTGAACGTTATGAAGCGGTAAGTTATACAGAAACAGCTTAGAATCGGGTCCAGAAACAGGGGTTGTATTAGCGGTGATAAGACTTTGGATTTTTTTCACCCAATTCTCGAACTTCAAAACGGACTGTTCCTTTCAGTTCTTCGCAGTCGCATTTGGTATTTATTTTCCAAACCCGCTTCGTACTACATAACACTATCAAGCTGCAGAAATACCGCGTGGAAGTGCTCGAAGAAAAATCTATACTAGCAAAAGTACATAATTTGCCTACCAGAAATCCTGAGCCTTGACAGGATTCTGTGTTAGGGATCCGAACTTTTTGTAAGTATACACATAGACATAAAATAAGATTTAGCCTGGAATCAGGAGTGTCTGTTGGCAAGCAGAGATGGTAGTGAGAGGGTGCTGAAAGTGCAGGACGAGGACCAAGATACGCCTTTCTGCCTGTAGAGCTAAGACTACACACTGCCATGGCAGGCGAAATCCTCTTTATCTCAGCACAAATCTGCCTTCGTCTTCAGTCTTCCTTACACCCTTCATCTCCTGGTGACAGGTTTTATCTCTCAGTGCAGTGTTGTGTTAGTGCTGGCCCGCCCACCCTCGCCCATCTCTGAGTTGTGGTGGGGAGCGAGGGAGTCATAGCCATTACTTCGGTTCTCCTGCCGTCAGACCTCACCCTGCACACTACAGCTCCGTTTTCTTGATATCTACCCCAAAACTCAGGCGGAGGCCGAGCAGTGTGGAAGCCTAGCAGTGTTGGTTACCGGCGTCAGGATCTTCAGATACCGAAACTTATTTGGAGTAGGGAACGAATTTATGATAAGCTATGAGAAGCCCCTCAACATAAAAAATAAATTGAATTTAGCTGTTAGAATCACCAGTTCCGTTCAGTAGAATATTCAAGACTTAAGTCACATAATTCTGATACATTTTTATACAACAAGACGAACCCACGACGTAAATAAGAGGCTTTACACAGAACTTAAAATTAGATGACATCAGGAGTCACTTTCAACAAAATTAACAAAGATCTGCTGTTTGTTGGACCGTGCATCATTGTGATAACTGAAGATTAAAAACCAACTACATGCCACTTATTATTTTATTGTACTTCTTAGAGGCTCAAAATGTTTCGGTCAATACTATGTCCATCATCAGGAGCTCGTGACTATAATGTTGATTATTACACTGGTCGTTTCGTTCTTGGTTAGCTGTAGGTTGGATGTTAGGTGCAGGTAGGTTGGAGCAGTGTCCGGGCTGCAGGCTAAAGCACGACTGCAGGGTAAAGTCGTGCTTTAGCCTGCAGCCCGGACACTACTCTAGCCTAACCGCACCTAAACTCCAACATGCAGCAAACCAAGAACGAAACGACCAGTGTGTTAATCAACATTATAGTAGCGAGCTCCTGATGATGGGCATAGTAGTGCCCGAAACATTTTCAGCCTCTAAGAAGTACACTAAAATAGTAAGTGGCATCTAGTTGGTTTTTATTCTTCAGTTATAACAAAGATCTATTCTGGCGCAGACAGTTTGTTTTTTCAAGTAAAGATTTTATGCTGATTAAATGAAAAAAGACGAGGTGGATCAAGCACAAAACAAAATGTGCACAGATTTCAGGTATAAAGGAAAGAGTTCACTTGTAATATTTAAGCTTATGCTTACGGAATGCTATGTACATGCATAAAATATAACGTTATCGGAATCGGAAACAGAATCGGAGAAAGCACGAGGTGACATGACTAAGGTACGAAGGAAAACCTTAAAAGTCTTTATAAAATATAAACCAACGAAAAACACATTTCCTGAATTAATATTTCAATTTTTAATTTTCTGATGTCTTCGCCACATTTCGAAACCGAGGGTACATCTTCAGGAAGACTGTTTTATATACTGTTATGATATGGAGCGCTTTACGTGCACCAGTATCAGCAGTCTAGCACGTAGAGGAGTGTGTATCAGCAGTCTAGTAGGTAGAGGAGTGTGTATCAGCAGTCTAGTAGTTAGAGGAGTGTGTATCAGCAGTCTAGTACGTAGAGGAGTGTGTATCAGCAGTCTAGTAGTTAGAGGAGTGTGTATCAGCAGTCTAGTAGGTAGAGGAGTGTGTATCAGCAGTCTAGTAGGTAGAGGAGTGTGTATCAGCAGTCTAGTAGTTAGAGGAGTGTGTATCAGCAGTCTAGCACGTAGAGGAGTGTGTATCAGCAGTCTAGTA
>Ga0131853_10023244_pt1 | contig 11197 bp, 9 predicted proteins | sample TergutLab28metaG_FD_92764 | JGI IMG/M metagenome (GOLD analysis project Ga0131853, IMG submission 92764) | Labiotermes labralis P1 segment gut microbial communities from Petit-Saut dam, French Guiana - Lab288 P1 (version 2) (version 2) | ecosystem: Host-associated > Arthropoda: Insects >...
ATTAAAACGGGGACAAAGTTTTCGCCAAATTTGTCCTTTTGGTCCCAAATTTATGCGAATGTTGTGATTTTATTTCGTCAGCCCAACCCACCCCCCCCCCCCCCCACACAGATAAATACCAGGATAGATGTGACCGCCTTCTTCCAAAAACTTCTCAAATCGTCACGCAGCAGTCGTACTACCTCTAGACGGTATATGGTCTGCGATTACACCAACAGCTTCGCAAAGCCACTAATTTATTTAATATCACGGGCACTCCCCGACTTACGCAATTTCAGCCTACGCTGTTTTAATTGAGACAGACAATGTTCAAATCACATAACACTCTGACGCAATCGCGTAACCATTTTACGGTGGAAACAACAAATCGTTCTGTGAGTGTTGTTGAGTTACATGTTACTGTCAACTATATACAGGTATTCAGTGCTACACAACAATGCTTTTATTGTAAATTGATGTCACCGGCAACAATAAGAATTATACGTGCCCATTTTTGAAAGAGACGTTGAGAAACATCGAATGGTCTAAGTCAGGGCTGACCAACATGTGGCCCTCAAGGAAGGCATTTGCGGCCCTCGGGCAACTAAATAGTCACAGTAACACAGTGTAACGAACATAACATAATAGGTGTACAGAACATAATATGGCAAATATACTAGCACAGGTAATATAATATTTAGGAACTATAACTCATCACTTTTAAGGTAGCACTCAGTGACCTTATCATTCCTTACGACATGCGCGGACGCAAGTGCGGGCCTCGGTGAGGCAGTACGAATCGTGTGGCTCTCCTGTGGGTTGAAGATGGCCAGCCTTGCCTAAGTCATGGTATTCCCGGCTACATTCTCTTAATTCTGGATTAGGAATTCTGCACGTGTCACTTCACAGGTCCGACAGGGACGGCGTCATTCCTCAACGACAGCTGTAGCGACACGGAACCTGGCAGTTTGCACGCGGGGCCCGGGGGAGACGGCTACCACCCTCACACCCAAAGCCAGCAACCCGCACCAGGCGATCAGCTTCCTGACGACCACCACCACCACCATCATCACCACCACCACTTTCTGCCCATCAAGGAAGAACTTCTGGAGAACGAAGACACGACCTTCTATAGCAGCAAGAGCACGGGCATGAACGATCACCAGCAGGCGGTGCAGGGACAACACGACTTCAACTCAGGTACAACGGACCCATACACCACAGTTATTATAATTATAAATATATCCTTATCCGGATAACCGTTAAGCTGACTTTATTTACACGAGTTTACACACACACACACTCACATAAACAAACACTCACACACACATACACACACACACACAAGCACACACTCATATACACACACTCACACACAATCACACACACATACACACACACACACTCACATACACAAACACTCACACTCACATACACACACACACACACAAACCCTCACACTCACATATACACACACAAAACACACACACACACTCATATACACACACACTCAGACACACTCACACACACATACACACACACACACTCACATACACAAACACTCACACTCACACACACACACAAACCCTCACACTCACATATACACACACAAAACACACACACACACACTCATATACACACACTCAGACACACTCACACACATTCACATACACACACAAAACACACACACACTTACACTCACATACACACACATCCATGCTCACATACACACACACACACACAAAACACACACACACACACAAAACACACACACATACACACACATTCACACTCACATACACACACACACACACAAATACACACTCACACTCAAATACACACACACACACAAAACTCAGTAGCACAAAAAAAAGTGTTGAAAATAATTTTTGACATATAAGTTAAGACTGTTTAGCATATTCCGTTATTTTATAAAAACTACAGACAAGGGAAACTCTACATTATTACGCGCGGTCCAGTGATAAACTCTGTCTTATAAATCCCGATTTCAATTACTTAAAATATTTGTTCGTTCGAAATTAAAGTGCGAGAAATTCCACATTTTCCTCTGACTTGTTTACACAAACAAATCTTAAAACTTAAGCTTACGGATAAATACAACACTTTACGTCCGAACAGTGTCTCTACCGACAAGATGTTTAAATAATATTTATTTCTGAAACATTTTAATATTTTGCACTTGTAATTTCTATCCAGTATCCAAAAATATAAAGTATAAAATACACAAAATTATAATTTTGCCCGTTGTTTTGTACGGTCTCTTACCCTGATGAAGAAACATAAGCTGAGTGGGCTCCTGAATAAGGTGTGAAGAAGATATTTAGAAGACGGACGAGGTTAACAGGGGACATGTGAGAACCCCATAAACAGAAGCATTATATTCTGTGTTCCCAACAAATATTATTAAGATGATCAAACCAAAAAAACAAGGTGGGCGGAACATGTATCTCTTATGGGGGAGAGGTGCATATAGGATTTTGATGTGGAAACCTGAGGAAAAGAGACAGCTTGAAAGAACCAGGCATAGATTTGAGGATAATATTAAAATGGATCTTCCAAAAGTGCGAAGGGTCATGGACTGGATTGATCTCTCTAAGGATATGGACAATTTGCGGGCTGTTGTGAACATGGTAATGAACCTCTGTGTTCCATAAAATGAGGAAAGTTTTTGTCCAGCTGAGGATTTCTTAGCTTTCCAAGAAGCGTTCTGCTCCATGGATTTAGTTAAATTCTGTCTAATGGAGGTATGACAGCTGCTTCTGAAACATCTAACATCTTGCCACATAAATCACGCGTTGCTTTACCGACGGCTGTGGTAATCTGAGCCATGGCACAGTGCTGAAGTCTGGCAGCGGCTTACTGAAGTTCGGAGGAACCACCTACCGACCCTACAGATGATGGAACTAAATTCTTCAGAAATTCTGGTGACCTCCAAATTCAGAAACCTTATGGGAATATTAACTTTTTATTGATTAATGTCTTTTATGTAGCGTCCAATGCAAAAGGGTAGTTGTGAAATGACGAATGAAGCAGGATGCTGGGGCTATTGTAAAGTGCATAATCGTACCATTTCATTTTTAAATACAAACAAGTTTTATGTTACCATTTTATTCGTGTACCGTTGAGGATACATTCTATTTTGTCTGCATCTACTCAATATATTTACCGAAATTGCTTGAAGTAAACGTTAGTACGTCTTTGTCAGTTCTTCTTCGTATTCTGAATGATCAGACAGCCAGAAAACAGCTTTACAGAACTTTATGTTGACGGTAATTACGAATTGTTGATTTCTACTTTCTCAAGTAGTGAGTGATTCAAAGTGATATATCAGACTGAAGATTACAAAACTCCAGTTTCTACAATTATATTTCAAATACTAGAAGTGTAAATGTAATCACAGCGTCTTCATTGCTTGCAAACTTGCCTCAAAAAAGCATTGAATTTTTTTCCTTGTGATTAGAGTGACTGCGTTGCGTATATTGGAAGGTGTCGAGCCTCCAAAATCTTCCTTGCCATTTCCTCAACACATTCCCCCTTCTTTCTGCGCTGGTTCACACATAAAAGACACAGCTTGTATTATAATGTAGGACTATAAGTGAAGATATGTAGGATATATCCGTTTCGCCCCTAAAGTACAACAGCCATCCCCCTTCGCTGTTTCCTCTAAACCCCATATGTGAAACGGTCTTCTCTTTAGCGCAGCCCTTGCACAGCACGACATAAAACTGTGGCAAGACAAAGCAGTGAGTTTCATGCTTGACTGCTCATATCTTCCAGTAATTTGTTTCCTTGTTTAAGGACGGTTGATATTTAATATCATACGAGTATTATATAAAATAACTTTTTTTCTTTAATTCTTTAAGGTGAACAGCAGGTATGAAAGAAAAGGCTCTTGGTTGAGTTTGATGTGTGACACCAGACAGATTGCAAGAATTTACATGTAGACTTATTTTTCACTTTCCGATGGTATCTGGGCCACAACAGGGCCTCAAATACCTGCAGGATGTGACATGGCGCCCCCACAGAAAGGATTTAAAGAAACTTGAACGTCTTCTACGCCAAAAGTGACGTCACTACTGAGCTAGTGTCATGTGATCGCCATCGGCACCAGATGATGCGAGTAACTGGCAAGACAACGCAAAGATGTTCGCATTGTCTCTTGCCTGTATCACTGTTTTTATCAAATTGTAACAACAAATATTTTTTTGAATTCAGTTCGTTGCAAAAATTTAACATTTTTACTACAATCCTTACTGAAAGACCTCAAAATTATCCTCAATATGGCCTAAGTTTTAAAGCATGTCACTGATTCTGAATGCAGAAGGTCTATTCAAAATTGGGCGTAGGCATTTTACAACATGGCACTTTACAAAATCCCTCAGATATCTTACGTTACCGAAGCACAGAATAGTAAGTTAAATCGCACGCACAAGCAGTTAATTTTAATTGCTAATATTCGGAATTTTTTAGAAATTTTTGTGGAATTTTATTGTGACTTTAAGAAGACGGCATTATACTTCGAAGACAGTAATTGTTATATTATGGAAAGGTTTCAAAATATATGCAGGTTCGCTTACAAAATATTTACCCAGACATAAAAATAAACACTCCAGTTCTATTGCGTTATAGTATTTGTGTGTGTCCATTGCTGACTGGACACACCACTTCATTCTTTACATGTATTTAGAAGGCAGTCTTTTCGAATCTTTGTCAGAATATCAAGTATCCTCATTCAGCAGTTTTATGCTTCTCCTCAGTCCCTCCAGGCAAATTTCAAGACAGCATTTTAAATCAGGTAAATAGCCATCCCTTCTACACATTTCCAATTCAAAATTACTCAATCGTACAAGACTATATTGAAGGCGTCGTTAAAACTATGAAGAATGAAAATGAATGGCATTCTTAAAAAGAATTTACACTTGCGTGAACTGAGGTTCCCTCAGCGGTGCTGACAATTACCGTCTTCTGTGATACAGCGACGTGCAGACTGGTATATAGGCACCGAAGTTTCGGAGCAGCTCCCTACCTCAGTTCAAGGGCAGTCAAGAGAAATACCCTGAAGTTGGAGGCGGTAAATTCCTCCGAAATGTTGGTTCCTATTTACTGCTCTTTTTAACCAAATGCTGTAAATACACAAAGGTACCTCCTGATGATGAGCAGTAAACCTGCTAGAAAAATGTAGAGGTTATAATAATCTAAATAAATTGAGAGTAAAGTTGTGCATCTTGTTGGTTTTTATTGCGCAAATAACCGACATAGCGTAACATGCCAGAAGAATGGCGTCCTCGATTTCATACTTTTGATAGTACGGAGAAGCCACGAACACGCAGAGTTTTTCTCTTGATGACGCAGAGTTCAGGGAGATGATTTCGCAAGGAGAGGAAAGCGCCGACTATCCGCCGTGTGCTGCTGTCCTTACCGTCCCACTTAATGGATCTTTCCTACCCGCACCGTGAAAACTCGACACACTGTCGGAAACACAGAGACTTTCCAACACAAGGGGAGGAAAAACAGAAAATCGTGTCGGAACAATGTGAAGGATAATACAGGAAAAAGGATAATACAGGAAAAAGGATAATACAGGAAAAGGATATGTAACAACACATTCACGATTTCGGTGCTTTAGAAAGTAAAGAAAATCGTTCCTGGGCACGAAATAACGGCGTATTGGGGAGTGGAGGTATGTCTGTACTTACTCATATCATTCACACCAGTGGACGCCCAATAACCATTACACAGGAGGCAGGGTGGGCCCCTGAAATATTCTGGGGCTATTGAGTATACAAAAACCTTTTCCCTGTCAACGAACCAACAAAGTTTCCAGCCCCTTGCCAAGTAGCCACGCCTGTTCAGGCTTAAGACTTTTCTTAAAAAAATAAAGAAAACTTAGCACATGCTGCTGCCAATGTAGTGGAGCACCGGGTCGTTCATTGTGCTTCATGTTGAAAGCCGAATTTCTGGAGTCTACAGCAGCTGATGTCACGTAATAGCACGCAAAACTGCGTTTACACACGGAAAATGCACGTTTCAATACTCCAGTTAGTGTGGGATTCAAATATACTGGTTTTACGTAGCTTAAGCCTGAGGCGCCACTGTGAGATTGCAGTGGCCGCGTATGCGAGTGCTGCGGAGTGCTAAGTCCTTGTCATCATCGCGCTTACAGACTGCTGAACTGGATAAACACTCAGAAATTTTCTTTTTCACGTCTACTGATTGATATCCCTTATGCTTTTTCTACAAATATCCAGATTCGCTACTCGAATAGAGATAACAAACAGCGACTGCGCGCGTTTATGGTCATGAAGAATACCTACACACACACACACACACACACATATATATATATATATATAAACCACGTGTTGATATGTTTATATATATATATATCTCTTTGTGCGTTTGTGTATGTGTGGTTCTTAGTACCGTGAACCTATAAACCAGCATTTCCGTATTAATTTATTGTTTATATTATTATTATTCTAATTAATTTTAAGGACGTCACACTTGCTATGTTCTGACTGGTCGAATGAAACAAAATTTCAACCTATCATAACCATTTTTTTAATTGTTAATTTTTCAAAAACGGCTATTTCCATCTGTAAAGGAATTACATTTTACAGTATACCAAGGCGTCTTATGTGCTTCTAACCTAGTAAACCTTCCCAAACACGTAGGTAGCCTTTGGCAACAGTTTTCCTACATATGTAATAATTTTTTTCATGAACCATTTCAGGTTGGTTTGAAGTTTATTAGATTGAACAAAACGTTCAGAAGTTCCGCAAAAATAGCACGTACGATTTATTCAAAACTTCTGCGAGGATTGCTTACTTTTAAAGCAATGCCCTCCACCGTTTTGACTTGTCATAAAGGAAGCAAATATAGTGCAGTGCAAACTTTTTTCTGCTGCATGCGCTGGGTATAATTTCTGTTTACTGAATTCCAGAATGTGCGTTTGTGAAATGATTGACAATGAAATTGTTCATTAGCTTAAAAATACTCAATAATTGAAGCTAAAAGGCTTCAATTATTGAGTATTTTTTAAACCCGAATGTTTTACTGCGGCTTTAAAAAGCGTTCAAGCGTGCTCGGAAGCGTAACTTCCGGCATATGCTTGACGCTACGGCACCCGTGAGAATTGTTAAGAATTCCAACTTCGCTGCCACACAAGCAACACTACACTGCACATGATACTTGGAATGTCTATATTCTATCTTCGAAAAACATATCACATTCATGGCTTCAATAACTGACCACGTGTCGCCATCACAACTAAAAATAAAATATTCTACGTCTCTCACCTCAAAATATTTCGCATTCTACAAAATCTCTTAGGTCTGCCGGGAACAGAAATCCGAAACCTAGGTTATAGCAACCACAGTAACAAAACTTAAATAGGGGACATGCAAAACACGAAACTTAAAGCAAGTCACCGTAACAGTTGCTGCCACTTAGTTAATGACAACGACCGTCTTATAGTGGGCAAGGTCAGCAGCTTGATGTAGGAACTGGACCGTTAAGAAAGCTTAAAATCGCTTTCTCTCGAGTCCTTACCAGTTCAACGTGTATAATTTGACTGTCTTATTCGACTCTAAACAGCTTCTACAGTTGACACATCCTTCTTAAACACCGAATAAACCTAGCATTTGTATCTGTCATTTTACAACCAAATGCACATGTACAGTGGAATATTTGTATTGCTTGCTAAATATCTGCGACATGTTTCGGTGCAGTGGGTGGCGCAGTGAGCACCGAACTGTAGGAGATATTTAGTAATCAACACAAATATTCCATTGTACATGAGCACTGAGTTGGAAAATTACAAATATAATTGGTATGTGACAATACACAGAATAGAAAGCTACACGACCTAAAAACTTGTTCTATTATTTCGTTTCTTTTTTAATCCAGCGCTGCTTTAGGCTACTGGATGACACATTGGAATTGAGTGGATTTATGTGACCTTCAATGATATGTGAAAAATTAATGGATAATTTGTGAGTGCTAGCGGTAGTGGTATAATGTACTGTGCGACATTTGTGTGGAGGGACTGATAAAAACACAAAGCCCCGCTCCGGGTAGCCAGTAAGCCTATACAAGCCGAAATTTGAAAATAAAACTTCCCGATTACAAAACAGGAACGCTATATCTTCATGATGACATCTATTATGTCAATGATGACATCTATTATGTCATCTTCAAACAGTGTTAGTGATAAACCTGAGCCCCAACCGATAGGCTCAAGTTGTTCGATTTTACGTTAATTTAAGTAACTTGCCGAGCCACGATCCTCCTGATTGACACCCCTGTGTTGAAGAAACAGAAGAGAGTAAAGTTCCTGCTGTACCGCATAAAATGCTGCACGCAGGGATAATAGCAAGAAGATAGGCCGCCGCCTTCTATAGTGCAGTCTTTTCAATTTTCAAGGCTACAGCGGAAGTTTGAATGGAGAATCAATGGCAGGAGCTAAAGGAAGACAAATGACTATCAGAGAACCTAGCGTGGCAGTGGCGAAGGCGGAGCTCAATGGAGATACAGAGGAGGAGCATGATGATTTTGATGGAGATCGGACGATACGACGCGAGGGACAGGGTATTGGTTCTTGTGTTATTAGATGGAGAACTGGCAGATAGCAGCGTTTTGTTCGACGCTCTGCTCTTATTTCTCCATCCTGTCACAACCATTACGTTTCATCCCCCTTTTCAACAGCCCCCCAAAATAGACACATAAAGTCTAATAGGTTCATTTTATAGCGTACAGCATAACCGTTTGTATAACAGACACATCCTTGCCTCTATTTTTCCAGCCTATGTTTGTCGTTTGAGGAAGTCATTTTGTCTAATCGGAAAGGAGTCAGTGTCGCCCGGTATTCTTCACTCCTCACCTCAAATGCTTACTGAGGGTGAGACAAACTTATTTTTGAAGTACTGACCTACCCCACTTAAAATCTAAAATGAAACCATATATGAAATTAAAGGATCAATTTAAAGTTTTCTCTTCTTCCCTTAATGACAGCCCAAATTTTACACATACACAGAGAATTTTAGAATTAAGATTTTTATCATCATCAAAAATTATTACTGGTTTAGAGTTACAAAACTGTTCATAACCGGACAGTCAAAATGAAACATGTACGAATACAGGGCGTGATAATTTCTTTTTCAGACTCAGGTATAACTGTGGACACTGACCAATACTGGATATATCTGAAAATAAGTAAATAATTATAGCAAATATGGTGACCCTTGACGCACGAGCAGTTACTTTAGCAGAGGCAAATCAATGTCTGTTTTTGGTATTCTGTCTGCATAAAGGGAGACCACGGAGTTCCGTGTTATGAACTCATTATTTATCACATTCCATTTTACTTGAATGGTTAATTATTTCGTATAATAGACCTATGAAGCTAAATTCCACATATATTATTGCCGGCTTTTATTATTATTGTCGTTAATTAATATTTTTTTATAATTTGCATGGAATTTTATTATTATTATTATTTTGTCATTTAAAAACAACTCTCATTGGTTAATTAAGTCTTCGCCTCTCAGCGATACACGTATGTAAGAGACGTTAGCTAGAAATTGCGTGCCGAGTATGAAAGAGTTCCGGTTAAGAAAGTCTTCGCACACTGTAAATGGAACATTTCCTTTTTATTACACAGGCTGAATGTATATTAAAACTAATATACCCACAACGAAGGTAATTACTTAACATTTAGCACTGTCTCTTTCCATGGCGCAACATCCCCTAGTGAGCCAGGGCGTCCTCATTATCCAGGCTTCACAATCACACTCAGACACACCACACTCGTTAGGACTCCTCTAGACGAGTGATCAGCCCGACGCAGAGACCTATATCTGACAACACACAACTTTCGCAAGAGACAGACATCCATGTACCCGATGGAATTCGAACCCACAATCCCAGCAAGCGAATGGCCGCAGACCCACACCTTAGACCGCGCGGCCACTGAAATCGTTCAGCACCAAGTAATCCTTTAAAATTATCTTTCGACGATAAACAGCAAGGCCATAAACACAATAACTTCGTACTCTCAAGGAATTCTGTTTCTACAAAAATATACGAGGGTGAATCAAAAAGTAAAGGCAATTTTTAAATTATGCAGTAACCGGGAGAGAGATGAGCTGCCGCATTGCGCAGTATTGACAATGTCTGTTGAAGAGTTCAGCCATGTGCAGTACAGCGCTCTACCTTCAGTCGAGTGGCAGCAACGAGGGCGAAAATATGGACGCTCCTTTGCAAGATTGCACCACCGAAGAACAACGTGGTGTAGTGCGGTTTGTTTGGGCAGAAGGAGCGAAACCTGTGGAAATTCACCGTCGTATGTTGGCTCAGTATGGACAGAGCACCATGAGTCAACGAAAGGTTTATGAGTGGGTGGAAAGTTTTAAATCGGGTCGAACACGTGTTACTGATGAAGGTCGTTCTGGTCGACCATTAACATCGCGCAGCCGAAAAGCTTCTTCTCCGCAGGAATACACAAACTAGTTGAACGATATAACAAACGCATTGTGTTGCAAGTGTACTATGTAGAAAAATGTTATGTAAAATTGCTCGCAGTTACTTCTATTAAAGCCGTTAAATGTATTTTGCCTTTACTTTTTGATTCTCCCTCGTATTTACAACTTTTTATGTTTTTGCACCGTGCATTTTAATATAATTGTACAATATAAACCAACAAGATGCACCTTTTCTAAACTAATATTTTTATGGTGTCTTCTACATGTTTCGAACCCGAGGGTTCATATTCAGGAAGACGGTTGCGCTTACAGGTTTTGTATTGAGTGTTTTACATGCATCAGTACAAACAGTCTAGTAGGTGGAAGAGTGTGTTCGATACCGAACACACTCTTCCAACCGTCTTCCTGAAGATGATCCCTCGGGTTCGAAACATGTTAAAGACATCATAAATAATATTAGTATAGAAAAGGTAAACTTTTTGGTTTATTTTCTAAATTACATATTTGTAAATTTTTAGACTTATTCTAAACCTTGTCTCATATCTTCAGAAGAAAAATGTAATTTAAAGAAGATTAAATAGGCCTAATACACAGGCACACACACACACACACACACACACACACACACACATATATATATATATATATATATATATATATATAATAAAAGATAAAAAAAATAACTCATTTCAAAATTCTAAAGATAAGAGAGAAGA
>Ga0131853_10023245_pt1 | contig 11197 bp, 8 predicted proteins | sample TergutLab28metaG_FD_92764 | JGI IMG/M metagenome (GOLD analysis project Ga0131853, IMG submission 92764) | Labiotermes labralis P1 segment gut microbial communities from Petit-Saut dam, French Guiana - Lab288 P1 (version 2) (version 2) | ecosystem: Host-associated > Arthropoda: Insects >...
CCCTGCCCCATTGGGCCATCACCCATGCGACGTGGTCGCTCATGGACTGGAATATATCTCACGCGGAAACTAGTATATTTTCCATGGAAGGCAATGGTCGGGTCGTCCTGGCTGCTGCCATCGCGCCCATCGCATGGGGCAGCGGGTACTACGTCACCCAGGCCTACCTGCCACCCGACCGCCCGCTCTTCGGCGCCGCCGTTCGCGCGCTGCCCTTCGGCCTCCTGCTCCTCGCGCTGCGGCCGCGCCTGCTGCGCGGAGCGTGGTGGTGGCGCACGGCCGCCCTGGGTGTGCTCAACTTCTCCGCCTTCTTCGTCCTGATCTTCATTGCGGCCTACCGGCTGCCCAGCGGCGTGGCCGCGACCCTGACGGCCACCTCTCCCCTGGCGGTGATGCTCTTGGCGCGGATCCTCGCGGGTGAGCGAGCCCGGGCGGCCTCGGTAGTGGCTGCGGTCGTCGGCGTCGTGGGCGTGGGCGTGCTGGTGCTGCGCGGCGGCGTCTCGCTCGACCCGCTCGGCGTACTCGCCTCGTTGACCGCCGTTGCGTGCTCATCGCTCGGCTTCGTGCTGATCAAGATCTGGCGGCCGCCGGTCGACCTGCTGCCCTTCACGGCCCGGCAGCTGATCTTCGGAGGGCTCGTCCTCGTCCCGATCGCGCTGATCGTCGAGGGCCCTCCCCCAGCTCTCGACGGCAGGGCGCTCGGCGGCTTCGCCTACCTCGGGTTGCTCGGCACGGTGGTCGCCTACGTCGTGTGGTTCCGGGGTCTGCGCACCGTGCCCGCCGCTGCCGTCTCGCTCATCGGTCTGCTGAACCCGGTCGCCGGTTCGGTCGTCGGCGCCACCCTCGGGCACGAGACCTTCACCGCGGTGCAACTGGTCGGCATGGCGCTGGTGCTCGGTGGCGTCCTCTTCGGGCAGCCGGCGGTGCTCGACGCGCTCGCCGGACGGTTCAAGCGTCGCGGTACGGTGCCCGTCGCCGCGGAGGCAGGAGTCATGCCACCCGATCCGGTGGGCGACGGTTTACCACGGTAAGCGGGTGAACCGTCGCCTCACATGGCATGTACGCCCTGGGAGGCGCAGGTCCGACCACTGACCATGGTGAACCGGCGCAGGTCCGACCACTGACCATGGTGAACCGACGCCAACCCGTCCCCTACGGCCGCGGCAGCTTCGTCGCCGCGACATCCGGATACCCGACCGGCAACAGGTACGTGCCGGCGCGTTGCCGGTAGAGCACCTGCCAGTTCCAGTAGCCGAGGAACTCCCGCGGCCAGCGTCGCATCACCCGCGCGTACGCCGTCACGGCGCGGACGTACGAGGAGGAGTCGTTGTACGCGCGGAGCGCACGGGGCATGTCCCCCGGCGCGCCGACCGAGGCGAGCATCCGCGCCGCGGCCGGGATCGCGGCGTGCGGGTCGCGGACGTTGCCGCCCCCGCCGTACTGACCCCACGTGGCGGGCATGAACTGCATGGGTCCCTGGGCGCCGGTCGTGCTGGGGCCGACCACGCGCCCGAACTTCGTCTCGACGAAGTTGATCGCCGCGAGGTACTCCCACCCCACGCCCGTCCGACGCCCCGCAGCCCGATAGGTCCGGAGCAACTCGCGCGGTGCGAGCGGCGGCACGATCCGCCAGTGGGTCGGCAGCGCGGGCTCGGCCGCGGTCAACGTTCCCAGGCTGCTCGCGGCGTCCAGGTTCGCGCCCGTCACCGCCGCCGCGCGCCCTGAGAGGGCCGAGGTGACCTCGCGGCGTACGGCGGCCCCGGCATTAGCCAAGGTCCGCACCGCGAACTGCTCGAACTCCCCCGCGGTCCGCACGGCCGACGGCGCACTCCTCGGATCGGCGATGGTCGCGTCCGCACGCGCGATCTGCGCCGCGAAGCCGGCCGCCTCCGCCCGGCCGGGGTGCAGCGGAAGCGCCGCGGAGGTCAGGGGCGATCCCGCTGCACCGGACGGGCCGCCAGCACCCGACCCCAGGCTCGGCGCCTGCGATGTCGGACTCTGCGATGCCGGCGACCCGCAGGCGGCGAGCGTCAGGGCCGCGGCGACGGCGAACGGAGCGAGGACGCGCATGCCCCAGTCCTACCCGACCAACCTGTGCGAGGGATGAATCACCCGTCGCTGTCGACGGCGTAGCGCAGGTGCACCGTGCCGCCCGCGAACCGGGACTCGTCCAGAAGGGTGAGACGGCGCCGAAGGCCGTCGGGCAAGGCCTGCTTGCCGCCGCCGACGATGACCGGCACGATCAGCAGCCGGATCTCGTCGACCAGCCCCGCCGCCAGGGCAACGGCGGCCAGTGAGGCTCCCCCGATGCTCAGGTCCGCCTCGGACGACTCCTTGAGGTGCCGTACACCGTCGGGGGTGAACTCGCGCTCGACCCGGGTGCGCGCGGTCGTGGGGCTGCCGAGGCTGCGCGAGTAGACGATCTTCTCCGCCTTGCCCCAGATCTCCGCGTACTCCCTGCTGACCCCCGGCTCGTCGTCGCCGCTGGGCGGAATCTCCCAGAAACGCATCGTCTCGTACATCCGCCGGCCGTAGAGATAGGTCCCGATCGGACGCTCGAGCTCGTTGACGAACCCATGCACCTCGGCGTCCGGAGCGGCCCACTCGAAGTCGCCGTACTCGTCCTCGACGTAGAGGTCGAGCGAGGGGATCGTCGAGTAGATCAGCTTCGCCATGGCTCCTCCTCGCCTCGAGCTCCCACCATAGGCTGTCCCCCGTGCTGACGGTGCCGCGCGACTGGACCGGGTTGACGCCGAGCTGGATGACAGCAGCGCTCGCACGGCGCTTCCCGGGAGCCGAAGTCGCCACCGTGACGCTGCGCGAGGTCGCCGACGGAACGAACGCTCGGGCCGTGGCGTGGTTGACCTACGGATCGGGCACCGGCCCTGAGCGCGTCTTCGTCAAGCGCGAGGGGCGCGTGCTCAACCGGCTGGCACTGACCGCGCTGGGGGCACGAGAGGCAGAGGCCGACCTCTGCCGAAGTCGCCTGCCGCTGCCCCTCGAGCACCCGACGCTGTACGCCGCCGCCACCGACCCGCGCCGGCTGGCCGCCGTGGTCGTGATGGAGGACGTGACACTTCGGGGCGCCATCCCGAACGCCGCGACAAGGCCACTCACGCTCGACGAGGTCAGCGACGGGCTGGCGGGCCTCGCCGCGCTCCACGCCGCGCACTGGGGCCGGACCATGCCGCCCTTCGTCCGGCCATGGCGGCTGCCGGCGATCTGGGCTCCCGTCGCGTGGGGCGGGTTCGCGCACGCCCACCGCCGGCTGCGGACCCTCGGCCGCCCCGAGCTGGCGGTGGGGTCCCCGGCCGAGATCGAGCGGGGGTTCCGTGGCTGGGCCAGGATCGCGGCGCAGGGACCGCAGACGCTCCTGCACGGAGATCCTCATCCGGGCAACACCTACCGGCTCCCCGGCGGGACGACCGGCTTCTACGACTGGCAGCTGGTCCGTCGTGGCACCTGGGCCCACGACGTGGGCTACTTCGTCGTCTCCGCGCTCGCGCCCGCCGAGCGCCGCGACCACGAGCGGGAGCTCCTGGCCGGCTACGTGAGGGAGCTGGGCCGCGCAGCCCCGTCGCTCGACGACGCGTGGGCCCTCTACCGCCGCACGCCGATCTTCGGGCTCGGCAGCTGGCTCCAGACGCTCGCCGCGGGCAGCTTCCAGCCCGTCGAGGTGTGCATGGCGACGATCGAGCGCTTCGCCGCGGCGTACGACGACCTGGGTGCAGCGTGACCGCGATCGTGACCGACTGCTCGCCTCAGGCGCGCGGCCGCCACATCCGGAAGAGATGCTCCTCGGCGATCCCGAAGTAGTCGGCCGGCCCGCCTCCGCGCAGGATCGGCTCGGCCGCGGCGGTCTGATAGACCCCGTCGACCAGCAGCGCCTCGTCGATGTGGACCCCGACGACCTCACCCAGGGTCAGCCACGTGTCGACCTCGGCACCCGCCGCTGTACGCAGCCGCACGACATCGCTGACCCGGCACTCGAACGCGACCCGTGCCTCGGCGACGTGCGGCACGCCCACCACCGTCGAACTGCGAGGCGTCAGGCCGGCCAGGGCGAACTCGTCGACCGCATGCTCGACCATCGCGCTGGTGGCGTTCATCTGCTCGGCCAGCGGCCGGGTGGCGAGGTTCCAGCAGAACTCTCCGGTGGCCTCGATGTTGCGGACGCTGTCCTTGTAGCCGATGCTCGCGAACCCGATGATTGGCGGCGTGTAGTTGAAGGCGTTGAAGAAGCTGTACGGCGCCAGGTTGAGCGTCCCGTCTGCCGCGCGGGTCGAGATCCAGCCGATCGGACGCGGCGCCACGATCGCGTTGAGCGGGTCGTGCGGCAGGCCGTGCCCCTTCGCCGGTTCGTAGAAGTGGCGGCTCGCGGGCGGGGAGACAGGCGGGGTCACGGGCTGGGTCACGCGCCCATGGTAGGGCGGGTGGATCAGCGCCCGACGTACGCCGCCAGGTGCTCGCCGGTAAGCGTGGAGCGCGCCGCGACCAGGTCCGCGGGCGTGCCCTCGAAGACGATCCGGCCACCGTCGTGCCCGGCGCCGGGTCCGAGGTCGACGATCCAGTCGGCATGCGCCATCACGGCCTGGTGGTGCTCGATGACGATGACGCTCTTCCCCGACTCGACGAGCCGGTCGAGCAACCCGAGCAGTTGCTCGACATCGGCAAGGTGCAGGCCGCTGGTGGGCTCGTCGAGCACGAGGATGCCGCCCGCCTCCCCCAGGTGCGTCGCCAGCTTCAGGCGCTGCCGCTCACCGCCGGAGAGGGTCGTGAGGGGCTGGCCGAGCTTGACGTAGCCGATGCCGACGTCGTCGAGCTGGGTGAGCAGCTTCGCCGCGGCCGGCGTCCTCGCCTCCCCGGCGGAGAAGAACGCCAGCGCCTCGCCGATCGAGAGATCCAGCACCTCGGCGATGTTCAGGCCGCCGAAGCGGAGCTCCAGCACGTCGGCGTTGAACCGTCTGCCACCGCAGTCCTCGCACGGTGTCGCCACGGTCTCCATGAAGCTCAGCTCGGTGTAGATGACGCCGTTGCCGTTGCACGTCGGGCAGGCCCCCTCGGAGTTGGCCGAGAAGAGCGCGGGCTTGACGCCGTTGGCCTTCGCGAACGCCTTCCGGATCGGCTCCAGGACCCCGCAGTACGTCGCCGGGTTGCTCCGTCGCGACCCCTTGATCGCGCCCTGGTCGACGACGACGACTCCTTCGCGCCGGGCGAGCGAGCCGTGGATCAGCGAGCTCTTCCCCGACCCCGCGACGCCGGTCACGACCGTGAGCACCCCGAGCGGGATGTCGACGTCGACGTCGCACAGGTTGTGGGTCGAGGCGCCGCGGATCTCCACCGCGCCGGTCGGCGTACGCACCTCGGGCTTGAGGACTGCACGGTCGCCGAGATGGCGGCCGGTGACCGTGCCGCTCGCTCGCAGGCCGTCGAGGGTCCCTTCGAAGACAACCTCTCCCCCGCCGCTGCCGGCCCCCGGGCCGAGGTCGACCACGTGGTCGGCGATCGCGATCGTCTCGGGCTTGTGCTCGACGACGAGCACGGTGTTGCCCTTGTCGCGGAGCTGCCGCAGGAGGTCGTTCATCCGGGCGATGTCGTGCGGGTGCAGACCGATCGTCGGCTCGTCGAAGACGTAGGTCACGTCGGTGAGCGAGGAGCCGAGGTGGCGCAGCATCTTGATCCGCTGCGCCTCCCCGCCCGAGAGCGTGCCCGAGGGACGGTCGAGACTGAGGTAGCCCAGCCCGAGGGCGACGAAGGAGTCGAGGTTGTCGCCGAGCGCGCGCAGCAGGGGCGCGACCGACGGCGCGGCGAGGCCGTTGATCCAGTCCGCCAGGTCGGTGATCTGCATGGCGCATGCGTCCGCGATGCTGACGCCGCTGATGCGGGAGTTGCGGGCGGCCTCCGAGAGCCGCGTGCCAGCGCAGTCGGGGCACGGGGCAAAGGTCGCCACGCGCTCGACGAATGCGCGGATGTGGGGCTGCAGCGACTCGACATCCTTGGAGAGCATCGACTTCTGCAGCCTGAGGATCAGACCCTCGTAGGTCATATTGATGCCGGCGATCTTCATCCGCACCGGCTCCTTGTAGAGCAGGGCGTGGCGCTCGTCATCGGTGAAGTCGCGGATCGGCTTGGTCGCGTCCACGAGCCCCGACTCGGCGTACAGGCGTCCGTTCCACCCGCCCGCCGTGTAACCGGGCACCGTGATGGCGCCCTCGGTGAGCGACTTCGAGTCATCGATGATCTGGGTCAGGTCGAGCTCGGAGACGGTGCCGCGGCCCTCGCAGCGCGCACACATCCCACCGTGGTAGACGAGGTCGCGGACGACGCGGCGCTCGCCCTTCCCCTTCTCGATGGTCATGGCGCCGCTGGCGCGCCGCGTCGGCACGTTGAAGGAGAACGCCGTCGGCGGCCCGATCTGCGGCTCGCCCAGGCGGCTGAAGAGCACGCGCAGGATGGCGTTGGCGTCGGTGACGGTGCCGACCGTCGACCGGGGGTTGGCGCCGAGCCGCTCCTGGTCGACCACGATCGCCGGGGTGAGTCCCTCGAGGACGTCGACGTCGGGCCGCGCGAGCGTGGGCATGAAGCCCTGGACGAAGGCGCTGTAGGTCTCGTTGATGAGTCGCTGCGACTCGGCGGCGATGGTGCCGAAGACCAGGGAGCTCTTGCCGGAGCCGGACACGCCGGTGAAGACGGTCAGACGCCGCTTCGGGATCTCGACCGTGACGTCTTTGAGGTTGTTCTCGCGGGCCCCCTGGACGCGGATGCGATCGTGATGGTCGCCTGCGGACGGCGTGCTGGGGTCGGTGCTCATCGGCTCTCCTCGATCGGGCGGTGACCACCCTATCGACGCCGGGTCACCCGCTGGGTCACCTCGTCGGCCTGGCGCTGGGCTTGGCTCGTCATCAGCTCGCGCAGGTGCTCGAGCGGCATCGGCGCGTGCAGGTAGAAGCCCTGCGCGAGCGTCCTGCCACCGGGTGCGTCCTCGCGCACCACCGCGAGCTGGGTCGCCCGTTCGATCCCCTCCACGACGATGTCGAAGGCCAGCTCGTGACCCATCAGCATCACCGACCGCAGCAGGGCACGGGCGCGCTCGTCCTGGTCGATGTCCTGGACGAGGGCGGCGTCCGCCTTGAGGATCCGGGCAGGCAGGTCGTGCAGGTAGCTGATCGAGGAGAAGCCGACGCCGAAGTCATCGATGGCGAAGTCGACGCCCATGCTGGTGATCCGGCGCATCGTGGCGAGGATGCCGGCGTCGAGGTCGACTCCCTGCCGCTCGGTGAGCTCGAGGACGAGGCGGGTGCCCCGCATCGTCTCGACAGCCTCGGTGACCGAGGCGACGAACCGGGGATCGCGAAGCTGGCCGGCGGAGATGTTGACGCTGAACCCGCAGTGGTGGTCGGCCGCGACGCACACTGTCGCGGCGTCCGCGGCGACGCGCCGGAGGACCACGTCCCCGAGTGCGACGATGAGGCCCGTCTCCTCGGCCACACTGATGAAGACGTCCGGCGGCACCGGCACGCCATCGTGGCGCCAGCGCGCCAACGCCTCCGCGCCGGTGATCAGACCGGTCTCCACCGAGATCACCGGTTGGTAGACGACCTCGATCTCCCCGCCCTCGACCGCGCGCCGTAGGTCGTCCGCCAGCTCCAGACGCTCAAGACGCGCCCGCCCCATGGCGGGCTCGTACACCACCCAGCCACCCTTGCCCCGGGTCTTGGCCTCGTACATCGCAAGATCGGCGTTGCGAAGCAGACTGGCGGCGGTGTCGGAGTCGCTGGCGTAGGCCAGGCCCAGACTCGCGCCGAGCCGCAGCCGGTGCGCCTCCACCTCGACGCTGTCGGCGAAGGCGGCGTTCGCCGCCTCACAGATCTCCTCCGCCGCCCGGCGGTCCACGTCGACGAGAAGGATCGCGAACTCGTCGCCGCCCACCCGCGCGATCGTGACGGCGTCCGGAACGCTCGCCCGCAGCCGGTGTGCCACGTCCTTGAGCACAGCATCGCCCACCGCATGGCCGAATCGGTCATTGACCGGCTTGAACCCGTCGAGGTCGAGGAAGACGAGCGCCACCGCCGTACCGTCGGCGCGCGCGGTGCGCAGGGCCACGGTGACGCGATCGAGCAGGATCCCGCGGTTCGGGAGGTCCGTCAGCGGGTCGTGCCGCGCGACGTGCACCATCTCGTTGGTCAGCTCCAGGCGGGAGACGGCGTCCGAGGCCACCGCCGAGAGCGCCTGCAGCGCCTGCTCGTCGGCCGCGACCGAGGCACTGGCCCGGTTGATCGCACGGGCGACGAGCCAGTGTGCGTCTCTACCGAGCTGCACGTGTACGCCGATCTCGCCGTCCTCCGGGGGCCGCGAGCGGATCTCGACCTGGCGCAGCCGGACCAGCTGGCTGGCATCCTCGACCAGCCCCTGGACGACGTCGTCCCGGTTGCCGAGCGTCTGCGCCCGCACGGCGGCACCGAAGAGCACCGTCAGGCGACGGGCGTTCTCGCGGCCTCGGGTCACGGCGTGGGTGGCGAACAGGAGGGTCGCCAGCGGCACGCCGAGAAGGCTCAGCGCCCACCACGGAGCGGTCCTGTGCACGACCGCCCCCAGATAGCCGAGCGAGTCCAGCGGCACGAAGCAGGCGATCGCGAAGAGAGTCTCCCGGCGCCTCAACTCCGTGAGCAGAGACGTGCCCGCGCAGATCGCCACCGAGAGACCGGAGAGCACGTAGTCGCCGAGGAAGTAGGCCGCTGCGGCGCATCCGATAGCGAGGAGCCCGCGGGCCGTGCCGACCAGGTCGTTCCCGCCGACGATCGCGACGACGCCGGCCGACATGGCTCCGACGAGGATGCCGAGACCGATGTTGAAGATCTTCGCGGCGGCCGGCTTGCCCGAGATCAGCTGAGTGAGCAGCACCCCGGCCGACCAGGTCAGCAGGGTCTCGGGGATCGGATAGGTGCACAGCAGGAACATCAGCACGCTGGAGTCGAAGCCGACCTCGATGGCGCCCGAGTCGCTGTCGAGCACCATCGGGAACCGCGCCACGATCGCCACCAGGGGCGCGACGACGAGTGCGACCGCCAGCAGCCGCCAGTCCGCGCGACCGCTGCGGGCCAGTTCGACCGCGGCGACGACGGCGATGGCCACGCCGATGCAGAAGATCGCGAGGTGGTAATAGCGACGCCCCACTTCTCCCGGAAACTGTGGGGAGGTGGGCATGGCATCGGCTCCGTGCTCAGGCAGTGGTGTATGTCACGTTCAGTGACTGTCGGCCATGGTAAAGGCTCGGCCCCTTGCGATGGTCGGTAACCGGCGAGCTCGCCCGTATTCAGCGTCGGGCCGCGCACGGCACGCATGTCCGTGCCGATGGCCGGATTGCCAGCCGCTCGGGGTCGATCGGCTGCCCGCAGCGCTCGCAGACGCCGTACTCGCCCGCGGCGGCGCGCGCCAGCGCCGCGTCGAGATCGGCGAGGCGCCGGGCCGTCTGTCGCACGAGTGCGTCGACCTGCGCCCGCTCGAAGGCGATCGTGGCGCCCTCCGGGTCGTGCTCGTCGTCGGCGTTGGTGTCGCGCGAGGACTCGACGAACTGCGCCAGGTCACCGCGCAGTCGAGTAAGGCGCAGCCGTGTGCGGTCGCGTTCGGCCTGCAGCTCCGCGGTCACATCCATCGGGACGGGAACGCCGCCGGGGCCGGACGTGTTCCCCGGCGCGGGTCAGTGGGACAGGTACTTGTTGACCGCCCGGGACAGCCACGTCGGGGCGATCTCGGAGGCCGCGAAGAGCGCCCGGGCCTGGAGCCCGACGGGCCGGTGCACGCTCCCGAGCAGGCCGTGGCCCGAGGTCGCGGCGGCGTAGACCTCGCGGGCGACCTCGTCGGCCGTCAGTCGGACGCCGAGGGATCGCGTGGTGCCGATGTCGAGGTCGTCGGTCATGCCCGTGCGGACGAAGAGCGGCCACAACGCCGTGACGGTGATGTCGTCACCGCGCCACTCCAGGTCGAGCGCCTCGGAGAGGCCGCGGACGGCGAACTTCGTCGCCGAGTACGTCGCGAGCTCGGCCTGACCGTAGATCGCCGACGCGCTGGCGAGGTTGACCACGTGGGCGTCCGGCGTCGCTCGCAGGTACGGGTGGGCGGCGTGGCAGCCGTTGATCACACCCATCACGTTGATGTCGACCGCACGGCGGTGCAGGGCCAGCGGGATGTCGGCGAACCCGCCGCCGTCGAGCACGCCGGCGTTGTTCACCAGCACATCGAGCAGGCCGCCCGATCCGGCGACGAACTCCTCGACCGTGCGCTCCCAGGCGGAGGCGTCGCGGACGTCGAGCAGACCGGTCGCGACCGTGCCGTCCGACTCCTCCGCCAGGCTGGCCAGGCCGGCCTCGTCGACGTCGTAGGCCCCGACCCGCCAGCCGCGTACGGCGAAGAGGCGAGCCGTCGCGCGGCCGATGCCGGCGGCCGCGCCGGTGATCAGGACACTGCGGTCGGTGGCGGATTCCATACCGGGAGTATGCCAGCCGCTCCCCCGGGTCTCACCGGTGTAGACGGCGCGGCGAGACGCGGTCGGGGTCGAAGCCGGTCTCCACGATGTCGCTCGGCAGCGGCTGCCCGCGCAGGAGGGCCGCGCCGAGCCGCGCGGCGGCCGGACCGGTCTGGATGCCGTAGCCGCCCTGGGCGGCGTACCAGAAGAGTCCGTCGACCTCGCCGTCCCATCCGATCACCGGCGTCTGGTCGGCGACGAAGCTGCGGAGCCCGGCCCACGGAGTGCGGATGGCCCGGATCCCCAGCGTGCTGGCCTCGTTGATCGCCTCGATGGCCCGGGCGATCTCGAGCTCGTCCGGCTTGGCGTCGCATGGCTCCTGCAAGGTCACGTCCGCCGGCGAGCAGAGCAGCTGCCCGACGTCGGGCTTGTAGTAGAACGGGTTGTCGAGGTCACCTGAGATCGTCATGGGCGGCGGCGGCAACTCCTCCGCCGCGACCATGAAGACGGTACGTCGCCGGGGCTCGATGCCCAGCGGTGCGGCCCCGAGGAGCGCACCGAGCTCGTCCACCCATGCGCCGGCAGCCACTGCGACCGCCGGCGCCGCGTAGGTCGCACCCTCGGCCGTGGTGAGCACCCAGCGCTCGCCCGCACGGTCGGCTCCGACGACCCTGGCGCGGGTGTGGATCTCACCGCCGTGCGCGCGCAGGCCCCGCCGGTAGCCCTGGTGCAGTC
>Ga0131853_10023247_pt1 | contig 11197 bp, 5 predicted proteins | sample TergutLab28metaG_FD_92764 | JGI IMG/M metagenome (GOLD analysis project Ga0131853, IMG submission 92764) | Labiotermes labralis P1 segment gut microbial communities from Petit-Saut dam, French Guiana - Lab288 P1 (version 2) (version 2) | ecosystem: Host-associated > Arthropoda: Insects >...
AACGGAGAATATATACCATGTTTAAAATATTCAGTACCTATATTTGTTGAATAAATATATAAAATGAAACTTTAGAGGTTAGCGGTGCGGTACGACCACTATAGTTGACATTAGGCGTCAAAAGGTTAACAAATGCGCGGGGGTTTCAAATTATGAAGCTGCGAACGTTATTATAAAAGCACGTAGGCGTAGAATAGTTCTGCGCTTACACCGGCATTACACAGCGACATGCAATGAACACCCTGTATATTAACTTCATTATAGTCCCAAACGGACATAATACAGTTTTAACACACCGAAAACCGGCGCCATTCATTTTACTTAATTGAACATAGTATACCGATTTCCAGCGTTTGTTTGTGCAAATTTAAGGGGGATATGGTAAAATAAAGTAAGGTTTATCTGTAACCTGCCACAAAGGCCCAGAGGGGAAGTACAGGTATAGCTCTACTCTTTCTTTGACCTCGGCGATAGATAGGGTGGGTAGTTAACGCCACGCCCCGGCCGCTCTAACCCCGGGTATGACCCAGTACTCATTGTATAGGAGGCCGGTTGGGCCCAGGACCGATCTAGACGGGTGCGGAAAACATCGTCACCACCGGGATTCGAACTGTGGACGTTCCAGCCCACAAGGGATCTGGTAATGACCACTTTAGCTGTGGGCTCCTTGCGCTTCTAGGGACAGCCTTGTATTCGGTGATATACCTTCCCACTCCCTGACGGTTTCCCATTCAGCTGAATAAGTGACATTCACTCCCCAGTTACCCTTTTGTATTTTGCGTTCATATGCGTATCCGTGACGATGTCTACGTTAGATATACACACATACAGATTATCGTTGTAGACAGGTCGCAGTGAGCCAACCTTTAAAGGATTAAGAAATTCTTGACCACGTTTCGAAAAATTAATAACATTGCGCCTTGCTTATGAACAGAAAATAATTCAGTAGTATTTCATATATTTTATACCGATAATTCGGTATATGGGCCCGTATGTCTTTAATTTCACACCTTCTTTATACAGCCATTTTGGGTTTAGAGGTGAAGAGCGATGTTACGTACAGTGTGAGGCCTGGTTCTGGCAACTTCAGTTCGCACAGTTGTAGTTCCGGTGGCACAACTTCAGGTTCATTGCGACTTGTTGAGCGGGATAACTTTGTCTTTGTGGTCTTGTGTTTCTGCTCCAGACAACGCTAAAAGAAAAGTGTAAACAAACCAACAAGAAACCCACACATGCTGTCACTCTATACACTTCCCCACACAGCTATGTGTACAAATGACATTACTTTTTACAGTGCCATGCATTGCCTCGGTTTTGTAATGTTAAACACGCTGCTTAAACACAAAAGGTTGTCACTTCAAATTCTGGTGGAGTTGCCAGCAGAAGCTGTCTGTTAACTGCACTGATTTGTATAAATAGCAACAGGCCAGACTGTAGACTACTACATTTCAGAGGTGTCAATGACTTCGGAATCACGTGCTCAGTAGTCCTACAGCTTGTCAGAACGGGTGGAAAGGGGGAGGGGGGGGGCTGTAAGGGTCAAGGAAGAGATGAACATTTAAATCTTTACTTTGAATGACTCAGTACTGATTCCGGAAATGAGAGGTACTTAAGTGTCCTACGAATGTTATTTTGAGGATGCTGTATGGTCGTGACGGAAATTTTGAGCATTGTCCATTGTGCGTAAGCTTCTGCGTGAAGGATAGAATTTGGCTACTGTTGAGTCACTCACTGCCACATAATTCAGATTTTCAATTCCGTGTCTCGTTTTTAATGTGGTTCTTTGTATTTTCATTTGATGGTTCTTGTAGTTGTTTAGTAAGGACTCAGTGTTCTGTGATTGTACACTTTGTATAGATAAATTCTTAATTTAGAATTGTACTTTATTCAGTTACCGTCGCATGTGACTCGAACCCTACAGATATACTCGGTCTAGAATTTGTTTCGTGTCTGTGGATTGAGAACAGCTCTTTTTTTCTTTTAACAGAGCTATTATATTGGACCGTGCATCATTGTGATAGTTGAAGAATACAAAACCAACTGGATGTCTCCAACGCATCACACCAAACACACATCACTAAGCACCATAAAATTACACTAACGATAACTCCTCCATCTTTGCAGAACGAAACAGCCAATGTGGTAGTTCAACAACATAGTCGCATACTCCTGAAGATGGGCATATTAATGCCCGAAACATGTTGAATCTCTAAGAAGTAAAATAAAAATAGCAAGTGACATCTAATTTGGTCTTTTGTTCTTCAACTATTAGAATAGGTTTTCTCCTATTATCGTTCTACCTGAAGAGGGAAGCCGACACCAGATCCATACTCCGGAATGTTCTATTTCTTAACTGCAGACGACAGGCAGTGTCCAGAATCTTCGCAGAATGTACCTACAGTACTTAATAATCAGTTTCATTATTGTCGTATAGAATTTTCCTGACTTTGCGTAGCTGAATCCGAGTTACGTTTTGTAATCTCGCACGTGTCCCAGAAATTACACCAATACATCGCTGAACTGAGCGATGGTTGCGTTGCTGGGAAAAGAGAGCTTTTAGAGAATCATGTTTCAGTTGGGTCATTTTACTATGAGTTATATTGAGAATGGTGCGGACTTACTGTTGGCCCATCTTGGCTGTGAGTAAGTACACACTTGATGGAGTGATTTGGCTGCTGGTACTCCGAGGCAGTTAGTTAATTGTGTAATAAAGGAGGGTATTAATGACTTTTATGAAGCAGTGAAAAATGCCTTATAATGCCAATGATCGTGATAATACGTACACAGTAAAAGTGACTGCTGATCCCGTGTTGGCTTACAGTGGCAACTCGCAGTTAGTGGCTGCATCTTCTTATCCCTTAGGAGCCGCTCTGTAAGGAATGCATCCAGAGTTAGGTGCCTTGATTGCCTTTTTTCCTTCTCGGAACATTTCTTGGTAACAGCTGATGTTTTAAATACATCTGTCTTGCGAGTTTGAGGTTTCGTTCTTTCGGGATTTGACGCCGCTTCACTGGCTAATCCGTTACCGACGTTTCGAGAGAGCGTAGTGACCTCATCTTCAATTGTCGGAAGTGTCCAGTTCTTCTTAAACGTTTCGAAGATTTAAGATGAGGCCACCACGTCTCGAAACGTCGGGAACGATTACCCAATGACACGGCGACACATCCCGAAAGAAAGGAATCCATACCATCTATCTTGTAAGAAGGGCTTCAGTTGCATTCCGATTGTTCATCGAAAGCGGTTCTACCTCAGCCAAGTTGATGTCACTTGAAACGGCAGTGGTCGGATTGTGCAGAGTTCAGCGTCGTAAGAAGCTGCATTACCGTCTGTATGCAGAACGCCGTGCTGTACCAGTTCCTCAGTTTGATAAGGTCTCACCTTGAGATAGTTACGCCGTTTCGTCATGAGCTCTATCAATTTCCTCCTGAGAAATTATTTAGCTTTTCAGCAACATAAAAGTCCACGCTGGTTGACTTGCTGGGCGATGTCCTTGACTATATTTGGCTGCACCTACAAGCTTTGGTAATCACTGCATACCTTTAGCCACACACCTTTCATACACGTGCCAAAACAAGCGCGACACGTGTACCGAGGCCGCTCGTAAAGGTCCCGATGCTAATCGGGATATCCACACGTGGCTGCGCGCCTTTCAAATTCGACTGTTCACAGTCAGTAATCGGCTTGATAGAGGACGGGTTATTACTGAATTCGCTTTTCTGTTATCCTGAGGTTCATTACTGAATCCCTGGCCACAGAGTTCAGACTAGGCCCTTTCTGTCTTTAAGGATTAATATTACGGCTTATTCTTGGATTGGCACCTCTGTGTTCCAGCTGGAGTCACAGAGATTTCTGGACAACTTGAAAGGAAGAGGCCGCTTTGAGGAAAAATATCCAAAATTGATCCTGCCTTTGCAGGACGTGCTGTAGGATGAGCTGTGATCCAGCGACAAGGATTGTGAATGGTTTGCAGTGAATCAGTGATTCGTGGCTGTTCCCTTATATTCTGCAGGCCCTGGTGCAGTGGAACTCCGGGAATATGTATGGGAAGTACCAACAGACATGTTCCACATAAGTAACTCAAAACGAGCATCGGCTTTTTAGCAGTGTGCTACAACATCCTTGTAAGAACAACAAATGAGGCGACATAAAACTCTACTCCGTTTAAGGGCGTGATTTGCGGAACTGTAGGCCTATAGTAAAGCAGTGTTTCACACACAACCTTTCGTTCCATGAAGGAACCCCTAAAATAATTTTTTTATATCCCGAGGAACCCCACCTGTTTAATGTTTACGGGTCAGAAGGAGTTGGTAGCGGACGGAAATTGATCCGGTATTGCCAGTTCCTGGACAAAAATCCCCGCGTTTTGTCGACTAATATTTTGATTGTTCCGCGATATTTAAAATTTTATATGCATCTAGCCCACGACTTCTCGCGAAACCCCTAACTGTGTTCTCCGGAACCCAAGCCGTGGTTGGGTGATTTAAGTGTTAGTAGCAACTGCAAGCACGAAACGGCGTGGGCGGCTTTCTGTTGCAGGACGCTACTGAATCTTCCAGTCCCAAAACGGCGGGGGTTTCTTGGCTAGCCAAGCTCCTGTTCACATTTTTCAGTGCATAGAGCGTTTTAGCATTTGAATTGATTCATGCGTTCTTGCGATTTTGCAAGCATTCAAAGTTTAAGCTGTAACAATGCGTGTGTGCCGATCATCGTGAAATCTAAGTGATATTTAATTTAGGTTATCGTCGTGTAGCGAATTTAAAGTTTTGCAAAACGTAAGACTACAGGTTTAATGCTGTATTTGTCTTTAATTAACATAGCTGTGCACAGATAGCAAGGCGCTGCGCGCACTGCAGTGCGCGCATAGCAATACGCTGCTGACCTTCCTTCTCCAGCAGGCTTATTGCAAACATTTCATCGTCCAATGAGGTAAAGACCTTGAGGTGGCTTCCCCTCCCTAGAACGAAGCTGATATAAAATTTCTCCTACCTCAAAGAGAATCGCGGCATTTCCGTTTACAATTTCTGCCGTTTCATGGTGTTCAGGGATATATCTGCAAAAACCAGACGCAGCTGTTGGTTGCACTGTTTTCGCAAAGTGACGAGCTGGTGAAATTTTCGGTACGTTCTGACGTCAACGCGTTTCATCTAGTAGGGAACACTAATAAGAAATTAGCGGAGTTAGCAGTTAAATGTCGTTTGTATCTTGTTCATGCCTGTTTTTCACTTAGACGTCTGCCTGATTTTCAATCGATGTGTTTCATCCTCCCATTTTTATTCCGTTCAGTTCAGTCACAATTTCTGGTAGGGGATTGTGGTGATGCAGCTGTTTGTGTGGCTTGTACTGTATATGTTCGGACTGAGGACATGGTTATTGTACTGACTTGGGGACACATTTCGTGAATAATAATAATAATCTTTAAAAGACAAGGTAATATAATCTGTACTTTCCAGGTCTACAGGCAAAGGGCCAACTCGATTAATTTCGGTCCACATGATTTAGGAGCGTTTAGAGAGGCGGTGGTTCATATAAAAATGAACGGATTTTCCCTCAGGCTTTGTATTACTACGTACTGTCGGTTTTAAAAATTTTTCATTGTATTTACTAAATCTCTCAGCATTTCTTACTTTCCGCTTGCACAAGTGTAAGCATTAATTTCTCATTACTGTGTTGCAGGATCAATTGTTGACTTACAGTGTACCATTTCATTTCATAAACCTAAATTTAGGACTTGACATTTAACATTTGTTGCACTGCCTGTTTGTCCCTCTGTATATTATTCATTACTGTTTGATTTTACCAGCACCGCACAACTGTGATAGACACGAAACTAATGGCAGCCCTTTCTATCGTGAAGCCACGGGAAGAAGTCTCGTGGCTGGTGAGGGTGATAACGCTTGAGCAGGCTTCACCTCTTCTCCCTCGTTTGCCCCTCTGCAGCCTTTCCTGACCTATGCCAGTAAACCTAAAGTTATCACGTGGTTATCGTATCGAATCCCGTGGGGGGGGGGAGGGGGGCGAGATCCCCACCCGTCCAAACAGGCCCTGGGGCCCACCCAGCCTCCTGTACAATGGGTACCTGGTCTTTCCCCGGAGGCTAAAACTGCCAGGGTTTGGCGTTGACCACCCACTCCTATCTAGCGCCGAGGTTAAAGAAGGAGTATAGCTATAAACTACTTTCCCTCTGCACCTTCGTGGCCTTTGTACAGGGTGAACTTTACCCTTTTGTCAAGTGATTATCATTACCAACATCCGTGTGAACAGACTAGAAGATATAGAGACGCGTAATTTCTTGAGAAAGGTGTGGAGAGCTGTGATGTACTGGACTTGTCGCCGCGGCCCCACTATAGTGGCATTTATCTAACATTTGTCATCAGGAAACGTCAGAAACTGCAGTGAATAAAGCATCAGTGGCCTGCAAAAAGTAATTATAATTCTAAGACTTAAGTTTTCGTGATTTGTAAGTCGGGATATAGAGTGTCAGTTCGGAGACAGGGATAAATGCTGGCGACCGGAGATCGTTGGGTTATAGGATCACGCTGCCGAGAACGGTTATGGAGCACAGCCTGTTCAAATCGTTCTTTCCGTGGGGATAGAGCGGCTGGAGGTGGGGCTGCGTCCTTGTTTCCAAGTTGAATTGTGGACCTTATGTCTTCTGTACGCCTTCATATCATGACACTTCAGTAAGCAGAGGAACAGCTTCGGTCTTTCATTTCAAAAATTCTCGGTCCACTGTATCCTTCAGAATAAAAGCAATACGTTCCTTCCACACCCCGGGAACCACCCTGCCGGCGACCCAGTGTCGCATCCCAAGAGACCGGAATCCTTGCTTGCATCTTTAGCCGTCCTGTTGTCTGTCTGAATATACATACAGATCAGAATGTACTGACGTTAATAGGCGTATGACCCGTTTTGGGCGGGTGTGAAGCCGTGCGTTTCGCATCAAGGGGAGACGGTGTGAGATGTGAGGTCCTCGCGGCTTTGAGTTTTCGGGGGTTGTCTGCTAGTTCATACGAATGTTTCGGAGAAACCTTTTGTCTCATTCGGCATCCCCCTCTCCCCTGAAAATGGAGGTAGCAGGCTGCACCGATATCTTGGTGTCTACGTACTAAACTGCATCATAATCTCTAATAGATTGAGGGTGTCCGAGGATGTATGAACAGAGGTGGGTGGGAAGCAACATGACGATGGTGGACGAAGAGCTTCTTAATTTGTAGACCTTCTGTTGAACAGATTGTTAGGATCATGAAGTAAAGGAGCGGGATGAGTTCACTCTGAGGAGCAGCATTAACATGGGACTTGAAGGACCGCGGTTTGCGGGCAGGGCTCAGTCGGATCAGTGCTGGTAATGAACTTCCGATTCCATAAAAGGCGGAGATATCTTGCGTATGGGAGAGGCTGTTGGCGTCTGAATAGGGAGGATTGCTGCGCGGAGTTTTCTACTTTGGGGTCAGCAACATGGTCGCGGGCACTGAAATGAAGTCTGGGGACAAGATTCGAATGTGAAATGGCAGTTATTGCTACATCAGTTTTTGCAACTTACTTTAGACGCCTGTTTCCGTATATTCGTTGTGTAGGTTTAAGTATTTGGAATCGGTACTGTACCTATGTACCAAGCCATACGGTATCAGAAGACTGATCGTGGCAGTCTGTCCCGTGACGTCAGTTCATTGTACTTTGTTTCGCGCGTTGTATAAAACAACACTTCATGCCAGTGCATGGGGAATGAATAGGCCTGTAGCTTGTTGGAGCGGTTTAAGGTGGCGTTCTTGCAAAATGTTTCGTGTCTCACCGTATCATTGAATCAGTGCCGGTGGCCGGGGTGGGGGGGGGGGGGGCTGGAATGCTTGGAATGTAACAGCCAACCACATTAAACTTGGCTTCTGTGTCTGGTGACAAGTTCCTGCAGTCATTGGCATTCTTTACATTTTTATAGCTTCAGTAGCCTTCGTTTGGTAGCGCTATCGTACAGTCAGCACCGTGTCATCGCAACTGACCGACGTCTGGGTTCGTGTCTCCTGTCCTACAGTACAGGTTTGTTTGTGTGTTTGTATACAGGGATTTCATGTGTCTCTTACTGTCCATTATACAGGGTTATTCAAAATGATTGTCGGGGTTTTATCAACTTGTCATACACAACACACTTGAGATAGCAGTATATGTTTTTTTTTTATTTAATGGAACAACACTCCAAGTTTTGTTACATACCTTACAGGTGCTCTATATATGCACCCTTTGTGGTTCTACAAACATCAACACGATAATCGAGTTCGTTCCAAACTGTAGCATGTCAGCGGTGATGGTTTCAATGGCGGTTCTGATTTGTACCTTCAGTTCCGTGATACACACGCACCCTGTCTCTTGAAACTGTGCATACCACCTTCGAATGGAATTGTCAGATTGTGGCTGTTTCCCGAATTTGGTGCGGAATTGCCGTTGGACAGTTGTACCCCGACAATCATTTTGAATAACCCTGTATGTCGATTAAGCAGACACACAAGACTTATACTAGAAGTCACTGTATCGTAGCCTGCTTCAAACATGTGACGTTATTTCGCCGTCATGTACCTGTTTCTGTTCTAATACCAGTGTTGCTGTTTTGCACCTTAAGTACTCTTTGTGTTCAGAGACGGTATTTTTCTCTCATTTTCCTCGGATTTTCCGGCATATTTTTCGCGTGCGTTTGTATGAGCCAGAGTCCATAAGTTCAGTATTCATAGCCGACACAACAAAATTACTTTTACCCACCTCGCAAATTGGCACAATAACAAAATACAGTTCGAAATTATGCGAGCTATACAACATACTGGCATATAACGAGATTTCTTTTTCGGTTGGTTGGTTTTTGAGTTTTATCAAACTGGAAACCACACAAAAATGACAACGTTGTCCTATTGTGAATTCCTTTCATCTGGAATATGAATTTTATTCTGTAGTTCTCTGTATTTTCTTAAATGTCCATACGCATTTTCCAAGTGTTTTCTTGGATATCAGAATGTCTTCAGCACTTTCTCATACACTTTCTGTATTTGTGCTGTTCTGTGTGTATACTGATTAGTATACACGTTTAGTTCCGTTAGCGGCCGTTAGGTTATGCATTGTGGATCTGCAGTTCCAGCGGTTCTGCCTCAACGATTACGGTTTAGTTGCCGTGCCCTGTTCGATTTCCGAGTACAGCTCTCTTCTGAAAATGAATCCGTTGTGAACATGTTGTAGGGCTGTTTGGGCAGGTGAGCGGCCCATTGCAAGGCCTAGTGGGATTGGAACCCACGGTCACAGTGTTCGAGGGTCAGTCTTTTGAGCCACTGTGATGGACTGAAATGCTAAATAATCGCTTTAGTTATCGTTTCGGTATAAACCCTTCAGTGGGCCGGGATGGCTCAGTCGGTATAGCGACTCGCTACGGGCTGGCCGGTCCGGGGATCGGATCCCGGTGGGCGGGCGAGATTTTCCGCACCCGTCCAGACCGGCCCTGGGGCCTACCCAGCCTCCTATACAAAGGGTACCGGGTATTTCCGAGGGGTAAAGCGACCGGGGCGTGCTGCTGACCACCCACCCTATCTAGCGCCGAGGTCAAAGAAAGAGTAGAGCTACACCTCTCCTCCTCTTATGGGTCTTCGTGGCCTGATCTAGGGTGACCTTTACCTCTGTAGACTTCAGTATTTTTTTTATATTGCTGTTCTCACAGTGCATAATAAACGAATATAAAAGAGTAACAACAATATGCACATAAGAATCTAACGGCTATTTTAGACGTTAAAAAGGTGTTCATAAAATCCGACATGTTCGGTTGGCTGCCAACACCACCACCAGGTAAGGTCCACTTACTTACTCCACGGTGCAGAGTCCTTCTTGAGAAGCTAACTGGTTTGCAGCTAGTCGAGAGATTCCCTGCATTTCACGTAACCCGAAGGTTCATTACCGCACTCACAAGCGTCCGCCACGTGTCCCTATCCTGGGCCAGCCCAATCCAGTCCATATACCCACATCCCACCTCCTGCAGATCCATCCTAATATTATCCACCCATCTACGCCTAGGTCTCCCCAGTGGTCTCTCTCCCTCCGGTTTCCCCACCAAGACCCCCCCCCCCACTTACGACAAGTTAAAGCCCCATTTGTTCAGAAACACTGTTCACTTCGTCCTTCGCTGGTGGAGGAAATCCATTTTTTGTGCCACGCAGCATTATTTAAAGTAGAGCAGTAACACAAGACATGGTGCATAGGAGGGCAGGCGGTGTCCTCGGGGTGTTACGGTCTGGCTGTGGTAGGGACTGCAGCGGTCCGGTAATCGGCTGTGGCTGTTGATGGAAGCACACACGATCGGGATTTATGGTCAGCTGTGTGTGTGTGTGTGTGAAAACAGCTGACTGTTTTAGACTAAAGATGCTTTCATTATAAAATTACCACTGCCACTACATGCTTCTCATGTAGCCCTCCCCACTTAAATTTATTAGTAACCAATTTCATATTTTGTATACATGTAAAATAACCACTGCCACCGGGTGACAACCCAATTGCAGCTAATAAATATTATTATAAACCGATTATTTTCATCAATGACAGTAATATTCCGGTACTTAAATTCAATTTCTGCAGCACACTGTAGAGCCCTGAAACAAGTATTGGGTATATTCCTGATTTTATTTTCGTGTGGATTTATGTTATCAGTCGCTGAACTTCATTTACACACAGGATACTGTAAAACAAACTTCCTGGTGTATAAAGCGAACATTCACGTAAGCTAACTGCCTTGGTTGCTTGTGCATGTTATACGAAAGTCTGTTCTGACTTGATTTGTACTGTCTGTTTCAGATGTCAGAACTTCACATTTTCCAGCGAAATGGTGACCGCGACGGCCAAATTTTGTTGACCTTCGACGCATATGGTGTCGGTAAGTGTCTGATATTCTGAAGAACAGCCTTGAGGTGGCGGCGGTTTACCCTGTATATACTTACTTACTCCATAGTGCAGAGTCCTTCTTGAGAAGCTAACTGATTTGCAGCTAGTCAAGAAATTCCCCGCATTTTACGGAACCCGAAGGTTCATTACTGCACTCACAAGCGTCCGCCAACTGTCCCTATCCTGGGCCAGCCCAATCCAGTCCATATACCCACATCCCACCACCTGGAGATCCATCCTAATATTATCCACCCATCTACGCCTAGGTCTCCCCAGTGGTCTCTTTCCCTCCGGTTTCCCC
>Ga0131853_10023249_pt1 | contig 11196 bp, 23 predicted proteins | sample TergutLab28metaG_FD_92764 | JGI IMG/M metagenome (GOLD analysis project Ga0131853, IMG submission 92764) | Labiotermes labralis P1 segment gut microbial communities from Petit-Saut dam, French Guiana - Lab288 P1 (version 2) (version 2) | ecosystem: Host-associated > Arthropoda: Insects >...
ATCTAATCTTGTCGTCTTCAAAGAAGTCCACATCGAAAGAAAAGTAGTCAAGGGCGGTTTTTCTTCTCACATAGATTTCCCCCTTGTTTTTTGATGTCCGTGGCGATTGCGGCGAGGTTGTTTTTTATTTTGTTATCTTTAATTGTTTCAATGGCCATCCAACCGGTTAAAGCTGACAATAGACTTCCGGCTATAATAATGTAGATAACCATTATTATTGCACCAACCGGGTCAACGAAATACGCACTGCTTCCCGTGTAGTTAATCAACTCGCGGCAAGCATCGCAAAGCTTGTCCTCGGTCATGAGCCTATTCCCACGCATTTGCGTTTAAGTTTCGGGTTCGTGTAGGTGATTGGAATGCCTAATTGCTCCGCCGCGTCAATTTCGAGTGCCATGCCTTCGGTGATTCTGTTGCCGAATACAACAACAAGGTCGCAGAACTCAATCACACGCAAGCAAATCTCTAACGCGGTTTTCCGTTGTTTCGGGTTGTTGTCATCGTAAACGCCATCATAAGACAAATGCATGGAAATCGGACACACATCGAGGTCCACAAGCTGCCGGCAATACTCCCGCGCTTTTGCTATGTTCGCCGGAACATCCCCGGTAAGCGGTGCGCATACGTAGGCTAATTTCATAAAAGCCCCAACTCCCACTTGTCGCATATCTCATACGCTTCCCCCGGAGTTTTCTTATCAAACGCATACTGGAGACAATTCATAAGCATACGTATTTCATCTTCGGTTAATATTCTTAGTTCGTCCGGGTTCTCGTCATCCTTGATAAATTCTGCTACTCGGTTGTTATAATGGTGAATGGCGTAAACCATGTAGCCTGTGGCGGACGCATTACTCCACTGCATAAATAACTTCCCCCTTAATTTAATTTGTTTATTTGATGAGATTCAGTAAAATGCCACTTCTGTCTTCTGTAACAGTAATTTCAAGTTTCGTGCCCGCTTCAATGCCGCCTATTTGATTCCGTATTTCTTTTGGAATTACTATGCGGGACAGGTCATCTACCGTGCGTATGATTGGTTCATTATCCATTTGTGCCACCTCCTCGTTTTTACTATCTACAATTTTGCAGTCTATAATTTCTAATGCTACAACCATATTACCGAGACTATAATCATCCTCTTCACAAAGAAGGCTATCGCCGCTTTCGTTTTTCAGTTCAAGCGAAAACACCTCATTCTCGTAATCAAATGAAAAATCGCAATCATTCACGACGAGATTTTTGATTATGTCCTCGTCAAGCGTTTCTAGGTCAAAGCCCAGTAAATCAATGCCAAAGACGTTTCCGCCTATTTTATAAGCAATTCGACCTTTATATTCGCCGCTTTGAAAAGTGACTTGTATCGTGTGAACCCTTTCACGGAAATTGTCGCGGTTTTCATAACATTTCATCGCACACCCCCATCATCCGGCGGCATTTGGAAAATAAGATATTCGTCACTTAAACAAAAATTTACGGGCGAAACATATAAATAGTCGTCATCTTTTGCTTGCTCAGTGCGATACGGCATTATTAGCCATTTGTTAAGACGCTCAATCACTCGCCGGGCGGTTTCTATGTTAGTGTAAGAACCCATGTTGGAAGGGTCAGGGAAGCGACCGAATGTGTAAACACCCCACTTTCTATCCCTGTCCGTATACATAACAGAAAAGCTTTCAATATTTTCGGCTACGATGATTGCGCATTTGTCTTGGATTTTTATTGTACGCATTATTGTGCCACCCTTCTAATTACGCCAAAGGGTATAATATTTTCACTTTCGGCTTCCGCTTTTCCAGCGAGTGATGCCGTCCGCGATATAATATTTTCCGTGATAGCTTCATTTAACATCTCAATATCAAAAAGAAATTTTCCTCTACCGGCACCTACACGAAGCGCGGGGTATATTCCGGCATGTATGCCGCGCATCAGCTCGCAGCGGCTTAAACTTACTTCCTTAGAAGCTTGGTCAACTGTAAGCATTCTTCGCATATAAAAAATCACTTTCCTTTCTTTGATAATGCATAAAGTATGCGGTTGTTCCGATTTTGAAGGGTGAAAAAATACGCCGGCGAAGATAAACATCGGCTTGGCGAGTGAAAGTGATATTGGGGAAAATATATCATATTAACCAAATAACCGCCTAATGCGTTATTTGACCAAATACAGCCGCTTCAAGCGGTTTTTGGCTTTTGCATATGTCCCTTCGCGTGCAGTGCTTAGCTGCCGACGAAGTATCATTAATAACAACAAACATATGCAATTATCGAAAAAGTAAAATCTATAACTTTACAAATATGTGTAATTGCTCGTGTTAACCGTAATATTTTCCCCTTAGAAATTTCTTCCCTCACGGTTTTGCAATTTTTTAAAGTATGTGCAATTTTTTTGGTTTAAAATACGTTGCATCCCGCTGTATACGCTCCCGCAAGGTATCTTCCGGCGAGAATGCCTCACTGAATAAAAATTCAAGGTTATACCTCGGGAAAAATACGTGTTGGATTATAATAGCTTCATTAAGCTTCAGCGGGGATGCCATGCGAATTTTTGCTCGGACGGCACTTTCACTTATATTCAATTCATGGGCAATTTCTATAAACGTTATGCGCTTTCGCGCCATTTCTTTCTGTAGCGTTAGAAATCCTTTAATTGGAGCTTTTTTCCTTGACATACATACACCTCCTATGATGCTTCGGGTTGGCGGGCGAGCAGTTATTTAAGCCCGCTTTAACGGCTAAAATAGTTCTGAAATAGAGATTTTCATATCGATATTTGTTGATAAAACTGTATTGTTGCGTTAAGATTCCCCTGTGGGAAGGGGGTGAATAACTTGGATAAAGCCTTAGTAACATTCTCAAACGGTGAAACGCTGGAATTATCTGAAAACCAATTAATAATTCCAATTGTTAAGGTTGAGCGTAATGGTGAAACATACGCTAGCCAAAGCGTGTTTCACGAATTAGAACGACACTCTAGTGACGGATTAATCCCTACCATATGCGACTTGTTTTATAGCTGTGGCTTTTTCTCATTGGTGGGCAATGAGAAAAAAGTTTACTGTGTAAACGCGGTTGTTTCGATTGAACGTGCCTAAGTCTCATTCGGGCGGCGCGGAATTTCCATGCCGCCCATTTCATCTTTAAGCCATTGACTCAAAATGTTTACATAACTCCCGTATAGCTCAGTACCCTCGGGACCTTCCCAGCGTGCAGGCTTGCTTAGTCCGTTTATTTTTTTTAAAAGTTCCCCGTAAGTATTGCATTCTGATTTAAGCCTGCTGTACTCAGTCTTTAATAGTTCAGTTGTTAGGTTGAGGCACTGCTCAAATGCTTTCATGCACGGCATTTGCAAGTCTCCTTTCTACGATGCTTCGGGTTGGCGGGCGAGTAATTATAAAAGCCCGCTTTAACAGTTAAGCCATTTCTAAAATAGAGATATTCATATCGATATTTGTTGATAAAAATGCATTGTTGCGCTAAGATTCCCCAGTGGGAAGGGGGTGAGATTAATGGAGTATAAAACAGTCACAATTACAAACGATGCAGATGCACTTCTTTGCGTTCTTTATAAATCGTATTTAGAAAAGCGCAAAAATGGAGTTCCTAAAGACGAAGCTAAAATGTTTGGGAACCATGAAGTAATTCAATCAGAGCTTATACCTAAATGGTCACAAGCCGATGTAAAAAGTACAATTGGTGAACTTCATGAAGCAGGCGTGATTAATACAGTTTACGGTGACGGTCTTCCTGTTTTTGTGGAACTTTTGCCCGCCGGAATAATCGGTATGGAAAATCGTTTCGAGAATAATCTAAAAACATTGCTGGACTATATGGCAAAGATTAAAGCGGTAATCCCGTTTCTTTAGAAACAAGTTTTATTTTTTTCACAGGAAATTGAGCGAATGTTTTTAAATGTCCTTCGTATCCTTTTTTAATTTCCTCTAATGGGGTGCTTGTCAGGTAATCGTAGGAGAAGCTCATGTCTGGATCATTGTCTTTTTGCGGCGCAATGCAAACCATTGGAGAGTCATACCAATGTACATTTTGAGAATCTAACCATTCTTTCGTTTCCTGCGGGATACGATTTATGTCAATTTCTTGGCCCATTATTCACCTCGCTTTCTACGATGCTTCGGGTTGGCGGGCGAGCAGTTATTAAAGCCCGCTTTAACATTTAAAATATTTCTAAAATAGAGATATTTATACCGAATTTTGTTGATAAAAAGGTGTTGTTGCATTAAGATTCCCCTGCAGGAAGGGGGTGATTATATGTCTCTTAAACCGTTCACAGAAGAAGAAAAACGGAAAATAGCCGTTGATTTAGCCATTCAATACACAGTAGTTAAATCCACAATTGAGGCGGATTCAAACTCGGACATGCTAACTAGGACTGAGTTGCTTGACACCGAAAATCAATTCGCTCATAGATTTCTTGATACTTACAGCGAAATAGCCTCTGTAATAGCAGCAGGGCTTGTAGATTAACTATTTGATGCTGAATTTAACGCTTTTTTGGTAAGTCAATACTGCTCGCTCACACGTTGCCAGTATTGAACGTGTATTTCCGATTTCTTCACCGTTAAGAATTTTTAGAATCTCTTCAACTTTTTTACTACCGTGATTCTCTGCCCGCTTTGTGTCATCAAAGCGGGTATTTTTATCTTCGTGCATCATTTCACCCCTCCTTTCTGCGATGCTTCGGGTTGATTAACGGGCAGTTATTAAAGCCCGCTTTAACGGCTAAAATAGTTCTGAAATAGAGATTTTCATATCGATATTTGTTGATAAAAAGGTATTTTTGCGTTAAGATTCCCCTGTGGGAAGGGGGTGAAAAATTTGATAGACCCTGCAATTGCAAACGAGCTTATTTCGCGAGCATCTAGCTTTAGTCACGCCACACAAGAAAACGAGCGGAAATATCGAGAAATGCAGTTCAAGGACAAGAACCCCGTTGTCGGAGCTTACGAGTCAATAGTTGCTGCGGTAAGCACATTTCAAGATACTTTAGACAACGACCATGAGATAGGTGTGCAGTTAGCTTCGTTTAACCAAAATGCAACAATGCATGTAACACACATCAGTTATAGCGTGCCAGCGCTAATAAACTTTTATGGATATGTGAATGGCAATAAAGCACATTTGATTCAACATATAAGCCAATTGAATTTTTTAATTACTGCGCTTCCGAAACTTGAGCCTGATAAGCCTGCTCGTCGAATTGGTTTCGACACTGCCCAGTAAGCTTTGCAACAATTTTATCCGGCAACTGTTGAATCTCCTGTTCAATGGTTGCCAGTTTTTTTAATACTTCGATATTTTCTGCACTTCCATGCGGTAGTGGTGGCGAATTAATTGGCGTTGCGCCGCCTGTTATCAACCCGCTCATGATGCTTCGGGCTGGCGGGGGAAGGGTTCGACTACAATTAAATCGTTAGGTGTTACGCCCAAACCAGCACAAAGTCTGATGTAGTCCGAGCTAACTATGTCACATTGTTGAGCTGTGTTCTGCCGCTCTTGTATTGCTAGTACAAAGGCGGCTATTTCTTTGGCGTCGCCTTCGATTGTAATTTTCATGCCTGCCTCCTTTCTACGATGCTTCGGGTTGGTGGATGACGTTTTAGCATTCAATATCCAAAAGTTCATTTGGCGTAACCATAAGAGCTTTTGCCAGTGGAGAAACATGTTCTGCACGGATAACCTTTCTGCCGTGTATCATGGCAGATAATTGACTATTAGAAACTCCGACAACCTTTGCAATGTGATTATGAATCAGTCCTTTATCTCGTGCGATGCGCACAATATTTGAACCAATGGCTGTCATAACTAAACCCCCTTCCATATTTGAGTATCTCAAAGTTTTTACATAGTATATTTGAGCATAACGAAGTTGTCAATGGCTTTTAAATAATATTATTTGAGTTTCTCGAAATTATTTTCTTGACATATAAATATTTGCGTTATATATTCAATTTTAGGAGAGGAGTTATTTCTATGTCTTTCGGCGGTCGGATAAAAGAAGCAAGGCTTTTAAAAGGACTGACACAAGCGCAGTTAGGAGCTTGTATAGGTGTTGCAAATACAACAATAACTGGGTATGAAAAAGGGAACGCTTACCCGGACGAACAAAAACTTTATGCTTTAATATCTGCATTAGGAGTAGATGCGAATTATCTATTCCAAGATGAAATGAAGACTGTAGTTGATGAATGCGTTATTACCGAATACGAACACTCCCACATTAAGAAATACCGCGACCTTGACGACCACGGCAGAAAGACGGTTGACATCATCCTTAATTCAGAATACGAGCGCGTAAAACAAATTCAAGACACGCGAAAAAGCGACGTCGATGAAATCGCCGCCGCTTTGGAGAAACTTGAAGAGTTAATACCAGACTCAGATATTCTTAATTTTGTCGTAGAGTAATTCAACTATCTCATGTTTTTCGAGAGTCGGATATTTATGCCTAATATTACCCATTCTCCCCTCAAATTTGAGTAAGACCGTTATATGCTCTAAGGCTTCACGAGCCGCTTCACGGTTACCGTGTTCCGTTATAACCCTGTTTGCAAGTGACTTGTAGAACACATTTTTCCTTTGCCGCACCATATCCTCAGCAGGTTTTTGCGTTATCGACATATAGATTTCATAAATGGTTTCAGTTCGATGGTCAAGAAATGGCATACCGCTGTATCGGGCTTCTCGAGAAGCAACAGGCTGTTCAAGCGTCTCAAGCTTGTTCGCTGGAAAGAGCGAAAAACGGTCAATACGTCTGCGCAATGCTTTACGGCTTGTCTTTTCAATATCGATAAACCCATGCCTCTTCAAGGTATTAGTGATATTGATTGCAGCAGCCAATCCATAATTATCATATTTTTTTAATTGTGTACCCACAATATCCTCCTTCAAATGTGCGACCGTATCTACAAGTAATCTAAGGCGAACAATTCTTATTAACTTATATTTCATGTTGTTTTATTTGTACAGGCGATTCGACAAGGGATTTATGTACCGCCGCTCATTTGTATTTACAAGCGGCAGATTTATCTAATCGCAAGAACATAAATCACAACAGGACACGTCTAAAGCCTTTGACAACTTGCACAAGATTTCTATGGTTGGACTTGAAATCCCGTTTTCCATATAGCTAATATGTGATTTCGCTACCCCACTTCTACGCGAGAGTTCGGATAAGGTCATGCCTTTTTCTAATCTGTAACGCTCGACAAATGTTTTCATACAACACCTCCGCGTTTAGTGTTTATAAACATTTTGCCATTTATACAAGGAATATAATCACATTTGCGCCATACGCTGTGCGTTATTTTGCCACATCATGCAAGCTGTTGTTGTTTTATATTTATAGTTTACCATTTACTGTGTTCTATATGTAGAACGATTTGCGCAATACAACACAAATTATCATTATTTTTACTTAACAACGAAAGTAATGGCAAATGTAGACTTTGCGCGACTGAACAGAGAGGACAGTGACGATTAATGGCAAGCATCGAATGGCGCGGCGGGGAAACCTGCCGCATTACTGTATCCCGTCCGAAGCAGTACGGCTATGGATACGAAAAGCTTCGCAAAACCGTAACATTTCCCGCAAACCTTACAGAAAAGCAAAAACTCAAGGAAGCGGAAAAAGCCGCTTTGCTTTTTGAGGAATCTATAAAAAGCGGAGATTATTTGGACGGCGAAAAAATCACTTTGGCAGAATTTATTCAAATTTGGATGCGAGAGTATGCCGAAAAAGAGCTTGCGCCGTCTACAATGGTGAATTATAGAATGCGAATTAACAAACGAATTCTTCCCGCTTTGGGGCATCTAAAATTGGCAAGAATTCAGCCGGGGCATATCACGGCGTTTTACAATAATTTGACCGAAGATAATATTCGCTTGGATGGTTTCTTTTCGCCTACGGCCGCGATGACGGAGTTGCTATCCGAAAAAAGCAACAGCAGCCTCAAAATAGCAACCGGGCTTGGCCGTAATGTTTTCAACCGTCTCAAAACAGGCGGAAGTGTCACTTATGAAACAGCGCAAAAGTTATGCGCTTACTTCGGCGACCGCCGCTTGGAAGAGCTTTTTATACATCATGGCAAAGACCAGAATAAAAACCTTTCTTCAAAAACAATAAAACATCATCACACATTGCTTTCCGGTATATTCTCTTTGGCGGTGGAGTGGAATCTCATAAGGGATAACCCTGTAAAACGTGTACGCTTGCCTTCAATTACCAAGGCAAAAAGCCCGGACGTAAAATATTACGACGATGAACAGGTAACACAGTTGTTGATTGCGTTAGAGGGCGAACCGATTAAATATCGCACAATTCTTTATTTAGCACTGGACACCGGGCTTCGATTAAGCGAGATAGCGGGCCTTACATGGCAAATGATAAATTTCCAAGAAAAATTCATCCACGTTACAAAACAACGGCAGTATGTATCCGGACACGGAATAATTGAACCCAAGCCAAAAACAGCAAGCGGTATACGTATAGTTACTATTTCGGATATGGTTGTAAACAAACTGAAAGATTATTTGCTGTATCAAAACTCGATGCGCCTTGCCGTAGGTACAGCATGGCAGGAAAGTCCTTTCGTTTTCACACACGAAGACGGTGTACCAATTTACCCCACACGACCGTCTATATGGTTCAGGGAATTTATTTTACGAAAAGAACTGCCGCACATCACATTCCACGGGTTAAGGCATACCAATGCCAGCCTTCTTATATCAGCAGATGTAGACCCGGTAACTCTTGCCGGCCGTCTTGGGCACGCACAAAAGAACGTTACACTTAATATGTACTCGCACATGATACGCTCCCGCGAAAAGGCCGTGGCTAACAAAATGGACATATTCTATGAAAATGCACTAAACGCGCAAATATCCGCAAATGCTGTAGATAGTTGTAATTATTCATAGTAGTTTTCCCCATTTTTGCCCAAATAGATGAAATGGGGAAAATTAATGAAATACAAAACCCTTGCAAAAAAACAGTATATGCAAGGGTTTTCGCATATTCAAAAACTGCCCGCGAAGGGACTGTAAGTAACTGCGCGTGCTATCAATATTTGCATATTTCACTGCAAAAAATTTTGCTCGATTTCCCCCAAGTAGCATTCAAAATTTAAGCGAAAATTTTCAATATTTTTGCTTAAATTTTTATAGTTATGAATGTCTATTTTCCCCTTGTTTTCCCCAACGGGCAGTTTTACCCCTTGAAAGAAATAAAAAAAGCCCCGAAAACACAGCGTTTCAAGGGCTTTTCTGTTTAAATTCTTTGCCCGCGAAGGGACTTGAACATCTATCTGCTACCACGCTTGAGGGATTTACTTTTTCAAAAACGGAGACACAAAAATAGGCTGAAAATAATATCCCTTTTTATGAAGTTTTCCATGCTGCGGAGGAGATGTATTTCAAAGCGGTGCAATGCCAAAAAAACAACGATTATTCTCATTTCGTCATGTTGAATATACACGAACTAAGGAAAAGGTACGCGGATATTTTTATCAATTCGGTGGAAAATCATCCGCGTATTTAATGGTAAAAATACGCCTATGTTTTTTCGTAGACGGCAGATGGGCAACCCCGTACAAACGAAATTGGAGGCGAGATGCGATATGTTTTTAGTGGAGAAATGAGATATAAAATCAATGTCGCATTTTATATAAAATTTTAATGGGTCTTTTGGGATAGGCTTTGACCTTTAATAAATATTGTAAGACAAAGGGCTTTGCTCGTTTTGCACAAGTCGTCGCAGACCGTTATTTTGAGGATATACGGTCTATTTGTGGAAGTAATAGAGGAAAATTAGACCGTATGCAAGTAACGAAAAGTAGACCGTGTTAAATTGCTCCTCGCAGACGTTTTTTCGCAGTCGAAAATGAGCCGCTTCGGAAAAATTGAACTCGTGCGCGTTTTTGTTGCCGTACCTATGTCGCGATATGGTTTGGTTTTGGGATATAGAAAGCGTATCGCATTTATAGAAGATTTGTAGGGAAATTATACGATATGGGTTAGCGTGTGAATTTCGGCGCACTTTCAAGCCCTCTTCGCCTGTCATGCCGCAATTATCGGGCGTACCTAAATGAATCCCCGATAGAAAAAGGGCAAACAAATTTAAAAATCTGTCTTAGGCAAGCAATGGGGAATTTACTGCGCTCGCAGCCGATTAACGCTATGATGCCTTGCGGGATTCCGACACGCATTATGACATGACGCACGTATGAAAAAAAACATCACTGCCATCAATGATAATGGTTGAGTGATACCCCGAACAGATAAAGGCCTGTATTTACAGGGGTTCACGGCATAGTAAAATGACATTTGACGCATATTTGACGCAACACATCATAAAGCAGACTGAAACGGTACGCTATAAATTGCGTTATCGTGACATAGAAAAAGCGGGGTAGCTGTTAAGCCATCCCGCTTTCGATTTTAATTACACTGCCGACCACCCGAACGGTGGAATTGTCGGTTTAATGCCTTCTGCTTTGCGCCGATGATACTCATGTTGCCACGCCTCGAACTTTTCACGATTGCCCGGTACTTTGTAGAAATCTTTGTAAAACTCTACGATTTGTGGATAGAACACTCGTGCGAGACCGTCCACTATTTCTTGTGGTATCGCGTCTAAGCTGAACAGCGGAGGGCAACCACAAAATCCTCTGTCGTCCCTCTCTTCTTTGCATATGGGGCAGATTTTGAATGGATATTCCATGAAGAATTACTCCTCTCGTTTGCCGTAACGGAGTTTCATTCGTTGCGGCATTATTTCCTCCATTCTATCAAACGCCGCTAAATTCTTTCATGATGCATTGTCCGTCCCTAGAATCATAGTGCCTTTTTCATCGTAAATGTAATCAAGGTATTGGCGGCATTCATCAATACCAACTCCAAGTTTTTTAAGAAGTTCATAACTGAAAAGGTATAGATGGTATTCGCGCAATCCAAAGCCTTTCACAAAGCCCACTTTGATTAGAATGTCCGTGAAGTCTTGATTGGTGAATGATGTTGTAGTTTTGGCGTTATTCATGATGAACCCCCTTTCCTATGCTGGGTAGTGTACAAACCACCTTATAAATTTATAGATTATTGCTAAAAAACCTTGATATACTCACGTTTCAAACAAAAAAAATATAGCAACCCCCATTTCGGGGAAAACTTGAAGGTCTAACAAA
>Ga0131853_10023251_pt1 | contig 11196 bp, 4 predicted proteins | sample TergutLab28metaG_FD_92764 | JGI IMG/M metagenome (GOLD analysis project Ga0131853, IMG submission 92764) | Labiotermes labralis P1 segment gut microbial communities from Petit-Saut dam, French Guiana - Lab288 P1 (version 2) (version 2) | ecosystem: Host-associated > Arthropoda: Insects >...
GGATTGGGCTGGCCCAGGATAGGGACAGGTGGCGGACGCTTGTGAGTGCGGTAATGAACCTTCGGGTTCCGTGAAGTGCGGGGAATTTCTTGACTAGCTGCAAACCAGTTAGCTTCTCAAGAATGACTCTGCACCATGGAGTAAGTAAGCAAGTAAATAAGTAAGTAAGTAAGTAAGTAAGAAGTTCCCTGAAGACGGCCAATAACTGAGACCAAAGAATAAAGTTATTCAACATGAAAAGCGTGTTTTGTTTTTCTGTACGACTTTTGTCTGAAACATTTCTCATCGTACGAAAAATTGAGCGAGATATTAACAAATTTGTGTATTGGTCTTCACGCAAAGTACTCACGTATCAAATTTCTTGAAAATTCGTCCAGTGGGAGTTAAGTTGTTCCATGCGGACGGACGGACAGACGGAGAGACGGACATGACGAAGCTATTAGCCACTTTTCGTAATTCTGCGAACGCGCCTGAAAAATGATTCAACTCGAGGCTGCAAGCTGCCCATGTTACTACAAGGCAATATTACGTGAGGGGCGTTGGTGTTGCTAAGTGGATTATTATTTGATATTACGCAATAATTAGTATGTACTTGTAATTAATCGAGTCTTGCAAACAAACAAATAAACATAACAAATAATGGCGTGCATTATAACTTTATGGCTACCAGTTTTGTGACTAGCGTGCCTACCTAGTCAAAATCAATTTATTTCGTAAAATTTGCAGAGAACACTTGAAATTGACCTGTGCTGTACAATTGTTCTGTCCAATCTTTCACTACGAATGTCTTAATTTCTTACTTACTATCGTGTACACACACGCACGCACAACACATACACACACACACACACATGCACTCATTCTTGCCATAGTAAATATACAACACACATTTGCCGCCGAAAATGCTAATGCTTCAAGAGCAAGCTGATTACGACATACGATACAAATATTACAACGATGACAAATGGAATTATTATGTTAAAACCAAGGCCCATACTTTGGTACGCCAATTCTCAACCACCATTCATCGTTGTCTTCTATGACTTCGACTTCTTTTTTCGTCCGGGCTACGTACTACAAACATTGTCTATTTTCAGCTCACCACATTTAGACATTTCCACCCTTCTCCGGTTTAAGGGCGTGTGACAATCCCCCGTTTAAATTCCTCCTACAATACCGGTATCATCGGTAGAAAAACATTGTAGAAAACGAAAGTAAGAGGAAGAAATTTGACAACGAAGAAATGGGAACTGATTAATGTCAGGAAAATGCCATTGTGTCAGCTGGCTAAAACTGGACTGCGTAAACGCCTGCATAAAGACTTGGAGCTGGCGAATGAAATCAGGTTTTTTTTATTGGAATTTGATTTTGTCACGGGGGAAAAGTCAAAGTTTGCCATCTCGTAAGGCGTGACACCATGTCGTCCTGGTAGGGATTCTACCTTAGTTTCAGAAATACTTTGCTGCCCACATCATTGGGGAGGAAAAAACACGAATATCTCTGTAATTTCGGTACCGGAATGTGAGGCGTCATATCCCTGAAAACGGGAATATTTATGGTTACAAGTTTTCCTGTAATTGAAATAAAAAGGAATAGTGTTTTCTTTTACAAAATTTCTAGCACTGTAATTAGATAAAACCTTGTAACCTTCTGAAGCACAGTGGTAACGATATGTACCACCTGCTCTAACATTCAATATCTATGCATTTTATTCACAATATTCTGGTATATCATTTGTCCCACACTCCCACAAACACAGTTTTCTTCCTAAATATTATTTAGGAGTTATTTCTTGAAACGGATTTTCAATGTTGATAAACTTCAGCATTGCATCGTGCAGTGTGGTAGATATTTGATCACGTTTCTCAGAACATTCCGTAAATTTCTACCAAACTATACTGCGTCACATCCCGTAACACCGTGATCTTCATGGTCTCCGCTGTGAGAAGCTCAACTCTCGCGAGAAAATTTTTATCTACTGTGAAGTACGAATACAATCCTCTTATATTATTTAATTAAGTTTCATATTTCATAATTTAATCCGCTGCTTTTCTTTTCTCTTCGCCTTATGTAACCAAAGTTTTATCACGTTTAATGCAACAGAAACAGATAAAATACGGACTTCAGTAACGTAATGTTAATTTTATATCTTATCTCAATTTGTGATACTCCTAAAAAGGAAGTACAAACTTTGTGTCTTTTCAATTTTGCGTCCCGATGTCATATCTCGAAACCTTCTAGACACAAGAATAAAAAGTCACACGAAGGTAGAATTATATAATGAAATCCTTCAAATAGAAGAGAGATATTTACACAGCCAACAAATGTTATTAACTTTACGAAGTACAAATTCAAAAATATAACATTAAAAATGGTATATTAACTAACAGCTAACACTTAAAAAGCTTCAGTTAAAAAATAACTCTGTAAACAGGAAAATAATCGGTGTTTATTTTGAGAATCGTATGGACCCTGTTGGGTAAAGAGCATTTATTGTACGCTGGGACGACACTTAAGACAAATTAATTCTGAAATGTACTGGAACCACAGATAGGAATGCTCAGTCTGTATAGGTCAGCAACACATTATTACATCAACTATTTTCTTCAGCAGAACTAAACACAACACCAGTTCTTTCACAAATATTTTTACCAGCTCTGGATTTCGCTGTATGGTACACCCCGATACATCGAAACAAGAACGCCGGAATTATTCCATAAAGAAGTAGTTTAGTAACAAATTGCACTAAACTGTTGCGACATAAAACTATATTAACCTTTTGGCGCTGGAATTATTTATTTAAATTTTAGCACACCCTGTATATAAAATGTGAAAAATACAGAACTAAATACGTTAGAATTATGAAACAAACTGAATTTTGAAGAGAAAAAAACGGAGAGTATATAACATTTTTAAAATATTCAGTACCTATATTTGTTGAATAAATATATAAAATGCAACTTTAGAGATTAGTGGTGCAGTACGACCACTATAGTTGACATTAGGCGTCAAAAGGTTAATATCAGCGGAAGAAAATTAAATATTTAGAGTCATCGATCATTGTCGCTGGAAAAGCAAGTACAGGGGGGGGGGGAGGATGGATATGTTTTATCTTCTGCTATTCAACCTGTTTCCTGATTTACTCTCTCTCTCTCTCTCTCTATCATGGTGTAGAATATCCATTCATATTTATTTGGCCACCACTTATATTTTATCGGCATATTTGTGACATCTTCTCCATAAACGAAATAAGGTATATGCATGTAACGGAAGATAAAAGTTGTTCTACAATAATGTTATTAATACAATGTTGGGCTACGTTCGATGCGTATTCTGGAGAATTTTCACACAGACGATATCACTGAAAATGGGACACAAAACTTGTATGCTTGGTTAGAGTACATGCGATCTGCTAGTGCGACGTCTAACGACTCTTCAGATTGAGGTAAAGGTAGAGATAAAGCTATTCCTGGACAGGCCCTTAGGGCTCCAGGAGGTTGAGGTTACCAGAATTTCTGGACAATTGGCACATGAAGGTGGTAAGCTTGTCAACCCTTCACACCGCCCATCCTTAACCCCTTGCGATACCTCCGGTACTCGTATCAGACTGATTCGACTCCAAGGTCATAATGCCTAATGAACCCATCTCGACAACTGAACCCACGACCTTCTGATTTGTAGCGCAGGGCGCAGTGCTTCAACCAACTGGGCAACTGCGTAATACGGCTTTTCAGACTAGTCTGACAAACTCAGATCTGTTTGGTTGTCATTCACACTGTCGTACAATCTTTCTTTCCTACTTTTGCAATGGATGTGGAAAACTGGCAAACCGCGTGCAGAAAAGAAGGCCGTTGTGAAATTTTCCTGTCAAAATAATGACACATCAGTGACGTTCCGAAATATGAAGCGGCGGTAGAGCTGACTGTGACAGTTACGTAATAATGTTTACATAATACGAATTATCCGTTAACGTACCTCATTTTATAACTTCGGGTTACTCAATTTTCTGCATGAGAAACAATGTCTAACGATTATTTTCATGCAGAACGTGAAGTGATCCATCCCCTTTCTGAAACTGTATAAGTCCAGATATGGATACTGCTTGTGTCGGTCTACTGGTATCGCGCAAAGTTGTGCAGTTGAGAATTCGGCAGACTGTCCATCCACTGTAACCGCAGCCCAGGTCGTTTTCAATTTAATTTCTCCAGTACCTCAAAACTGACCTATTGTTATAACAGTCTTAAAACCAGATGCGAAAATATGCGTAAGCAACTCAACACAGAAAAGGACTAAAGGGCCGATTCACACTATACGTCACGTTTCCGTTCCGTCGCGGAACGTCACCTTTCAGTAAAATTTTCTCATGTGTAACTAAACGGAGATGTTCATACTGACAGGAACGTCTCCGTCACGTCTCAGTTCTGTTCCGTCGCCGTTGCTGAGCGAGAATGTTTCACGTGATGGAACGGGTCCGAACCGGTCTGTACGTGCTCGATTCCAATAATGTGAGCAGTCTTACGTCTCCTCCACTAAAAACTTCGAGTGTTTACTTGCAACGGGTGCTGCCTGTTTGTCCTCGGAAATGATGAATAATTTATAGAATTGGTGCGTAAATGTAAGGAATTATATGACATGTCAAATAAGTAGTGACAGTGTCTGGAAAAAAAACTGCGGGGACAAATTGGGGAAGAGTTGAAAAAATCAGGTAATTTTCAACGTTTTTTATTGCGCATTTTTAAGTTACTATCATTCTATTATCACCGAAGTTCTAATAATTAACAAATAACGGAAAATGCATTCCGTGGCAGCGTGCTCCATATATGATGGAAATAACCGCAAACCTCCTAGCACATGCTGCTCTAGAAGGTGACCGAACACGACGGACAGTGTGAACACGGACCAGTCTGACGGAACAGAGATGGAACGGTGACGGAACGGACACGTGACGCATGGCATGAATCGGCCCTAACTCCATACAGCTGGTATTCCACCTGCAAGCTTTTTCGTAACATTCTCTCAGCTGGATCAGAAATTCTCTGCCTTCTACCGCAACGAGTTCCTGCCCTGAGTCACACAATTTCGCTCCACGTCATAAGGCTCTGTCTAATTAAAATGCGTCTTAATGTTTTCCCTCCTTCAAAGTTATTCCTCTAATAACACCTATTTAGAACCACGTCTCATCTTTCTCCGATGCGTCCTACGTACCAAGTTTATCTCATTCTCCTCAATTTGAGTACCAAAAAAATCTGACGGATTGTTACTCCCCTTAATCCCCTTGGTAAGAAGCTTTCTGTAGCCTCTCTTTTTTACCCTCTACGACCCAAACATCCTCAGCACCCAGTTGATACACCTTCTCAATTTACGGAATGTCGTTCTCCCGGAGTTAGAGATTGCGTTTCGAATCCTGGAACTTCAAGGTACACCTCAAAGTAATTACTTTTCGCTTGTGTCAGTAGCCACAAGAGAGAACAGAATAGGGCAGAACAAAGTGGTGACTCGCTTCAGGGGATGTAAATTGGATAGAAAGAAATCTATTTCCACTTATAGAACACATCAAAGCTAGACAACCTATCTTGGTGTCTCGAGGCGAATTCTATTGTTCGGTTAAACCGGCACTTTACACATCTCTGCCGATGATCTACAACAGCCTGTTCCGTAACCTTCTTCTCTAAAGTAAGATTTTGTGTTCTTACGTTGTTAGCGTAAAATATATAATTGTGAAATCGCAATATAAAGGTCGTGGTTGCTCTTCTGTCCATGTTTGGTTTCCGAAATCATGATTCCGAATTCCCTTAATAGTCAAAGCACGTTTGTAGCTTTTAATGGCGTGTAATTATGACAATTAATAAAGAATGGAAATAATACGTCTTCAATTTTACATTATGCATGTGTACTCAATGGATAAAAACACATGATGTTAAAATATTCGTGCTTCTCCATTGTACGTTTTGTAATCGTTTGTATAATTCCTTTCGACTGTACCGCACATATCGATGGTACCGTTCTTCACGACTCTACTGAACTGTCTATCGATTATTTCGTTCCCGTCATCGTACGGCTAATATGGATTGTACCACTGCTGTCGATAGCAACGGATCCGGGTTTTAAAACAGAATCTTTATAGATGTCCTGAAAAAATGGTTGGAATATTCGAATGCCAGGAGGTACAAACTAATGAAATAAGTATCTGCATAGAGCAAGACCAGTCAATCCACTGATATAGCTGTCAAAAACAGAAGGAAATACTAAACAGAAGGACGTAACTTCAAATTTCGTGTTCCGTTAAATATCAAGCCATGAGGACTCGAGGGGAGTTCAGGAACAGCTTCGTGCATTCCTGATCGCAGCACTGCGTGGAACTGTTCTAGACCAAATATCTAAAATAAAGGGGGGGGGGGGGGGACAGATTCGAGGTACCCAAACTGATAAAATTTCAAAATATTCTGAGGTGATATGCCATTTCGACTGATAAATAGGAACTGACGTTTCGGAGCAGTGTAATGCATCTATCTTCAGAATCAAGAAGTTCCGTCCCTATGAACTGCTTAACCCTGAAGCTCCAGACGAGCTTCTCATTAACATCGGGAATTATTGACCAGTGGACAAGGTGTGACGTCCCAGACAACATCAAACTTCAAAGTAACAACAACAATTACTACTACTACTACTAGTGGTAGTAGTAGTAGTAGTACTGAACACACTATAAAGACGGATGTATTACTGCAATGGTCCAGGCGTTCAATCGTAGGGTTTTTACTGCTGGGTCCTTGGTTCGCAGACAGGAAATTTTATTTGGGGTTTGTGTACAAGAAAGTGGCACTGAGATGGGTTACTATCAGAATAATTTGTTTTTCCGATGTCAGATAGCGTGTCATCGATGCCTCACATTTCTTGTGTAGCCCGGGGGGAGGACAGTGGGTCCGAGACCGTCTGAGCGCTTCCGACGTAAGAAAAGAAACGGAAGAGAGGAGGGAAAACCCAGTGCAGAGATTTTCCAACTCTTCATCTTCCTTCCAGCCACTTTTATATCTGATGTACACACATACACACACACACACACACACATACACACACACATATATATATATATATATGCCTGTATGTATACGTAGCAGAGATATCAGATATCACAGTAGCATCCAGGGATCGGAACTCGAAGAATGGGTGAATAACAACAGCAGTATATATCTTCGTACCATATAAACCTAATATCATTTTTAATAATATCCTACTACTTATACTTAGAAGAAAGCAAGTCGCTGTCGACTCTTTCTTTATATTCGGAAGATTCTCGGCTAAAGTCAGTTCAGAATTTGGCCATACTGAGACTACTCGTGCTCTCCATCAGATCTCCGCTCCCCTCCATGTAAGTACCAGGTGAGTAATTCAGGTCAGACCGCGTCCCCCGCCCCCTTCGACCTCTTCTTTTCATTATGGCTTATAATTTGCATGGGACTTCACAGTTCGTTGGTTTTGTGGAGATGCTGGCAGAAACAACGGTGGAGGGAGTAGACATGCATTAAATTATCCGATGTGTGTGTGACCGTGCATCACTGATACAATAATATAAACAACCAACCAGATACAACAATAACAGTTTATTAATAATTTCAATCAGCTCAACATGTTTCGGGCGATGACTTCGCCCATCCTCAGGAGCACTAGACTGTGTTTACGGCTTGTGTTATAATGTACCTACGATGCTGCCTGCTGATTGAATTTATTAAGAAACTCTTATCGTTGCATCCAGTTGGTTGTTAATATTATTAAATCGACCGAATTTATATCGTACTGACGTTCGGGTACAAATTTCAACTGCTGTCAGGATGGTGGAGTCTCTAATTTATATTGCCCTTAAAGGCATGAATATCCGTACATGGCAATGAGACCGGTGACATGTGAAGACCGAAGTTCCGTTCAGCGCAACGATGACGACATTGAATACTCTCTGTACACGTAGTGTCTTTGTCACTCGCTGAGTGGTGAGACCGTACCTGCGTAGAAGCCGAGGCCTATATCATTCGTGTGACAGATAAACGAATACAAATCATTGATGGAATGATAACTGGCGGGTTAAAACTTAAGTAAAGTACATCTCCACGCTGCTTATCCGGATCGGCTTGGCTCTTCGGGTAAATATGTCGAGAATTCTATGAAACTAACTTGCCTTGAAATTACCGGTTATCGGATCAAGTACAGTACAGTGTTACGGATTATAGAACTGCAAATCAGGTGTGGTCCAAGGGTTTAGACGCAGGTACTTACTGTAAATAGTAACAGCCGAACTGCAAACTGCCAATGTAGCCTATTTTAAAAGAAAAATCCAATTATCGGGATTTTCTGCAAATTCGGATGGCTCGCCGTACCAATTAACCAGGATAAGTGGAGTTCTACTGTACTCCGACAAAATCCTGTCCCATTAACACTTTGCCCAAAGCGCATCTCACAATAACTACTTGGAAATGAAACCACGACTTCGAGATGAGAACCCAGCGATTAGCCACATGAACTATGACAAGGACGCATTAGTCCCGCAACAATGAATTTAAAAATTTCGTTTTTAAAGATGTCGTAGTATATGCTTTAGACATGGGAACTGTGTGAACTCTGACCTATGCACCGAACTGTGATGTATTGTACCTATTAAACCACTGTTTAAAATTAGATTAAAATGTTCCAGTGTTATAGTCGTTATAAAATTATTTTGTTGTTTTTTGTACGAGAATATCACGTATCTAAAGGGTGGGTGTGATGATCGCCCATGTAATGCAGGACTGATAGCTGTATAACACCATGTCATGACGTAAGTTCATCTACATGGCAATTTAAACCTTCAGACTTAATCTGCGTTCCCTGTGCTTTATATGGTACGGCCTTCCCCATTCACAATTTAAGATTCAGTTATGTATGCATCCTCATTTCCCTCATGCCTGCTACATTCCCTGTCAATGGCATCATATTAGATTTGTCATCCCAGTAACTCTTGTTGAAGATTGTATATTTTTTATGCCAGTAAACTTTACATTGTTCATTCCGTGCAATACAGAAAAAAAATTCACGACACTAAACCAACAAAATGCACAATGCAATTGCGCATTTTGTCGGTTTGGTGTCGTGTATTATATGTATCTTTCTGGAAATATGTCACATCTCTTCTAGTTGAAAATATTCTTCCCAAGTGTCCTGTTATCGAAGAAGATGAATCGAAAGTTCTCAATACGAGACACAAAAAATCAACCTTTTTTTGAAAAACATGTGCAATGGAACACGACCCCGTTTACACAACGTTTCGAAGGAAAGTAATGCCTTCAACTTCAGGGAGTCAAATGCTGCGACGAACGTAAAAATGAAGATTTTACATACTTTGAAACTTCGTGAATCGTAGCGTATGTATCAGAAGAACAGATTCCCTGGGTACATCACTCTGAAACAAACTTCAAGACTTGCAGGAAAACAGTAATTTTATATTTCTTTAACTTGAAGTTTACGTACGGTAGAAGGGGAGACGATAAAGTATAACCTAAACTGAACAGAACTTAGCCTGCAGTAATGTTTAGGGGACTCAAATTTTAAACATCTCTTGCATCAAAACACGTTTGAAGTTTGACACATCATCCAAACATTCAGTAGGTCTAGCTGTAGTTTCAGTTAAAGTTTGTTCTTGATTCTGATGATGAGACATGAAAATAAAGCCCCTTAATTCATTTGTGTTCATTTCCAGATCGACTTCATTGCTTCTCCCCTCAAAGATGCAATAGCACCAAAGCTTTGTATCTACACAATCACCGTAAAGGGGCGGCGTATGACGCCCACAGTCGTCGCAGTTCCAAGGTGCTCAACCTCACACTGCCATCAAAATACACAGAACTCCATCTTGAGTTTCGACAGATATTCTGTGACATGTATTATGATAACGTTACGATAATCTTTTCGCCCTCAACCAAATAACAATGCATACCACCATAAAATGCTCTATTCCAACAGACATTTAGTCCTGTTGATGTGTTCGAGATTGTGGTGTGAAAATTTTTTTATCAAAGAGAAAAAATGAGTTCAGGCATCGTTAAGTAATTATTCCCTTATTATGCAACAAAATCTTCTTAATGGAATTAATAAGCTTAAGACGCCACAAAGCTGAAGACACTCTGCTCAGTGACACACGATCACCAACCCCCTCTGACATGACAGACGCTACAAAACTCTACGTTACGTAACTGACCTAGAAACACTAGCGGTTCATATCGCACTCCTTGCACTGAACTTTGATCAAACGTTGTTTAGCATGACCCACAGCCTGCAGCATTTACCAACAGCTGTCAAGACCTACTAGAACTCTTAGATCTAAGCTATAAATACACTCGTTTCAATAAGAGTTCTGAGACATCAGAGAGCAATCCAAAGTACGAGAAATTCGCAGGGGCGAAACAATGCGGCCAGTTTCCCTTCCCATAGGCCCAGACTGAAAAGGAATAAAAAGAAAAGAACTTTGACTCGAAGCACTTTTGTAATGGATTAGTAATTCATGGCTTCCATTATAGGATTTTCTCCCTGACTTACTGACCGAGGGCCTTCTGGAGTGAAAAGTAAACCTACCCGCAGAAAGCGCTACAGAAAGACATATAATTCTACAAGCCACCCAAGAATATCTATTCGACCATTTGCAATAGTCTAATCACAATATAGCAAGTTTCTAGGCAGCATAACCGTGAAAAAAGTGCGATGTTTGTCAGATCAACATGAACGATTTAGCGACTGGCTCTTCTGCCCTAGAGCACACTCGCAAAGAAATAAAACAATCTATATTTTGAGCTCGCCACAGGTCTCCATTGAACCTCTGAAACGAATGGGCGTATTATTACAGACTTATGATAGTGGTTGGGGGGTTGGGTGGGTGGATGGATGGACGGACGGACGGACGGAGGGACGGGCAGACGGACAATCAGACGGACGGACGGACAGGCGGACGGACAACCGGGCGGACGGACGGACGGACAGACGGACGGACGGACGGAAAGGCGGACGGACGGACGGACGGGCGGACAGACAGAGAGACAGATGGACAGACAGATATACAGACAGACAGACAGATAGATAGATAGATAGATAGATAGATAGATAGATAGATAGATAGATAGATAGATAGATAGATAGATAGATAGATAGATAGATAGATAGATAGATAGATGGATGGATGGA
>Ga0131853_10023252_pt1 | contig 11196 bp, 7 predicted proteins | sample TergutLab28metaG_FD_92764 | JGI IMG/M metagenome (GOLD analysis project Ga0131853, IMG submission 92764) | Labiotermes labralis P1 segment gut microbial communities from Petit-Saut dam, French Guiana - Lab288 P1 (version 2) (version 2) | ecosystem: Host-associated > Arthropoda: Insects >...
CACCTAGGCTCTCTTCTGCAAAACTGGTTCATCACAAACCATACAACTTTACACTTTTGCAAAATCTTCATGAAGTTCACACTGCAAGAGTACTGTTGTGTATCAGGCACCGTGAAGCTGTGTCTAGTGATAAAGCCAGTCCACTCCTACTGTATTTTCCAGATGAAATCACTTAGGTGGTCACATAACACTTAATCAAAACAATAAATACTTCATCAGACAAGCCCTGCCACTCACATTTGCGAGCTGGCTTGCATGCGCACACAGAAGATGCACTTACGATTCCACATTGGCAAAAAAACTGGCAATTTCTTGACATGAACTTTAGTGTTTAACAATTTGTCCACCAGGTGCCAAATATATTCGAGAGTTTAAGGATGTCATTCCCTGCATCTCCAATTCCACGAGCATGTTCCACTTCAAGTTGCACACTCAGTGCCATTCTCAGAATCCCACAGAATTTTATTCCCAGGTTTCTTTCCACAGATGATGTTTGTTTCACAAGGCATGAAGAAGGAAATGGCAAGAGCTGTAATTCAATAAAAAGATCAGTTTCAGGTGTGGGGTGATACTGCAGACAATTTCATACCTGGTCCTTTCATGCTGTGACCACAGCTTAGAGACAGGCATTATTTGACTAGTAATGACAGAACTCTTGCAAATAGGACAGCCATGCCGATTCTGCACAATGGGATGCTTCTGCATTTAATGGTGCTGCAATAAAAAAATACATCATCAACATTTCAGAATTACTGGGTAGGTCATAATGGTCCATTACAATGGTCACTAAACTCAGCATGTGCTGCAGTATTGGTGAGTTTTTATCAGACTTTCTAAGGATTGTCATTACTGTGTTTATCTGGCTCCCTTCTCCAACTGTCAAGCCTCCTGAGACCCTACATTTACTTCATAATTTTATCTTTTTCTCATCAAATAATACTCATGTTTTTCACACACCACATGTAAATTTAAATGCCCACACCAATAACATAAAACTTACCAATGTCTTATCTTCACCTCTGATCCACAGGTGTAAAGACTGTGTACAAACTCTGGTAGAGTACAGTACCAAATTACTGATGTGGTGGGTGAGGGGTCTGTTTAACCACATGACAAATCACCTGGAGTTGGCATTTCTCATAAAGTAAACTCATGGATTACCATTCACTTCCCTTACTTATGGTGCATACAATTACAACCTAGGGCAAAATCTATAGTATCTGCATTCCTTACATACCTTGCAATTCTCACATTATCAGTCCCTGAACAGTAACAGCAAGTGTCTCATCAGTGACACTTGTATGTTTAGCCTTCAGATCTTCAAAAACATTCCAAGCCTTCTGCTGAATTAACATAAGACTACAGGCATAGACTGCTGGTCCTTCGGCTGTACCACTGAATGTGCGACACGCTCAATTTCTCGCGCATTCTGTCTGTGATGGTGGTGTCTGGCCCGTTATTCCACCCCTTCTTTATCTTTGCAGATAGTGCTCTCCAGAGAGTGACAGAGGTTACATGAATGGATAGTCTCTCTATTTTACATTTTGCATTTCTCTCCCATTTTCCTCCTTCCATACGAGAGGGCTAAAGGTCAGGCATCATGAAGGTCAGGTGCATGGTAAGTTTGGTCCACATGTTTATGTAGAGACAAATACTTGTGAAATTTGTGGTCTCTTATTTCTGAAAATATGTACTTCTCACAACTGTGGTGTCTTCTTTTGTGAGTGATGACGGATCAAACATGGTCGCAAACGTGCTGGAGCCCCATTTCCCCTTCCACGTACATCGTGGGCTTACTGCAAAAATGACCAATTCACAAAGTGGCAAATTTAAGATAATATGATTGGGAGTATATTGAAATTGGGGTACTCTTATCAGGAAAACATTTCCATGCATGATAGTGTGTAAATGAGCATTCTACCACAAGTAAAATCCCAAAAGAGCGCAAATGTATTATGACCACGAACACAAACGGAAATGCTGGGAAGTTAAATTTCATCACGTCTATTTGGTCAATTTTATGTCATACACATCTGTGATATAGTGTTATGAACATACCACACTGGATTCCTTGAAAACCTATTAAGTTTCCCTTCCCCATACTTGTGGGGCACTCCTCATGCAGTATTCCAGGTTGCAAAAGAAGAGTATTAGAATCATGTTGGGTTGCAGAAGTAGTGACTCTTGGAGAAAATTATTTTAAAAAATTTATAAATCTTACCACTCCCATCCCAATACATTCTCTCTCTCCTTTTGTTTAAAATAAGAAATAATCAATGTCTGGTAAATTCTGAGGTATATCACACTGACACCAGGCAACATGCAAATTTTCACCAACCTTTTGTGAATATGACTAAATATAAGAAGGGAGTGTAGTATTTAGGCATAAAGATGTTTAATAAACTTCCTACTTGTATAAAAATATGGCCTGATAATCCTAAGAAATTTAAATTGGTTTTACAGAAATTTTTACATGAGAATTGCTTTTACTCTGGATAAATATTTTGAACTTGAAAAAAATGAAATAGGTTTACATATGATTTGGATTGGTATTTGAAAGTTTAGCACATAAAGAGGATATGCACGTATGTTCCTTTTTGCTTTATCTACTAATATGTATCTTAGATCTGTTTGTGTATGTAACACAACCACATGAATGTACCAATCTTTGTCTGTTATAAAGTGATGTGGTAAATTATTTTCTTGTCCAGTAAGTAATGTATATTTGAAATTGGTGCTCTAATGTTATTACTCTTCATATAAGAATAATTTATGTTACGTTAAAACCTCAAATATTGTACTAGACCTAGTAACAAAAATTGGTTACACTGCACAATCGTGACTCCAATCTTTCGCTCACTCCTGCGTGCATCAGTGTTGTCGTGGTTTCTGTTTCCGTGCTTCAGGTTTTCACTATTTCCTTCCTGCAACTCATCACATTTACAAGGAAACACCCACAATGCATTTCGCATTATACACCCACAATGCAACAAGCTTTGTCTTCAAGCTGTGTGTGGTTCATTTCGGCGCGGTAAGAATAGTCTTCTTTATTTCACAAATAAAATGGTTGAACATATCATTCAAGTGGCATCGGAATATGAAGAGCAATTGTGCAGGTGTGAATACGCACCGAGGTTCTCATACGGATGTCGGATGCTGAGGGATGACGGTGGTCTGAACAGGTTCTTTCTGATGTAACTTTTCTGTGAACAATCACTCACGATTCAGTTCTTAACGACATCGGCCTGCTTCAAAGTAAGATGCAGTGTAATACCTGCGGTTGAGATATGATGTGGTCCGCAAATTCCACTATTTCTGAAGGTTTTCGTTGGCGGTGTCAAAGGAGGGTTGCAGGGGTCAGGTGTAATCAGTCTGCATCTATCAAGCTAGGGTCGTGGTTCCAGCAGAGTAATCTCACCCTCCAGGAAATTTTGCTCATTACATACGACACTGTGCGCCGCGAACAAGCCTCCTGAATCCAAAGTGAACATTGCCTGAGTGCACATACGGTCGCAGACTGGGGCATGTTCTGCAGCGAAACCATGCTGGTGTTTCTAGAGGGCTGCTCCGTCAAAATTGGTGGTCCTAACAAGACAGTTGAGATTGATGAGAGCAAGTTCGGTCAGCGGAAGTATCATAAGGGACACCCTGTTATGGGTCAGTGGGTGTTTGGTGGTGTTGAAGGGGAGTCCGGCGAAACATTCCTTCATCCCATACCGGACAGAACCGCTGACACACTGAGTACCATTATACGTGATTGGATCAAACCCAGCACTACGGTCATCAGCAATTCGTGGGCTGCATACCGCGATCTCGGTGCTCAGGGTTACACGCATCGCACTGTCTAACCACAGCATCCAGTTCATCAATCCTCACACCAGGGCCCACACGAACACCATCGAAGAAACCTGGCGCTGCGTAAATGTTTTTCTGGGCCAATACAACCGCGGGGAAGACTACAAATTTCATCTCGCGCACTACATGTTCGCAGCGAGGTGCATGGCCCGATACGTCCCACCACACCTGCAATTCCTGCATCTCGTTGCTAACACAGACTGATCGCAGTGCTGTCTTCCCCGCACTGGCCACGCCACGTGATGGCCCCGCATTCCTTCCTCACCTCCGCAACCAGTTACGACCACGTTAAATACTCATCTTTAGGTTAGGGGTTGAGTTATTTTTTGTTTTATTGCCCGACACCTCCAAATCCTTCCTTTCCAACAATCATCATCCCTACCTTCCATGGCGACGTTATATACTTGTCATCTTTATGTTAGGGGTCGAGTTATTTTTCTTTTAATAGCCTCACACCACCTAATCCTTCCATTCCACAACTGGTCATCCCCAACTTCACCTTACCACATTCTACACGTCGCTTCTATGCACGGATATAATTCAGTCGCGGATGACTACTTCGCTCGCCTCTATATTGGTGTCGCCATTGTGCAGCAGATCCCAAAAATTATTATACACGTTTATAGAAACTTCACTTCTAGAATTCTTAAGCAATTATGACTATTTCCATATAAATTCTGTAATCCTGTACAGATCCACTGAATGAAAATAAAACATATATGATATGAAACGATATGTACGTTCGTGCTAACACCTTCTGCGTTACATTCCACTGTACCCTGCCAAAAAAAAAAATTATTCCGCAACATTCACATATAAAGAACGATATTCCCAACAACAAAAAAAAGTGTTACGTTCAATATATATGCAAGAAACTAATTTACATAATTCAATACAAACTTTTACAGTAAGAGTGACTGTTACTGTCACACAGAACTGTATGATAATCAAGACTGTTCAGTGTGTGGAATATAACATAACCCCCGCGACGGCCACGTTCTCAGAGGACGGACCACACAAAGACATGCACATATACAACGAAATTCATAAACATAAAACGCTTTTTACGTTGTACATAGAAGAACAAATTGCACTTCCACAATAAAAATGAAACGTACCGCCACACCACATTATACAAGCCGCATGATACACGACAAAGCAAACTTGCACTATAGAACGCCATACCAACGATCTGCGCATTCTCTATCCACCACAGACAAAACTGACGACGATCAAAATGGAGGGAATCGCGTAGTGATTACTTCGGGCTGCTAATCGGGGAATCGTGTGACTGGATACATACTGACACCTGTTGTCGCAGATTGGAAATATCCGCCTCTGAATACTGTCACTGGTACGTGGGTCAAACATAGCATGTTGCCCACTCCCTTTTTATTTCGTCGCAGGTGCTGCCCTATATCGCGACCGGGTCAGAAAAGCTGTGGCGCTAAACTTTTTTGTCCAAAAATTTGAAAGCTGGTGATCCTGCGTTTTGCCGCGATTAGAAATTTCAAAGAATATGATATAATATTATATGGTATGAAACAGAGCTAGGTGTCAAGATGCTGACTTCTAATGGCTATGATACTGATTTACTGCCACCATGATGTAATATAATTTATTTGCATTCTATAAATCCAAATTAGGATACAATCCTGTGGATATAGACATTGTCACATACATACTAACATAATGTACGTAGTGTTGGAAGAATCTTAGCTATAAATAAAGTAGAATAATAAGAGGCCTAAAACCAAACGTCAATTCAATCTTCAATGGAATATCTCCAATAATTAAAATATTCTTTACTATTATAAAAGGAATTTATGAGTAAAAACCTATTTATAGCATTCCGAAGCAGTACTAATATTATTAGCTAAGTCTTCGATATTGTGAGGAATGTTGTTAAAAATTTTAATTGCCGAGTAGTACACTGCCTTTTGGAACTCTGTTATATTAGCTGAAGGTGGATGTAAGTTGGTTTTAAGTCTTGTGTGAATACTGTGGATCTGATTATTTGCGTAAAATAAATGTTTGTTTTTTATAACAAATATTGATATTCAGAAGGTATATTGAGAATATACGGGTAGTATTTCTAATTTTTCAAACATATCCCCACATGAATCTCTCATTCTTGAATTTGTGATGATGTATTGGGACAGATTGAAGGGAAATCATTATTAGTACAGTAACTGACAAAAATACATATGAAATTTATTTGAAGAATTCGAATCATTTTTTTTTTTACCTTTAACTTTTAGTTATTGCAAGTGTGCCAATCAGTTTCAATTTGCAGTTGTGATTAGTGTTAGAAATTTTGACATTCTTGACTTTGGCAATTATTGATATTTTATTTACACTCATTTTTATTTTATTAATAAGCATGAAAATTTGTTTCTGCAATGAAATGCTCGTTGGAGCAATTTTGTTTGGTGCTATTGATTGTACTTTACAAAAACAAATGCATAGGCCTCTTTCTGTAAAAATTTCAATGCCCTTTTTTTCCTACAGTCCACACATTTATGATTTATACAAGTCAGTTAAACTTCTGTCTTACTATCAATTTCAAGCTGTTATAATTGAATTTTGACCTCTTATTGCAGATCAGAGGATCATCTATGTGACATTTGAGGTTTGAAATTTCAAGAGTATTGAGACTGTAATCTTCTGGAATTTAACATACTGCAGTTTGGTACCTAAGTACTGACATTTCAGAGGAACCTGCTCCCTCCATTTTCAGTATAAGAGGAGGCAGCAGGTTCCTTTGAAACATTGGTACCTATTTATTTACAACGTTATTGATGTCACACTCTTCAAGATGGAAAACTTTAGATTAATCCAATATTCCCTGACAAGAGGTACACTTATTTTCCCAGATTATTTTTCTGTAAAGTACTGTAAATTAAATTAATTTTGTACATGTGCAAGATAACATGAAGGCATATAAGGAAATGAAAGTAACACTGTACACACTCAGCCTCAGCACTAGGTGCAGATGAGCAACCGGCTTCATGCCACAGCCGCCTTTCCCTCAGAGAAAGAGTCCCAAACATACTTTCAACAGATGGTTCGGTGTGTTCCAGAGCCAGTTTGCTTGCCGTGGAGAAGAAAAAACTGTTCTCAGAAAATTTATCCCAGTTTTCCATATTACTTTCTTATAGCCTAGTTACTATACAGAACAAACAATCTTGATTAATTTAATGCTGAATTAAGCCTCTGCATTATCTGTGAAATTGGACTTATGGAATTCATACAAGTAACACAGTAAAGTCCTCACCAAAAACAATGATCTGCTCTAATATTAAGGATTGTCTTTTATCATAATTGTATGTAGAGTGGCCTTGGTCATATACTGCATGAATGAAGTGGCATTTCACTGCCACTCATTCTAATTACCCAATCATGTCAATAATTTTATTTTGTGTGTCTTTATGAGATTCAATTTTTCAAGAAATTTATCAAAGGCTTACATTAAAGAGTGAAATGTCACAGTGAAGAGTGTAAAGTGCAGAAAATTAATTGAACAAAACATTTTTAAACGATTCAACACCAGTTAATTTTTTATCCTGAGTACATGCAACGTAATTCCATACACTATTCATATTGTTACATTGTGCCATTGCACGTAGTAGTGCAATGATGCGCAAGGTCCATGACGTTATGACTCAAGACCCACCTGGACCAATAAAGAGCTAGAACTTTGTAGGGGGCAAGACAAGTAACTGTGTCAGTGTTGAACTTTTGAGAAAGACAGGAGTGGTATATAAGACATGCATTCAGTTGGAGGGCAGTCATTCTTGCATTCACAAGCGACAAAGCATGTGGTGGAGTGGAGAAGCATCAGGCGAATGTTCAAAGACAGAGTGAAGGTGGAACTGCAGAGTGTGGTGTGAGTGAGGTACTGGGTTTGAGTGGCACCAGGGCTATGAGCATGAAGGACTGGATAAAGAACAGACTTATCTGTTTACAGTGATTCTTAAATTTCTGGTGAAGTGTTTTATGTTCATTACTGTTTAAACTGTTCTAATTGTAGTGTCAATAAACATCATTATTTGTTAAACCAAAGACCTATCTGTAACAATATAATACATAACTGGATAGACAGACTACTTTCTTACCTATTCACCCACTGACCTCTCTGAACTCTCTTAGTCTCAGTCTATCTACCAATCTGACCGTTAATTCTGCCATCCATCTGTCTCAATCTTTGCCCATTTATATGTCAGTCTATGCAACTTAGGAACAGTATTTAGTTAGATTTTGGCCATGGCACTTGTTATCCTTACTGAAGTGTAGTTTCTGTTCTTCAGTTCCAACAGAAAAATGCAAGCCATCCACAAACGCAGTAGTCATTAAAATTCTTCACCTAAAAATAAAGTGTTGCCATCAGTGCCAGTTAAATCAAACATACAACACATGCTGACTGACAAAATTAGAAGAACTGACACTTCTCATTTTTTTGTCCAGTCTATTTCAATCTATTCACTTGTGTAGCCTTGTCGTGTGATTGCCTTTGAGTACACAATGCAGACAATGAAATTGTCCCTGGTATGTCACTCAAATGTAAGTCAATAAGTGTGTGACTGAATTCAGAGCACAGTCAAGATGAAGCAGCCAGACATGTATGCTGTATCTCTCATAACGGATTTCTTTCTATACACACGTACAACACAAGTGTCTTTGTTTGTATGTTGGGGTATTGGTAAGTTTACCTGCAGCTGTATTGTTTTCTTTTTTTCTGTTATTCATTCATTCCATTGGCATGTGCAGAATGCAACGGTTCCTTGCCGTTCTCAGGAGCTTCTTCCATTCCTCTCTGTTATGTACTTTTTCCTGCCACCTTTCTCCACCATCTATTCTTCCATCCTCTCTCACCTCATCTTGCCATCCATTTCTTAGTCAATCTCTCAATCTTGTTGTTCCCAAATTCATATATAATACCCTTTTGTGAATTCTATTTTCTTTCATTCTCTATACATGCCCAAACAAACATAATCTATTTAACCTTATTGTCTCTATTATAGTAGGTTTTTTAACACTTGCATAAATTTATTTATTAGTTCATGTCCTCCAATTTTCTTTTTCATTGTCATAAACTGGGCCTAAAATTCTTCTATACACTTTTCTTTCAAAAATTCAATTTCCAATTAATGCAATGTCATCTGCATATGCTAATACATTCAGTGTTCTTTACCAATCTTTATAACACTAGGAACCATTTTTATACTTTTTATCTCTTCTTGTCAATGCCAAATTAAATAATATAAGTGATAAAAGTCACCTTGTGTCAAGCCTGTTTTATTTTCAAAAATAGATGATAATATTCCTTCTATTCTAACTGCACTTCTTGTCTTTTGTACACATGTTTTACACATATTTATTAATTTATTAGTGATTTTAAATTCTTTCATACATTCCCATGGTGTATCTCTATGTTTAGAGTCATATGCCTTTTGAAAATCAATAAATAAATATTGTACACTCTGATTATACTCCCAAAGTTTCTCGTTTATTATTTTCAATGCAAATATGTTGTCAATTACAGATCTTCCATCTCTAAATCCATTCTGATAGCCCCCCTTAACTTTTTCAATATATGGTTTAATTTTTCCCAATATTACATTCAACAAAATTTTGTAAGCTGCATTTCCCAGTGCTATTCCCCTGTAATTCTCACACCTATCTCTGTCTCCTGTTTTGTGTATAGGAACTATTATTGTTTCTGTCCATTCTTCTGGTATTCTTTCCTCCGCCCATATTTGTCTTAGTAGTTCATACATTCTCTTCAGTAGTTTGTTTCCTCCATATCTTATTAATTCTGGATGTATTCCATCAGTTCCAGCCTCTTTGTTATTTTTTAAGTTTCTTATTGCTTTTTTTACATCTTCTATATTAAGTTCTTCTACTTCAACTTCAATTTTGCTCATTTCTTTATTTCCTTTTTTAATTAATTCCCTTGGTTCTTCTGTGTTCAGTAATTTGTCAAAATATTCTATCCATATTTCTGCTTTTTCCTTTGTATTCATTGCCAATTCTCCTTTTTTGCTCCTAATTATGCTAAATTTATGTTGATAACCTTTCTTAAATTGGTTTACTGTTTGATATATTTTCCTTGTGTTATTATGCTTCTGATCTTCTTCTAATCATTCTATTACATTTTTCATGTATGTCTTTTTCTTATTCCTAATTATTTTGTAATCTTCTTTTCTTTTATGGTGATACTCCTGCTCTACCTTCTCCCTTCTTCCTTTTATCAACTACTTTTCTCTTGCTTTCTGCATTTCTTCTATTGCAAATTTGCATTCCTCATCATACCATTTATTTTTAATATTTCTGTACCTTCATCCTTTTCTATAAGCTACTGTTTAGTTTCCTTGATTACTGTTTTAATGTTTCCCCATTTTTCATTAATATTATTGTCAATACTATCTTCATTGTCAAAATTTTCCATTATTTCAAACTTATTATTAATTTCTATAACATATTCTTGTTTCCACTTTGGATTTTGAAAAATACTCACCATTTTTCTTTTCTCATTATATTTATTTCCAGTTTTTACCCTTAATTTCACTTTAAAATTTATCTTCAGTAAGTTGTGATCTGATACAATGTCTGGTCACCTTAGTGTTCTGATGTCTGTAATTGCAATCCTGAATCTATTACGAATTAAAACGTGATCTATTTGGTTCATTGTCCTGCCGTCTCCTGAATACCATGTCTCTTTGTGAATATCTTTGTGTGGAAACGTTGTACTTCTTACATGTAAACCATTAGATATCACAAACTGAATCATTTTTATTCCATTGTTGTTAGTTTCATTATGTAAACTTTCATTGCCAATGTTGGGTTTGTATATGCTTTCTATACCAACTAATGCATTAAAATCTCCAAGTTTTATTTTAATCTTTAGGTTTCTGTGACTGTGCATCGTGAGCAAATTGTGAAGTGAGAGAGAAAACCAACAAGATGAGACAGTTAGGTGTTTATTTTCAACAATTTCTCAACATGTTTCGGGCATCATTATACCCATCTTCAGGAGAACAAGACGTATGTTACTGCATGTGATGTGCTGCGCTGGTTCTGCTGGATGTGGTTGGTAGCGGTTGTGGGGCGCTCCCTTGTGGGGTGCGAACAGTAACCTTCACAGTGCTCGCACCCCACAAGGCAGCACCCCACAACCGCTACCAACCACATCCAGCAGAACCAGCACAGCACACAACATGCAGTAACATACGTCTTGTTCTCCTGAAGATGGGCATAATGATGCCCGAAACATGTTGAGAAATTGTTGAAAATAAACATCTAACTGTTGCATCTTGTTGGTTTTCTCTCTCACTTCAC
>Ga0131853_10023253_pt1 | contig 11196 bp, 7 predicted proteins | sample TergutLab28metaG_FD_92764 | JGI IMG/M metagenome (GOLD analysis project Ga0131853, IMG submission 92764) | Labiotermes labralis P1 segment gut microbial communities from Petit-Saut dam, French Guiana - Lab288 P1 (version 2) (version 2) | ecosystem: Host-associated > Arthropoda: Insects >...
CAACATACTCCTCAGCAGGCACTGCCATGAGCGAGATGTCACCGTCAAGCTCTTCCATGATTCCGGTGCCTGAAAGCGCGTAGCCAACGCCTACCAGAGCCGCAATCATAGCATTATGGCCGCATGAGTGCGCCGCGCCGTCCGCAGGGTTTGCGCATCTATGCTCAGGTGCGACTACCGCGTCAAGCTCGCCCATGATGGACACTTTGGCAAGCGACTGCTTGCCTTTAAGCGGCGCGATAACGCCGGTTATAGCCACTTCGTCTTGATAGTCAAAACCCATTTCATCAAACGCTTTCTTCACTTTAGCAGCAGTCTTGAACTCCTTGTAGCCAAGCTCCGGCTCTTCAAAAATGGAGTCACCTATCGCGATAATTTTGTCGCGGTTTTTGTCGATTGCGTCACATGCCCTCTTTTTTAGTTCTTGTACGCTTGCCATGTTAATTCCTCCTTTATAGAAATTTGAAAAACTTGTTAGGGTAAGTATAACATAATTTTTATCTTTTGACTCGATTTTTTTCAAATGGTCTTGTTGCGCGACCAAGGCCCCTTGCGAACGTTACGCCCAAATGCTAAAATAGCATCATAAACTATCGTACAACCACATACACATATATAGGACAAACTAGCTCTCACAAGGAGGATAAAATGCTTACAAAAATCACAAGAACCCTACTTACAATACTCATACTACTAGCTCTAACGGCTTGCGGTGACAGCAATGTCGGGCAAGGCGAAGTTGACACAAGCAACCAGTTGCCTCTGCTCGTAGAAACACCCCAAGGTGAAGGCGCTCGCCCAAATGAAGCGCAAAACGAGCCCGGAACCACGCGCACATCCGGAGGCGTGATAGTAGGCGACGATATACCAATAACTCGTGCGCTTGCTGCGCGTATGGCAGTTCTTGTTTTGAGCGATTCGCATACCATTGCAGGGCTTGAGCGCGAGATTGATTATAGCGATACTTCCCTGGGCGAGTGGTTCGACAGATACATAAACGCCGCGTATATACTTGGTATTATGCTTGGCGACGGCGTCGCGTTTCGGCCGCATGATGAGCTGACGGTTGCCGAAGCACAGGCGATTCTTAACCGGCTGAACCCCGATAACCCTGTTAGAATGCGCTTGACGGACGAGAATCGCCACATGCCTGTTTCATACGCGCTTTGGGTTTCGCTTTATGAAAGCACGGTGAGAGAGCTTGAAGAGGTGGGGCAAAGCACGGGAATACGTGAACGCTCGATTGTTGTGCTAGCAGAGCCCGGCAATAATCCGCAGCTACCGGCAGGCAATATCATAAGTGACTCAGGCGCGCTCAGCGGCGCAGGTATTGATTTTAGCGAATTTATTGATACACAAATACGCGTTTTGGAAAAAGACGGCGCGATTTTGGCGACAATGCATGTGGAGACACAAACGCCGACGCTTATCGGTGCGTATATTGTAAGCGCAGGCTCAGGGTCGATGACCGTTTTCCTAGGTGGGGTCGAGAGAACTTTTGCCTACAGCGGCAACGCGCACGCGCACGCGGGCACGGTTGCGACCTTTGTTCTGGCAAATGGCGAGGTTACTGAGCTTATTGTGCATGAAAACAGTTTTACGGACAGGGTTTTACTCCATGACGGCGCGCGTATCGAGTTTTTGGAGCAAGGCGTTATGCCGCTTTCGCCCAACTTTAGGGTATATTCGCTTGAGCGTGGGCAGGTCGCTTGGCGTGGGGCTAGAAACATTGTTGTAGGCAGCCAAACAAGCCGTTTTTACGAGCATAACGGCGAAATAGTCGCGGCAGTTATCGAATCACGGCCGCCGCTCGAAACTATCCGCGTGGTTATCATGGATGTGGATTTTAGAAATCATTCGCATGAAAGCGTGGATATTAGCTCAAACGCGCGCTTTGATGTTGTCATAAACGGCGAAAGACAAGCATTTGCACCGGGCGAGCGGTTTGTTTTGACAGATGCGAGCGAGCTTCCCGGCAGGGCATTCATAAGCGGCGAGGGAAAGCTCGCGATCAATAGCCTAAGACGAAGCCAAGGCACACCGGAGTATCGCGGAAGCCTTGAAATCACAGCGATAGACGGCGGATTTGTTATCGTGAACGAGGTTGATATCGAGGAATATCTCTACTCGGTGCTGCCGAGCGAGATGCCGGTTTCTTTCGGCGCGGAGGCGTTGAAAGTTCAGGCGGTTACGGCGCGCAGTTATGCCTATAACCAGTTTTACGCCAACAATTTCCACCGATTCGGCGCGAATGTTTGCGATTCTGTTATGAGTCAAGTTTATAACAACTTCCGCGAAGCACCCGAATCCATGCGCGCAGTCAGGGAAACGAGGGGAATGTGTTTGACCTTTGGCGGCGCGGTTATCAGCGCGAATTTCTTCTCAACCAGCGCAGGTGTAACTGCAAACAACGGAGAAGTTTGGGCGCAGCGGCCGATGATGATTTTCCCGGCGCAAACAAGGCCGTATCTCGTATCTGTGCGTCAGTACACAAACGCGGATTTCGGCGATTTGTCGGTTGAAGCGAACATGGCTGAGTTCATCCGCCATCCAAACGTACAAAGTTACGATAGCTGGTCGAATTTCTTCAGATGGTACACTGAAATGACAAATGAAGAGCTAAGCGCAAGCATAAACATGAATCTACGAACACGCTATAACGCCGCTCCAAGGCTTATAAAGACATTGCAGCCGGACGGTGAGTTCAGAGCGCGTGAAGTAGACACAATAGGCACGCTTGTAAATTTGGAAGTAATAGAACGCGGTCAAGCAGGCAACATAATGAGCCTGAAAATCATAGGAACCGAGAATACAATCGTAGTCCAAACCGAGTTCAACATCCGCTCGCTCCTAATGCCAAGACAACATGTAGAAGGCGGCGCGCCAATCGGTGTAACGCTTAACGATGGAAGCGTTCGCGAGAACTTGGGTCTGCTGCCGAGCGCATTTTTTGTGATGGAGCGTATGACGGACGAGAGCAGAAATATCGTATACGTAAGATTCCACGGCGGCGGAAACGGACACGGTGTTGGTATGAGCCAGACCGGGGCTAGAGGGATGATTGATGCGGGTCGGAGTTTTGAGGAAGTTTTGGCGCATTTTTATCCGGGGACGGTTGTGGAGAGAAGGTGGTAGGGGCACGCCCTACGAGGTTATGAAAGCAGTGGCTTGCTTCGGCAAGGCAAAAATGTTAAAAAGAGCTTCGAAAGTCTGAATTTTGAAGCTCTTTTTTGTACAAATCATTCAGAACAATTTTATTAACCGCCAAAATGTGCTAAAATAATACTAACTAAAGATGTGTGATGTATTATTTACTTGATTAAGGAGATTAACTAACATGGAAGAGATGAAACGTTGCAAAATCTGTGGCTTGCCCGAGGGGGAGCAATTGAGAAGAGTGCCATCAATAAGTCGAACGACGTATACGTGCAGCAATTGCGGTCATTATGCCATAAGTGATTTCTTTGCATTTGGTGCAGAAGAGATTAATATTCGAGCTATGATGTACTATTGTTTACTGCATATGGAGACTAATCGTAGAACTATTTACTTTGTTCCGGAGACCCTTGACGACCAAAGTAGCTTGAATGATTTCCATTACATAGGCAAAGACGAACTACTAAGAATGTATCCAAAAACAGTGACAGAAAAAGTTGATATGATTATGTTGAATTTAGGTGAGAAGATAAGATCTTGGGGTGATGGATATCAATTAAACCTACACCTATATGAAGGGTTTACCAAAAGAGAAATTCCAAAATTTAATAGCCTTAGCTGTGCCATGATATGTGACAAGATGCTTGCGATTGATTGTTCAGAAAATGAATACAGAGACTCAATGAGTTTGTTGAGGCAAGAAGTACATGGCATATTGGCTATATTAAAGGAATATGGCTATCTGAGAACTGAAGGGAATGACTTTGCTCCAACAACTTTCTTCACTGTCAACGGCTGGAAGCACCTAGAAGCCCTAAAAGCCCTAAAAGCCAAAAATAAAGAACTCCCTCAAGCGTTTGTTGCAATGTGGTTTGACGAGAAAATGAAGCCTGCTAGGGAAAGAATTAAAGGATCAATTATAGCCTGTGGATATAACCCTGTTCTTATTGACGAAAAAGAGCATAATAAACAAATCGTTCCTGAAATTTTGTATGAGATTCAACGAAGCAGATTTGTAGTTGCAGATTTAAGCGGACACCGAAACGGTGTTTACTATGAAGCAGGATATGCACATGGATTGGGTAAAGATGTTATTTTGACATGCAAGAAAAATTATTTCAAGAAAAGACATTTTGACGTAGCTCAAATATCTACAATAGTTTGGGAAGACGAGGACGATTTATACAATAAGCTTTCAAGAAGGATAGAAGTAACAGTGGGCAAGAGGGGTTAATAAGTTTCGTTTATAATTTCATGTATCTTTGTTAAGACGAGATGAGCTTTACCCGATGGCTTATACATTGCTATAAATAAAGAGGTGAGAATATCTCACCTCTTTAAACTATCAACATCTCCCCCCTACCGCCCATCTGTTCGGTATCGATAATTCCCAATCTTCTCAGCAGCACCCCTCAGCCGATATTCACCTTTCGGTCCGTATCGATTCGCGGCTCTCTGCTTATACAAACGAATTTTTAAATTGCGGCGCATTTGGCGCTTTTTTCGTTCGATTAATATCCATGTTAGGAGCAAAATGAATCCGGCGGCGGCTATGGTTGAGAGTATTGTTTGGGCGCTTAGGCCGCTGAGTTCTTCGACGCTTGTGACGAAGCCGCCGTTTCTTGGTACTATTACTGATTGCAAAGCGAGCGATGCGCCGTTTGCAGCGTATAGTGGCACACTTGCTAAGAGCGATTCGCGGTACATTAGGTCAACATGCCCCAACTGCTCGCCCTCTCTTATTGGCGGCGTCACGTAGTCGGGCAGTTGAATTTCTCTGCGAATGTCGGATGCAAGCAAGTTGATAGGCAGCTGCATCATTACATCTTCGCGCGCAAAGACGCTTACTGTGGCAGTTTCTACGGCTTGGCCGCCTTCAAATGATTCCATAACGCTCAGGCTCGCACTAAAGTCGAGCGCGTCAAAAATTTTGACTTGATCGAACATATCAAAACCGTAATCGAAGAGCAGAGCCGTATTTTCATAGCTCCTTGCTGCTCCGTCGTTGTATAGAACAACGGCTATCAGCGAGATGCCGTCACGTGAGGCGTAGGTTACTAAAGTATTTTTTGCAGGGGTTGTGAAGCCTGTTTTGCCGCCCACAACATACTCCCTGAAAAAATAATGCGACGGTTGGGTCATTCGATGCTGATTGACTAGGTCGCGCGGCTGATCTCTGCGCTCTGTCGGCGGAATTTGCAGCGATGGGGTCGAGATAATTTCGACAAACTCGGGATGACGCATGGCTTCTCGCATTATAAGTGCCATATCATACGCCGTTGTATAATGCCCGATGTCATGAAGGCCGTGCGCGTTTGTGAAGCTGGTGTTTGTAGCGCCCAGTTCATGCGCTCGTTCGGTCATTTTTCTTGCAAACTCGTTTGTTGTTACGCTAAAATGTTCCGCAATTGCGTTTGACGCCTCGTTGGCCGACATGAGCATGTTCGCCATGAGTGCTTCCCATAAAGAGAGCGTTTCGCTATCGTTCATGCCGATATTTGCGGAGTTTAGGGGCAGGCTAAAGACGGCGTTGTGGCTGAAATAGACCCTTTGTTCAAAGTCGCCCTCCGCCAGCTCAATCGCCAGAAGGGTTGTCATAATTTTCGTGATGCTGGCAGGATAATATGTGCTGTCCATGTTTCGGCTATAAACAACCACGCCTGTGGTCGCGTCCATCAAAACAGCCGCCGGAGCTTGAATGTTTGGTAGATTTGGACGATTCGCGGACACATTGGGCATATAATTCACGGAAAACAAGAGGATAGTTGCGATAAAAATCGAACATATTTTCTTAATCATTTTTTAGCGACCTCACAATATTTTTTGAATTCAAAATATAGATGAAATGTTGAATTTACTTAGTTTGTTCAAAAAACACTCATTGTCAAATAAAATTTGAAACATAACCCTCTACATCTATTCTAACGCATATTTCGACAAATTACAAGATTATTTCATAAAACTTGTACTATTTTGGCAAACTATGTTAAAATATGCACATAACAAAGAGTGCTTTAGCGTTCTTTCCTAAATTGTGCAGCAGTACATCGGCAGAAAGCCGACCGCTTGTTATAAAATTGTGCAATGTTTCTATGCACAATTTTAATGCGGCTTTTGCCGCGGGCAAAAGTGTTGTGAGACCTTTTGAAAAAACGCTTTTCTTTTTTAAAAGTCGAGCAAAAAGTGAAAATTATGTTATAATATGCACATAACGAAGAGTGCTTTAGCGTCCTTTCCTAAATTGTGCAGCAGTACATCGGCAGAAAGCCGACCGCTTGTTATAAAATTGTGCAATGTTTCTATGCACAATTTTAATGCGGCTTTTGCCGCAGGCAAAAGTGTTGAGAGACCTTTTGAAAAAACGCTTTTCCTTTTTAAAAGTCGAGCAAAAAGTGAAAATTATGTTATAATATGCACATAACGAAGAACGCTTTAGCGTTCTTTCCTAAATTGTGCAGTGAGACCTTTTGAAAAAATGCTTTTCTTTTTTAAAAGTCGAGCAAAAAGTGAAAATTATGTTATAATATGCTTAACTTAGTGCTTGATACTTATGTTTAGTAGATATAAACTATATGGAGGGTTCATATGGGCGTTTTGGGTAAGTACGAGCGGCATATAAATATTGTTGCCAAAATTTTCATTATTATAATTCTATTATTTATATGTTATAGAATTGTAATTTATGACGCCCAAATTAATGAGCTGAGAAGAACGCTTGCAAGCATTGAAATGAGCCTGGCGGAAGGTGCGGATGGAATGCCGCAGTATTTGGGCGCGGCTCAACCGGCGGAAAATGTTACAGCCTCGCGCGAAGGCATAACGCTAAACATAACAGGAGCAATAAATGCGCCCGGCGTCTATACCTTGGACGAAGGCTCGCGATTGGTTGATTTGATAGAGCTTGCAGGCGGCGAACATGCGGATGCTGATATGGAGCGCGTAAATCAAGCGGCGCGCTTGCAGGATGCGAGCCATATAAGGATTCCGTTTATAGGCGAGTATGAGGACTTTGTTTTGGCGAATGTTGTTATTGATGCGGGAGCGGTCGGTGCCGGTGCAAGCGGCTCAGGTTCCGGGCTTGTTAATATAAACACTGCAACTCGTGCGGAGCTTGAAACATTACCGGGCATTGGCTCTGTCATTGCAGGCAATATTGTTGATTTTCGGGAGTTAAACGGCCCATTTAATCATATAGATGATTTGTTGAGTGTAAATCGAGTTGGCGATGCGCTTTTGGGAGGCATTAGGCATCTCGTAGAATTGTAGAGGGGGCGTTTATTGTGGCAATCAAAATTTTAGTAGTGGATGATGAAAAGCTTATTGTTAAAGGCATAAAGTTCAGCTTGGAGCAGGACCAAATGGAAGTTGATGTAGCTTATGACGGGGAAGATGCGCTTAATTTGGTCAGAAGTAATAATTATGATTTGGTTCTGCTTGATGTAATGCTGCCAAAGATTGACGGACTTGAAGCTTGCCAGCATATTCGCGAGTTTAGCCAAGTTCCTATCATTATGGTTACGGCAAAAGGCGATGATATGGATAAAATCATGGGGCTTGAATACGGGGCTGATGATTATATAACCAAACCGTTTAATATACTCGAGCTTAAAGCGAGGATAAAGGCTATTCTCAGAAGGAGCGCCAGAAAAACTCAGGGTGAGCATAAAAATATGGAAGCAAGCCTAGCACATGGCAATTTGAGGCTGGATTTGGAGAGCAGGCGCGTCTTTATTGATGATAGAGAGGCCAACTTGACGGCGAAAGAGTTTGATTTGTTGGAGCTTTTTATGGACAACAAAGGAAAGGTTTATAGCAGGGAAGCGTTGCTAAATACCGTTTGGGGTTATGATTACCCGGGCGATGTGAGAACGGTTGACGTTCATGTCAGAAGGCTTCGTGAGAAGATAGAAACAAATCCATCAGACCCCAAATATATTCATACTAAATGGGGCGTAGGTTATTACTTTGGATAGCTCTCGCAGGATTTACAGCCTACGTGTGCGGCTTTTCGCGGTTTTTCTAGCGGTTAGCCTTTTGCCGCTAGGCTTTTTTTCTATGGCAGTAAGTGCTTTTATCAGGGATTCATATGTCAGCACGCGTGAAGCCGAGCTTAGGCGGCGTTCGCACTTTATAGAGGGCGCGGTTAGAGCCGGTGGATTTTTGAGTGATGCGCGTCAAGCGCCTTATTTGTCTGTCGAAATTAGCGAGATGTATGGCGGTTATGACTTTAGAGTTTTGATAATGGACAACAGAGCGATTGTTGTTCATGATTCGCATTTTATTGAAAACGGCGCGACTTTTATCAGCCCTGAGGTTTTGGAAGCCTTGAATGGCAGCGCGGTTTCGGTCATCCAAGCGGATGGGTTGACACTTTATACAACCGTGCCAATCTACAACGCTGAGCGCGACGAGATTGATGGGGTCTTGCTTCTTGTTTCGTCCATTTCCGATATTTATGAGCTACTGGACTCGATTCAACAAATGCTCATGCTGCTTTTGCTTGGAACGGCGATTATCATTTCGGTTGTCGCATTTTTTATCTCCGAAATTATTATAAGGCCGCTGAAAAAGATTCTAAAGGTTGTAAGGCGAATGGGCGAAGGGCATTTAGACCAGCGCATACAACATAAAGGGCGCGACGAGTTTGCACAGCTTGCAAACGCGTTTAACAACATGAGCGACGAGCTTGAACATGTTGATAAAACGCGTGAGGAGTTCGTTTCAAACGTTTCTCATGAGCTGAAAACGCCGCTGAGTGCCATGAAAGTGTTGTCGGAATCGCTTTTGTTGCAAGACGGTTTGCCGGAGGACATCTATAAAGAGTTCCTGCGCGATATAAATTCAGAGATTGACCGAATGGACAGGATTGTGAACGACCTTTTGACATTGGTGAAGATGGATCAACGCGATATGCCGCTTTTGGTTCAGCAAATTGACTTAAACCATCTGACAGAAGGCATTTTAAAGCGGCTTTATCCATTAGCAGAGGCGAAAAATATAGAGCTTTTGTGTGAAGATGTAAGGTATGTGAGTATAATGGGCGACGAAATGCGCCTTGGACTTGCGATTTCTAACTTGGTGCTGAACGGAATAAAATATACAAGCGAAGGTGGGCGCGTGCTGGTAACTATTGACGCGGACCATCAAAATGCGTTCATATCCGTTGAAGATACCGGAATAGGAATTGCAGAAGAGGAGCTTGGCAAGATATTTACAAGGTTTTACCGTGTGGATAAAACGAGGGATAGAGATACCGGCGGCACAGGCCTTGGGCTTGCGATAACTTATGGGGCTGTGAGGATGCATAATGGTTCAATACGCGTTGCAAGTATCGAAGGCGAGGGAACAACGTTTACGGTAAGGCTGCCGCTTCAGGGCGTGCCAGCGGCTTAGAGCGACACACCATAAGGAGGCGTTAATGTGATAAACACGAGAAAAATCAAAGCCAGCGGCTTGGCGATAATGATTATGCTCATCATATATGCAGTAATAACTATGCATTCAGAAAATGCCTTGATAGAAGAAGGCAATATGATAAATGTCTATTTCTTCAACCCTCAAACGGGACTCTTGGAGGCCGAGCGGCGAGTTATGCCGGAGGGTAATTATTTGGAAGTATCGCAAGAGCTTTGGGAGATGCTTGTCAGAGGGCCTGAATCGGCGTTTTTGTCGGGAATATTTCCTGAGGGCTTAGACGCAGGCGCAGGCGGCAGTGTGAGAGAAATTCGCAATGTTCAGCCAACGCCCGAGGATCGCGGGATTAGGTATTTTGAGGTCTATTTCAGGGCGGATTATTTGAATGTGCCACCGGTTGATGAGGTCATTTTCCGCTCAGCCATAGTTTGGACATTTACAGAGCTTGACTGGATAAGTAATGTTTCGTTTTTCGTTGAAAATATGCCGCTGGCGCGCCTTGACGGCTCTGCGATAGGTCTTATGAGCCGCGACAATGTCCTCATAAGCCCTCAGATTACTATGGAGCATATCGTGCGCAGGACGGTTAGTTTATACTTTCCAAACAGCATGCAAACCGGGATTATACAAGAGCATAGAACAGTTGAAATACCGTCGCATCTCACGATTGAGCATGTTGTGTTAAACGAGCTTATCAGAGGGCCACTTACGCCGGGGCTTGTGTCTTTAATTCCGCGCGAAACAGTGATTTATGATGTTTATACCGAGAGCTTGACAATGACATGCTATGTGGATTTAAATGTTGCTTTTGACCTGCGCCTAACGCCTGTCACTCATACAAGGCAGCTTGCGGTATATTCGATTGTGCATAGCTTGATAAACATTAGAGGCGCAGAAACGGATATAGAGCGCGTTCAGTTTTTGATAAACGGCGAGCGAATCGCCGGGCGCGGCGTTGATGTGGATTTGAGCCAAGCGTTTGAACTCAATGAAGAGCTTGTTATTCCAAGGCCGGAGATGGAGCTAATGTAGTTACGAGTAATAACGGAGGGCAATATGAAAAGACCGCTATTTGCCTGTTTTGTTATGTTCATGATAGGGATATTATTGGCAAGCCCCCTTGGGTCTGAAAACATAGTCGCTGTGAGGGCTATTTTTGTTGCAATTAGCTTGATAGCTATCTTGCTTTTTGTGAAGCAGAAAAACAAAGTTGTTCTGATGCTTCCGCTGGTGCTGGGAATCGGATTTATCCTAACGATAAATTCAGCACGGCCAACGAATATCATCATTGAAGAAGTGGCAAGGCGCGGCGGACATGTTACAATTGAAGGCGTTGTGTATGATGCGGTTAGGAATCAGTCGGGCGTGCAAGTTTTGACTATTCGCACGGAGAAAATAACGGCCGGCGGCGAAACTTTTTACGAGCGGCTGCAAATTCGTATGCTGCCTAGGGGCGAGCGCGCTGAGCAAACGCTTGTCATAGGCTCTCGCGTAAGAGTGGTAGGCTCATTATGGGCGCTTAGCCCCGCGCGCAATCCCGGTGGCTTCAACGAACTACACCATTTGGGTGCCAGGGGTTATGATTATACTATGCGCCCGGATTCGTGGCAGGTACTTGAAGAAGGC
>Ga0131853_10023254_pt1 | contig 11196 bp, 7 predicted proteins | sample TergutLab28metaG_FD_92764 | JGI IMG/M metagenome (GOLD analysis project Ga0131853, IMG submission 92764) | Labiotermes labralis P1 segment gut microbial communities from Petit-Saut dam, French Guiana - Lab288 P1 (version 2) (version 2) | ecosystem: Host-associated > Arthropoda: Insects >...
CCCCCCCCCCCCCTGTGCCCCCTATAAATAGCATATAACAAACATCACAGATGCTGAGATCTCACCATCGTGACATACCCATACTAATCCTGTAAAGCAATTCCACCATACTTTCAGATGAAAACCTGATGATGGCCACATTAGGCTGAAACATGTAGTTTACTTCATCCTTTATTAAACATATTTTTAGGTATTGTTGTGTTGCTGACTGATATCCACACCTACTGCTCCCATATTTGTAGCGATGTACCCATTCATCTTACAAATCAGAAGTGCCTATAAATTAGGAGAAGCAAATGAATTCTAGTGAGTAAATGGATTCAGGATGTAACCCCCACCCTCCACCTTATATTCAATTTTGAGATATACTTAAATAAGTTCACACATCTTGCAGACTGTAGGACACCTTTTTTTCCTTGAAAATACTGTTTAAATTTCTTCTTCATCTTATGGTATGAAAGTTCCAGGTTCACTGGAGCGATAAATAGTTATCATGTGACCTGTCTTCGACCTCGAAGGGAAATAAACAAAGTTACCCCTCTTCTTACCCTAGCTATTCACTACCAGGCAATGGTAGTGTGTTCAACGAAAATAAATTTGTTCTCCTAATAAAATTTGTAGTAAATGGCTGAAGATTTTGTATACCCTAGTTTTCAGATTAAATGCCACAAATTACAGGAAAGAATGAAGTAACAGGGCAGCCAAAAGACATTTTGCTCCATCTCCACCACAAAGATGGAATGCAAATGGAGAAGATAAGAAAAAGAACTAATAATGTTAGAGAAGATAAACACCCTTTTCATACAGATAATGCACAATGGTCTAACCCAGAAGCAGAGATGAAGAAGAGGCCTCAACCACAGACACAACAGAATTTCTGTTGTGTATAAAAATAATTATTTTGAAGTGAAAAGATAAGTGGTCACGTGTGGCATCCGTGATAGTGGTGGGAAAACTTCTTGGTGTCTCAGATTTATGAAGTGGTAAGAACAAAGTATGCATAATGAAACTACAATAGCACTCAACCCCAGTTGGTAAACACCTATCTGGCCATGTGGTGCCACAAACAACTACAACACAATACGAGAAATAATACTAACGTTCATGGAACTGCTCAGTACCAGAATTAGACAGACAGATAATTTAAATCCATGAACTCTTTACTGAAGTATTTGCAGATCTAAGCTCAATCAACATTTCTCATAGCACAATATCCTGAGGCCCTCCCCTCTTTTAGGGATACTTCCTTTCCTTGCAAAGCCCTTCTGATTTTTAAAACCATGATCAATTACAACTTCTATAAAACATATAAATTAAAAACTGAATACAGAAAATATATTAATTAAAAATCAAAGAAAAGTCTAATTTAATATACTGAAGCACAGCACAAAATAAGTGAATTCACTTGTCTGACATTAAACACTTGTTTGGCTTGTGAACCAACAATAACTTTTGGGGTTTTCTTTTTTGAACCACTATTCACTAAATGGGGTTTCATATACAGTTTACTAAAAGGGACAATTTAAAATTAAACCAACTTCCTACTTCTATTAATGACATGATACTGAGCTTAAATGACTTTATATAAATCAACTTTTGAATATGCAAACACAAATAGGAAACACATCCCTAGAAATTCATTTTATATATTTGGGAAACAAGGAAATTTACTCTACTTTTTATAAGACATGCTGCATACCTCTTGTCTTCTTTTCCACAAAATGCAATTTACTTAATAATTTTGTCTTTTTCTGTCCACATAATATGTTTTTAATTAACTATGCACCAAAATTTAAATACCCACCCCAGCAGGATAAAGATTAATGGAGAATTCTGTATACATGAAGGTTGCCACAGATCCCCCCAGAAACAACCCACAAAACTGTTTTGGAACCAGTACTGTACTATAATTAAAAATAAACATACCACAGAAATTTAAATTTATTGAATTTTAGAAAGGATTGATGTTTGTTTGTTTGTTTTGTCTGTCTCTGTTCATTTGTTCATTCATTTCCCCAGTTAATGTAATTACACTTTCAACATTGTATGGGGCACAATGTACTGAATGAAAAAAAAAATTAGGATAAAATAACGCCAGTGAACTTCAAGTAAAAGACAGTCTCAATAAATAAAAAATATATCTATACAGTGACATTAACACAAAACATCTTAAAATCTCCAACTAGCTTCTTTATTTTCCTAGTCATTGCCATCTTGGATCCCCATCTAGTTCACCATCAACTTGCCTAAAATACGTAGTTGTCTGTTACATCCACTGCTTACTATATCAGAGCATATTAAACCATGCCAATTTACCACTTTCCAATAAATACATCCACATATTAACACAATTTATCCTTCACCTCATTACTAATCATTTCTCTTGTCAACAATGGCAAGGTAAGGAAAACACATACAGGCATATAGTGCTTACATTACATTCTATAAGGAACAGGTTTGAATATAAGTGTAAAGTTTTACATAAACACAGTGGACACAAGACAGCCTGTCATATGAATCTATTCTTAACTTGCCCCTCTAATGCAGACTCTACACCCCTCCATACACAAACACAAGTATTCTGATTATGTGCAGTTTGAAATTTACCCTCGTGTACTGGAAATGAGGAAGTACAGGAGTTGCTTTCTGGGCCTCTTCCATATGGTGGTCAAGAGTTTCACTGTCCTCTGACATTGACACAGCCACTTCTTCATCACCTGAAACAGACAACACTTGCATTTTTTATGAATTACAACTCAGTGCAGCAACGTTTATTTTCACTTGGCACAAGCAAGTCAAGTTCTCAACCCTAAGGTCACCCAGGGGCAACAGTAAGAGGACAGCATGCTAAAATTATCAGTAATATTACAGCAGCAGCAGTGGCAACAATAACACTGTAAAAGCCATTCCACGTTTATCCCATCTTCATGGGACGTGATCTATCCAGTGATATACATATATTACTCTTGTAACATGTCATATAAACCACATACCCCACAGTCTACACCAGGAACATATTTCACATTCAAGCTGAGGAAGATAAACTGTCTGGTTTATCAAAGGAGCATAGTGACAAAAATGCCACGCCAACTTGGGTCAAATACATGCCTACCATACATCTAAGTTATGCAGGACAACATGATTACAATTACAAAACAGATTCGCATAATCCAAAATATTTTTCTCATACAAAAATAGTACAGGATCTTTTAGCCAGTGTCCCATTACCCACGACTGTCAAAAAGAAGAAGAAGAAAAGAAAAAGCTGAGTTCCAGAATAAACATATTTAAAATTAGCACCATGTTAATTCCAAAGCAGGTGCTTTGTTTTCACAGCACCATCTACACTACTGCTACCAGCTGTACTCTGTATGGTTTCCATATGCATTTCTGCTGCATATTTAACCTGTTCTTGTATACACCCCTAACAGCATGTCAAAACAACCTCCACGAAGACCACAGGAAATAATGTATGCCAAGAGGAAATACATGAGTCATTTCACATACAAGACAAAGTAGATTTCAGGATTCCACCAGATGAGAATTGCGCACTTCTGGATTATTATGAAGCTAATAGTGGTAATTTCCTACCAAAATGTCAGTAAGAAATTACCACTACTCACGGCATAATAACCTAGTAGTACAGCACAGTTCTGACAACAAGTACAGTTATTACAGTATCCAGATAAAGTTCCTCCACTGTGGTGACAAACAGTGCTCTGACTTATCCACATCTTTGATTTGATGAGACAAAAATAAATCACTGAACTCCTACCATGACAGCGATACATCAGAGTTAATGAAAGCAAGGAAACCACTACATAACATTACCTGTAAATTTAACAGTTCATAATGGAAAAAACAAAACATGTGAGAAACACGACACAGACACAAAATGTTACACAATGCTTCGACTCAAACCTTTAAGACTGGGACTCAACCTACAACTTCTGGTTAGTAGTGATTCTGCACCCAGGCAGTCCTGATGATATCTCCCCACATGATACCTTCTAATTCAAGTTAGACAGACCAACAAACCTTCATTTTGAAGGCCAGTCATTTATTCTTGTAATTTTAAAATGTGTTTTATCAGAGTTCAAGCTTGTTGATCCATACTACAGAAGAACACCTAAGTTACAAGTATTCTAGATAAAGGACACCACACCATATATACAGAGATATGTTGCATCACAAGTACAAAACCTCTGAAATAATGCAGTCATCTTGCAATATTAATAATTCATCCAAATTTGCGATAATACAGTGTATTTAAATATTCTTAATGCTTCCTTACAATGCTCCTTTTTATTCATCATACTTGTATCACCAGGTGGTTGTTGTGGAAGATTTTGATGACAGTACAGTATACACTTTCCCCAAATATAGAAGGTTTGCATTGGACCTATGATAAGCATATTTACTTCTCATGTCATTGATGTTTACAGTTCAATGTGCCCAAAACAGTCTACTTATGTGAAATGCATTAATGAAAACACACATTCCCCTGGAGAAAGCAAAATCTCTTATTTCTGCAACACATCTACATGCATTTATATCTCTGGCATAAGCCAGAATAGTAACAGTTTTCTTATGTGAAGTGAACTTTAACTGTTATAACAAATTACCCATCAAAACCAGTCCATACTTCATTACAAAATGACAGCAGGCAGAGTAAACTAATAAGACAATTATAACAACAATACTGCAAATACAGAATATCATTCTAAAGGCACAACAAGTTCCACCTTCTGATCACCTGATCAATGTGGTTCTTCCAATTTAGGTGATTACTAATGTGCAGACCAAGATTTTGCATCTGCTGACTTGTATACATAATATTCAATATATCCATACAGCAGTCCACAAATTTTTCATCAACTCTGGAAGCAATTTAAAAACTCTCACTGCCATAATGGCAATATGAAGCAAGTTCCACACCTAGCACCCACAATTTTTGAATGACCAGTAAACCTGTTATCTGGCACTTCTTGCTTGGCATATAGGGTCACACATTCTTGTATGTAAGGGGAAAAAATGCAGTCATTATGCTGAAAACATTAGGCGCCACCTTATAACATTCAGTAGCCCAACTCACCAAACAGTTTAGATTTGTGCGCCCTTGTATCTGCATAATGTATACTGTGATGTTTTATTTAGTACAGACTTAATTATGTTTGTTTTATGTGGATTTAGGGCCAGCAAGTTAAGTGGCAAACCAAGTTACTCATACTCAAACTAGATTTACCACTGTACAAAAAGCATGAACATTTTTGCTACACATTATAACACTAGTACATCAGTCAATATGGTGTTCTGATTAGGTACTTTTGTTACAGAAGGACTATTTATTATGTTTTAAAAAAGCAAAGACATTGGGACTGACACATACCAAACTATTTGTCTTAATGTTCCCCAGTTTGACAAGAAATTCGAAGTTGTGTTAGATTATTTCTTGTATCTACTTTCTGTTCTATATATGTAAAATGGGATTTTGGCAAGTTTGAAGCAGTTCTTTGAATGCCAAAACAATGTAATTTAGTGAACAAGATCTCATGGGTTCCAGTCAGAAGATTTCACTAAAGCACAGTATATTCCTCCTATATGCATTTTCTTTTGGTTAATAACTATCTATCAGCATGCTGTCTGTTGGCCTCAATGCAGCACACATTTTCTGAAAAGTGTATTTTTAAGCGTTATTTATTGATTATACACCACTGGTAATGAATCAATACATGAATTAATATGCAGGGTTGATGGAATATTACTCACAAGAAAACTACATAAATGTCAGGACACTTGATCCTGCCGGAAACCCCACAGTGACTTTCTTGGGATCAAGCCCAGGCCTCTGCAATTTTTTTTGGCAGATAGACTAAAATGCTAGTACACATACAGTGGCTTAACCTAATCCACACAATCATGTCTAATACTTAGACAGAAAGTAATTAACAGTAAAATAGGCCTGTAGGTACAGATGGTGGTACACTGGTTGTTTACACCATGCATGTTATTGATGACAACATTTAAGAGGAATGTGCTGCCTCCATCTTCAGGGATGATGGAATTGTCCACACACACTGGTAATAAAGTGAGTAAGGAGAGCTAGTTCTAGCATCCTGACTGTCTCAAATTTACTGTTTCACAGTTCTTACACCCTGGTCCCAAGTCTATTGCCACTTCCATGGTTCTCACTGTCGACAGTCCATGCAACCCACTTATATAACTTACCATCCTCACCCTAACCATCTCAGTGTCTAACGTGAAGATGGCAACAGCACATGTCCCTGAAACATATGTCAACCTATAAAAAATGCATGGTGTCAAACCCTCAACACACACCATGAGAGCCTGCAGTCTGTCACACAAGATTCTCTCTCTTTTTTTTATTTTTTTGGGTACAGTTTACTATCCATATTTTAAGACAGTCAGAGAAAATGCCTGCACATACTAAGTAATTACAAAAGTACCTTGATGGGAGGCTAATTAGCAGAGTTTTAGTGGTTATTTCATCATAACATGATAAGCTTTCATTGGAGGTAGTCTTTATAGGCTGCCTGAATGCAGAAGTTGAAGTCAGCAAGCTCCTCTACAACACTGGTAACTATTATGAGCCAACACAACACCATACACCAGAAGACATTAACCTTCTTCATCAATGCTATACAAACCTCAAATCTTGTACCCATTATACCTTTTATTTCAGTTTCAGTGATACAAACAATTTTACTTCTAGGGACTTTCCTGAGAAATTAATCTTTTAAAATATTATACCCGTCTTCTCCCACTGAACATGTATTGAAATTTTCAGTAAATTTTACAAAAAGAAAAACAATGACAGCATCACAAACTTTTCTGCAATCTTTCCCTTTTCCCCACGGCATTTTCATTCCAAGTCAAACCACACAGACTTCCAAACCTCCACACTCTTTCCACTTATTTGTGTTATCAACTTTGCTGTAAATCTAATTTTTCCTAACACAAAATACACATACATACTCTCTGTAGACTTTGTAAACAGGGATCAGATCCTAATTAATAACTACACAACATACGTGAAGCAGCTACTGTTCTTCCATGTAGACAACACACTACCAAGACTAGTTAACAAAGTATAATACTCAGTAACCCCGCACTGTCACAGCAGCCCCTTTAATGTTTAAGTACATTAGCTAATAAAGCAGATGTCTTGTCCCAGTCTGAAGCTCAGCTGGTTAGTGCATGCCCTGTGGTTTATTGTACTGTACCTTAGTCTGTAGGAAACGTATCTTTCAACAGGCTAGGAATGCCACCTTCCACATCTTTGCCCTCCTCATCACCTGATCCATCTGATTCCATACAACCTCCACAAATGAAAAATCAACATACAAGTGTACCTACAATTAGCCTAGTTTCTTCTTACATAACAGGAGAGGCACACACCATTCAAAATATTTGCAGTAACAGCATTTCAAATCTATTCACTCAAAATTTCTATATATATGTAAAAACTGTCTTGAAATCAAGATGGTCTGATTTTAAAGGTATAATAAAATTAAGTCACAGCTGCACTTGGACACAATAAACATAATAAACATCGCTCACAATTCACACCATATTCAAGACAACGTGTCTCATGGCAAGTCACCAATTCCTTTCTTACAAACAGACGAAGGTGTTGAAATTTACTCACAAAATGTGACTCTTTTGGTTTGCTGTGGCTGATGAAACAATTTGAATCTGGACCTGGCTGCCAGTGAAGGCTGTGCTTCTCCTATAGGAATGCCCAGTGGACCAGAACACCGCCTCCGGCTACGGCGATGACGAAGTGGGCCTGGCCTACTCATTTTTACCTGTTTACTTGGTATCACCAATAATGCCAATTCTTGGATAAGTCTGGGTGTCTATTACCGAAGTAATGTGGATCCATACATCTAAACACCACATTCATTTTAAAAATTCTAAAGTACTGCATAAGAAATTTATTTATTTATCTATATTCTCATTTAAAGGCCCACAAACATCAGTATGTTTTCTGACTGAACTAAGAATATTTACAATACATAAATTAATGCTTTTAAGAGATATTAAAATTATAAATATGTCATGTTCATGTGCACTTAATATTTGCAACTGCAACATATGCTTTGGAAATATGAAATAATTTGTTGGACACATCTGACTTCCACGTGGGAACTGTAACCTCGGTCAGTCGCCCCATGTCTGAGGGATGCAATGACCAATTGCATAACTCCATAACCCCTTTCTGAACGTTTGGGCAATCATGCACAAAAAGAGAAAGAGCAAAGGGTCGTAATTTTAAGGTAAGGTTAACACTGTCCCCATGAACGTCATGAAAGCATACGAGTGAATGTAGATACAACTCAACACATTAACCCTAGTACTAGGTGGGATTGGCGAGCTTCACGCAGCGGCCATTTTACTCCCGCAAGGCACCCCTAACCCACCGAAGAGGAGGCTGCAAGTGCCCAAGAACCGGTGTGGCCTCTTTCAAAATTACAACGTTTCAAGTTCCAGCCGCATCCATCACATAACCTAGTCACTATACTCATTACATTACACTCGCTGACTGGTAACTCTAACACGGCCAATCTGTCACGAAATGGGTACGATTAAAAACCCTACTGATAATATTGTTTAGGCCCATATATAAAAAGCCAACTTGTATTTGCGAACTGGCACCGGTCAGCGGACCACGTTTTGAGAAACAATGACGAAGTGCACTAACACAACAACATTACGACAAACTAAATATAAAACACAAGGTTTGACTTGTACAAGTACTAATTATCTGACAAATCAGTTCCACCAGAACCCGTAATTTCGGCCAATCACTGAATGCCTATGCGTTAACTAAAGAAACCAACATGCCGTTTGTGTCAGGTAACAACTGTGCTGCACGAACGTCACAGGTACACGTAAGTCAAATTACGGGCATCTTTCACCAGTGGCAAGAAAAGTTAAACAGACAAATTCCGACTTTGCGGGGAAACTTAACTGCAGTGGTGTCTAGAATTCTGAAATATTACATGAAAATTCAACTAGAAACGTCATCATTCCCTTCTTACGTTAAAATTGCCTGTAATCGTCATCGCTTGTACTAATATTCTTTAAATACTGGTACTGAGAAAACAGATGAACCGTGAATGTTCTATATGTTACATATCTGCTACTGCACAAGACATGTTGAAGGGGCACTGAATGCAGAATGTTTATTTTCCACGTGGTTTCCGATGAGCCAAGTGTATGTATAATATGTAAACACTACCAAATATGCAATTACTGATAATATACAATCAGGCACAAACATATAAAAATGGAAAATACACCACACTAAGCGTACGACAAGGATATTACGCCATACTAACACCATACGCAAAAACCAACTGACATTCAGAGACTATGAGGGCAGTGAATCCTACACAGCGATTGGTGGAAACTGTCTTAACATGAACTTCATTCGTCAACTGTGTGATGGGGTGAAGGAGTTGATAAAAGAAAAGTTACAGCTACCTGGAGCTTTAAAACTGCCACGGTTACATTTAACAATTATATTGAGGTGAATGTAAGTAGGTACATTATCCATTTCCTTCATTCCCTGCCCTTCAGATACAAACTGACAGCAAAGATTTTGCGACACAGATACAAACGAAAGTCGCGGCAGTACGAAAACGAGATGTGTGGTTCATTATTGATAAAATTATTTATAAGACCTTCCAACACAATCCACTGACTGACAAATGTCTACAGTGGTCATCAAAATGGTTTACTCTTGAGTGATAATTAAGTGTAACACTCAAGGGTTTATCTGGATGTCACTGAAAAAGTGCTTTAAATTTAAACCTCTGTCTCGTGAAAGTACGTTTATTATCGTCCCAATTCCCGGGGTGCTTCACTGTAGCACGTCCCACGTACCATACACAGTGCCAATGTTCAGTAAGCCTCAATGCAACTTCTTTGCAGAGTCACTCATTTGATTATTTTCGAATAAATTCATTAATGTAACTGGCAATTTATGAACCCTGCCATATTTGCTTTTGGGTTACAGGGGTCCACGAATTTTACAAAAACCTACGAGCCACCTATAAATTCTAGGCGTCCGAGGGGTGTCATAAAACAAATTCCACACTGAGAACCCACAATTTTGGAGTTTGAACCTCGGCGTCAACTGGCGCTTCGTGTTAGATGCATCTGAAGTGACACACTCTCTTGTATGTCTGAGGGGGGGGAGGGGGGACTGCAATATTATACTGAAAATATCAGGTGCCACCGTACAAACTTTAGCCGCTGGGGATTTGTGCAACCCTAGCGTTATGTATGTATGTATGCGTGCATGTATGTATGTACATATGTATGTGTTCCTTAATGTATTTCTTACTCAGGGATGCCGGGAGTTGGAGGTGAGGCCGATGCTGACAAATCCCGACGCACCATGATGTCAGTCAAAAGTGCAGAGTGAAAGTAGAACCCGTGTTGCTTAACTTTAGCAATAGATGGAGGTGAGTGGTCTCCCCACCCGAACACTTTGGCAAGAGGATCCATGGAACAAAACGTCAATTTTTAATTCCTGTCCCATCCAACAGATGATGAATAGCGTATAGTGAGTAAGCTACGGACTAGATGACCTGGGGTTCAAATCCCGGAGGGGTAAGATGTTTTTCTCTTATCCAAATCGTCCAGACCGGCTCTGGGGCCCAGGCAGCCTCATGCTCACTGGGTACCGGAGTTATTTCCAAGAAGGCATTATGTGAACCACCCACCTCCATCTAGCTTCGAGGTTAACGATTAATCATGGTTTTACAAAATATGGTAGACGTATTACTACTGATACACGGTCTTAAAAAAAATCGAAATACATAAAAAGATGAAAGTTTTAAAAAATAAAACACAAACCACATGTATTTGTTGATACTCAGCACTGCTAAGGACACTAAATAACTCATCATCTTTATTCTTTTCCATAAATCTAGTCATAGATACGTATCTTGAGGATGTGGAAATGGTCACAGCAAAGTAGTATACCGTTATTAAAATTAGGTACAACATAGTTTTTTTGTATAAATATCAAGTAATGCGAAATCAACATTAGTCATCATTGTTGATCTAGATACATCAACCATACAACAGCCAAAAACGACTTTTTCTAATCCTTGTCACCCCCCCCCCCCCCCCCCCCCACCCCCCCCCACGCCCCCCCCC
>Ga0131853_10023258_pt1 | contig 11194 bp, 11 predicted proteins | sample TergutLab28metaG_FD_92764 | JGI IMG/M metagenome (GOLD analysis project Ga0131853, IMG submission 92764) | Labiotermes labralis P1 segment gut microbial communities from Petit-Saut dam, French Guiana - Lab288 P1 (version 2) (version 2) | ecosystem: Host-associated > Arthropoda: Insects >...
CGGTTTATGTAGATGATGAAGGTGTTAAGGCCGAGGATGCTGTGTTAATCCAAAACGGGGTACTCAAATCCTTTATGCACTCCCGCGAGACAGCGCAGCATTTTGGTGTAGCGCCCCAGGGCAATGCCCGGGCATTTGATTTCTCTGACGAGCCTCTTATACGCATGCGCAATACGGTTATCTTGCCAGGCAAAGACAAGCTTGAAGACATGATTGCAAGTATAGACAACGGCTACTACCTAGTAAACACCGGCAACGGCCAAGCCGATTCTACCGGTGAGTTTATGTTCTCGGTAGACGAGGGGTACGAAATTAAAAATGGCAAGCTTGGCAAAGCCATTAAGGAAACCACAGTTTCCGGTGTAGCCTTTGAGATGTTAAAAACCGTGGATATGATTTCCGACGATATGCATTGGGATGTTGCCGGTATGTGCGGCAAGAAACAGCCTATGACAACAGGCATGGGCGGCCCAGCGCTGCGCTGTGATATCAATATTGGAGGTAAATAGTATGAGAGATATAGCCGCATACGCAATCGAGGCCATGACAAAAGCAGGTGCCAACAAAGCTTCTGTTAAAGCATCCAGCGGCCGCAAAGACGAGTTTAACGTAGAGGCCAATAAATTTACTTTGCTTAGGACGCTGTTTGAAGACAGGCTTTGCCTTATCGCAATCAAGGATGGCCGCAAAGGTGAGATGATTGTAAACAAGCTGGATAAAGAATCTGTGGATAAAGCCGTAGAAGAATGCCTGGCATTGGCTGACGCCGCCGTACCAGACGAGGCAGAGGATATCGCACCTCTTGTGGAAAATAAAAATTTTAGCCGCTTAATAGGCGGTTCGGATATGGGGAAACTTTTTGCCCGCAGCAAAGAGTTTCGCGAGCAAGTTGGGGACGAATATCCCCAAATCTCCTTAAATATGAACACGGAATTTAACAGCAACAAAACGGTATATCTTAACAGCAACGGCGTAGAGTTTTGTGACGAAACAGAATGCTACAATGTAGGGACCTTCTTCACCGCTAAGGATGGAGATACATCGTCATCCTTCAATCACAACAATGTAATAACGGATTCTTTGGCTGTACCGTTTATTGATTTGGGGATGCAGCGGGCTTTACTTGAGGACTCTGTAAAGGCTATAAAGACACGCATGGTTGACGATAAGCTTGTTGGCAAAATCATAGTTGCGCCCACCTGCGAAGATATGATCTGGCAGACGCTGCTATACTGCTTCCTAGACAACTATGCCATGGTAGGCGGCACCAGCCGCTGGAAGGATGCGCTGGGTACACTGGTTGCAGACACTAAGCTTACGATGCGGGCAGCGCCCCTTGCGGCAGAAATGATTGCAGCAGAGCGTTTTACAGACAATGGCTTTGCAAGCCAAAACGCCGATTATATCCGTGATGGAGTGCTTACGTCTTTTGCACTGGACTTGTATGGGGCCAATAAAACCGGTAAGCCACGGGCAGCCAATACCGCCACTTATAATATTGAGGTAGCTGCCGGAGATACCCCTCTTGCTGATATGATTAAGGGTATAGACAAGGGTATACTCCTTAACCGCTTCTCTGGCGCATCGCCAGGGCCTAGTGGGGATATCTCTGGCGTGGCCAAGAACAGCTTCTTGATAGAAAATGGCCAAGTTACAGACGCGATATCCGAGACGATGGTGTCTTTTAATATTGTGGATGTGCTTAAGAATATCCCGGCAATTTCTAAAGAGCGGGTATCCAATGGTGTGACATTGCTGCCTTGGTGCTGCTTTGATGGGGTTACGGTGTCTGGGAAGTAGGATTTAAGATTGCACCTATGTAATAACGGGGGCGTCATGGGGATGAAAAAACCCGTGACGCCCCGTTTTTTTGGCTTAATACGGCAGCCCATTAGTTAATCAGGGGGGGCAAAAAGTGTTGAAGCGTCTTTATAGCGTTTTTCCGCCAGCTTCAATATTACACTGCCGTTTTCTTGATGGATTGAGAGTACGTCGCCTTTTTCCCAGTTAAGATACTTTCTTAACTCTGTTGGCAGTAGTATCCGGCCTAAATCGTCAATCCTTTGTTCAATTTGTGGTGTCATGATGCTTGGCTCCTTTCGAATAGGTAGTAAAGGGCCAGCGGAAAGCAAAAGCGCACAGAGAGACTAGTCTTGGTAAGATCTAGTCATCGCCTGTGCGCTGTAAATTTTGATAATCCAAATTTAAGCACAAACCCTAAAAAGCCGGGCCGTCTCCCTACGGGAAACCTTTGCACAGCAAAATCATACAGCCAAAATGCCGCCTAAAACGCGTGTACCACAAATCCCGCTACGCCTTGTGTTACAAAACCTGTTAAGTATCCGTCTTTGCTTGAAGCGTGGGGTGAAATGTTGTACACTACGCCTGCTGCGGTGGCAGGTGAAAATCCTGTGCTTATAGGCGATGGTTTCGCATCCCTATGGGCGCCGTGCGGTGCGCTAACACCCCACGGTTCCGCAGTTCTTCTATTGTTAGCCAGGTGGAATATTGCCTACCACTGACCCTTTCCAGCATCATAATACTACATGTTATGGCAGATTACAACAGTGCCTAAATACATATTAGCGCTATAATTTGTGCGTTGCCTGCATGGCAGGGTACGGATTAGAGGTTTTTGAAGAGACTGCATGGCTAAAAGAAGCTATAAACAAGCAATTGTGCGTTATAACAGATAAAAAAATGCAAAAATTAAAGGATCGCTTTTGTCAAAACCATCAACTCTTTTGGACATTTATACATGCATGCAAAAAGCACTCAAAATAGAAAATAATTTAGATTTTGTGGGTTGTAGGCTAGAGAACCGTCACCTAATGACCATAAAATAATACTTTTTCAAGTGTAATTTTATGGTACGGGTCTATATGGTATACTTGCTTTAAGAGATTTTAATTGGCAATACAAAAATGAACCAACACTTACTTTAATTTTACTGTGAAAGGTGAGGAAACTTGGAAAAAATAAATCAAAATCTGCAAATGCAAATATAACTCTAACGATAGAACCACTAGAATCTCAAATTTGCGAAGTAAAGATAAATGGGACTTGTATAAAAATTGATATAATATTTATTCACGACCTTGTTATCATAAGTGAGTTTTTTAATCATTTTAAATCAACAAAAAGTTTCCGTGATTCTTTTGCAAAAGTTGTACATCTTATGTATGTTCAGTCTAACAAAGATACGTTAGGAAAATTAGAACTAACGGAGTTGGATTTCCATCGTGCTTCTGATGATGAACTTAAAGATTTCGTAAATTTGATACTTCACAAAAATAATAACCTAAAAGTGGAATACGCAACTCGCCGCGGCGACACATTCCTCAAGCTAATAATGGCGTGCTTGTTGCCATCTACCAAAGAATCTTATAATGCAAATCGCATAAAACAAATCCTCTCCGAGGGAGAAGGCTTCACAATAGAATACAAAACGTGTGAAAATAAGATAGGGGCATCTGTTTATGAAACGGTATGTTCCTTTTCCAACCGCTACGGTGGGCATCTTGTGCTTGGTGCAGATGATAACGGTAACGCCTTGGGCGTAGACAGAACTGCTAGCAAACAAATGCATAAAGACTTCGCCAACACCTTAAACAATCCGCAAAAAATGTCACCACTATTGTATCTCAGCCTTGAAGAAGTTGAAATTGACGGAAAACTTCTCCTATACACCTATGTGCCACCAAGCGCACAGGTGCAATCTTGTAACGGAAAAATTTTTGATCGCAATATAGATGGCGACCAAGACATAACTAAATTTGTAGACCGTGTAGCGCAAATCACATTACGCAAGCAGGCGACACACACAGAACGTGAAGTTTTCCCATATGTAACAGACAACGAAATTCGATTCGAGTTGGTTGAAAAGGCTAAAAAAATGGCTGTTGCCCATAATTCTGAGCATCCGTGGCGCAATATGACCCACAAGGAAATCCTACAAAGTGCAGGGCTTATCGAAACAGATTTCCGAACAGGGCATACAGGATACAATCTTGCGTCTATTTTGCTGTTTGGGCGTGATGATGTTATCCGCTCTTGTGCGCCAGGGTATATGACGGACGCTATCCGAAGGGTTGATGATCTAGACCGCTATGATGATAGGCTGATGGTTGGTACAAACCTCATCGAAGCCTACGAACAACTTATGGATTTTATTTCAAGGCACACATTGGATAGATTTTTCCTTGTAGATAATCAAAAACTGGAATAAGCCAACACGCCCTGGACGGCTAACGCTTGAAAGTTTCAAGCCCGAACCAAAAAACCCCTTGTTGGCACAGTTTTTCATACAGATTGGACGTGCTGATATTCTTGGTTCAGGAGTTCGCAATTTGTACAAATACACACAAATCTACTCTGGCAATGAGCCGCAACTTATCGAAGATGATATTTTCACAACCATAATTCCGCTAAAATCAGAATCTCATGGAAAGATAGAGGAAGTTAGAGAGGAAGTGGCCGCGGAAGTTAGAGAGGAAGTTAGGCTTACACAAGAAAAATTAAACACATTGCTTGAATACTGCGCCACCCCTAAAAGTAAAAAAGAAATGCAAGCCCTTTGTGAAGTTAAATCTGACGAGCATTTTCGTGCAAAGGTTGTCAAACCTATGCTGAAATTAGGACTTATTAAAATGACGATACCCGACAAGCCAAACAGCCGTAGTCAGAAATATATAAAGATATAATAGTAATCGAGGACGGCAATACAAGTCTTTTGTCAAAATCATCAACTCTTTCAGGAACTCACATATATGCACGAAAAGCATATGTAAACGGAGGAAATAAAAATGACAACCGTACACGAGATCAACCTTGAAGACATAACCATCGCAGACAAATACCTAAACGGACACAACCCACAACGTTGCAAAAATGCCCTATGGAGCGCATACAATGTCCTTAAAAAAATGAAAAATGCGTCCGTTTCAAAAGGTGTATATGATGTTTTGGTTGCGGTGTGCAAAAATTCTGATTACAACAGCGAAAAAGACGCGTTTAAGTACACGGCGGTAAATTTTGCAGATTTCCCCATCGAACAACACCACTATGTAATTGAGGATTACGGCTTTACCTATTCCAATTTTGTTTTCACGGATAATTACAAGCCCAAGGGTAGGCCAAAGCTTGCTAGGGCAAAGCATTTTACATTGTCATACACAAAAGACGATTTCACGGATGTGATTTTCGGCCTAAAACTGTTTGCCGATATTTGCCAAAAACATTCCTGGCCGTTTTTTGCCAATGGAGATATCCGCGTTGCGTTCAAAAATGCGGAAGAATTACGGCTCTCTCTTGGGCAACGGGAAGGCAATGCAACAGTGAAAGAAATCTGTGATTATTTTTTGACGGATGCAGTCCTCAAAAATGGCACGGAACGCCTGCTTGAACTCGCAAGCGAGCTTAAAATAAAAAACCGTTTTGTAGCCTCAGATTCGTGTACGTTTATTTGGTGCAGAGGCAATGAACAACTTTTTTATAAGGCTGTGCATCGGACATAGAGAAGCCGGTGAAAAATTTTTTGCCTTGCTTCCCGCTAAACTTAAAGCCGAATATATAAATAACCCAGTTACCCACTGTGGATATTGCAAAGGTTGCAACTGGATTATTAACGTCAAAAACGCAGAGGATACGCATCAGGTATGCACATGCAATTTTAACTATCTATATCACAACCCCACAGCGCAACAATTTAAAATGTACGAAGAATTTATCAAACTTCGCAAGGAGTTTATCGACACTCAAAAATCCCCCGCTGCACAAAAAGTGAAAAAACCCGCTAAGCCCAAGCCAGCGCCAACAGCAAGCGGTGAAAAATCTATTTTTGAACTTACCAATAATGAAGGATTATATTACTTTCCAGCGCGACTGATATACTCAACCGCATCGCCAACAGTTTTCATTTGTGCGGCTACCTCGTTAGGAAACTCCACACCAAACTCATCCTCAAGGTTAGATATAATCTGGAATATATCCAGAGAATCTGCCCCAATATCGCTTGTAAGCGATGTTGCCAATGTGATTTTGTCCTCAGAAATGCTTAGCTGTTCGCAAATAGCAGCCCTTACTTTTTCAAATACCATACTTATCTCTCCTTATTTTTGTGCGCCTTGTTCGCATTTATTTCCCCATGCGTCTAGCAAAACTCCATTTTTATAAACGCATATTATTTCGCAGTTATTAGGGCAATTGATACACTCGATCCCTTTTGTTACGAAGTCAATGTCTGTAATGCTAAAGTCAAAAGGAGTTTCCTCCTTTGCGGCCTTGGCCAAAACTGCCACGCCCAGTGCGCCCATAAGATGCCCATTTGGGTCAACATGGACTGGCATCTGCAATTCTTTCTCAAATTCCTTAACAACAGCGGCATTTTTGCTTACCCCGCCTTGAAAAACAACGGGGGATTTGACTTGCTTGCCCTTGCCTACGTTGTTCAAGTAGTTTAAGACAATGGCCCGACAAAGTCCGGCAACTATGTCTGCTTTGCTATGCCCTATCTGTGCCTTATGCACAAGATCACTTTCAGCAAAAACCGTACATCTGGCCGCGATCTTGGCGGGGTTTTTGCTTGTTAGGGCAAGCGCTGTAAAATCTTCTAAATCCATATCAAGACGCTTTGCCTGGCTGGTTAAAAACGAACCGGTCCCGGCAGCACAAAGGGTGTTCATTGCATAGTCCATCACAACGCCTTTGTTTATCAAGATAATTTTCGAATCCTGCCCCCCTATCTCAAGGATGGTTTTAACATCCGGCACAACAGACAATGTACCTACTGCGTGGGCGGTAATTTCATTTTTTACCACCCGCGCACCCAAGGCTACACCTATTAGTTTTCTTGCGGAGCCGGTCGTCCCTACACTAACAACGGCGTAGTTGCTATCCATTTTCCCGGCAAGTTCATTTAGTACGTTTTTAACCGCTTGTATGGGGTTACCCAAAGTCCATAAATAGCTGTCTGCTAGGATATTATTATTTTCGTCAATCACAATGCCTTTAGTTGAAATAGAGCCTATATCGATACCCAAATATGCTTTTCTCATGCTTTAATTAATGCCTCCTTCGTTGGCGGTTGGTATGAAAATCCGCTACGCGGATGTTTCACACTTAACCCTCTTTTCATATTAATCATATCAACAAACGCTTCAAGTCTTGTATGAACCCCGGCTTCACTTGTTTCGGTGTCGAAGGTCATATACATAAAAGGAACATCATAATCCCTAGAAATATTTTGCAATATTGTCATTGCGGTTATTTCAGGCGAGCAGGAGGAAGGTTTTACATGGATGATACCGTCTATACCATCCTGTGCCATTTTATATGACTGGGCAATTACGTCATTGGCTGTAGCGCCGATATTATAGTCTACATAGCCGCCGCTATTTTTTATTTGCTCGTCTACCGTAAAGATAGCAACTGCCATATTTGATAAGTCCCCAACACGGATAATTTCGACCCCATGCCCCGCAAGCCATTTCTCAAGGCTGCAATTCATAAATGGCTCAACCACAACGTATATTTCACCCACAACACCTATACGTATAGGGTTCTCAGGCTTATTTATGGTTACGGATTCCATTTTTTCCTTATACCTTGCACCAATGCTTTTAGCCTCGGTTACGTTTTCCGCATTAATTATCTCTTGCAAATAAGCACGATAGTATTTTTCATATTCGCCCTTGTTTACTTCAAATGCCATATTCCTTCGCATAAAATCGGCAAGCATATCCATATCAAGGGTGATTCTTACAACCATTTCAAAAACAGAGTCAAAATCCTCTTGGGTTAAATCCGGGTTTATCGCACTCAAAGAGACGTAAAGCCTTTTAACCGTGGGGATATACTCAAAGAGGGTAATCATTTCAATCTCGTATCCTAGATCCTCTAATATCTGCTTTTGCAAAATGTCATAGAGGCCTAAACGGCATCCGACACCGGGCATTACAAACACATTTGCACCTTGCTCTGCCGCTTCAATAAAATTACCAAGGGTTGTTTTGAAAGGTGTACATATCATATCCGGGCTGTGTCTGCCTCCCAACTCGAGGGTCCGCTTAGTCATGGGTGGGCAACGCATGGTTTTGTAGTTAAGGCACCGCTGTAATAATATATCCGCAATAATGTGATAATCCCCAATTTGCGGCGCACATGCTAGTTTATTTGGAACGGACACTATAGCTCACCCCCTGCTAATCTTTTTGCCATAATAATATCCGTAAAGCTTTCCAATCGTGTTTGAATACCTGCGCTGGCATCTTGTTCATCGATAACCAGCGACAGGATAGGCTTGTCTTTTATCATCCTAATCAACAACTCGTTAAATATGGAATCCGGGCCGCAGGGGAAGGTTGAAATAAGTACAATCCCGTCTACAAGGTCACGATATTTTTCTATGCCGCCAATAAGTTGGGCGCTCACTTTCCAGTAAACCCTTTTCCCATAGGATTCTTTGGTTAACAACTGGGCTTCTTTCTCGTTTATCAAGTCCGCGAATACAACAGTTATCCCATTAGCCGCAAAAAAGTCCGTTATATCTTTTCCTATGCAAGCATCATAAGTATTATAGGCATGTGAGAAAATTAGGATTTTTATGCCATCGCCCTTAAGTAATGCCTCTTGTTGCGTAATTTTATCTGCCTTAATGCACTCAGCAGTTGCCAAGGCAATTTGGTATGCTTCCAATGATTCTTCCTTGCCTTTACCTAAAACCTCCCCTATTTTTACAAATGCATTAGGTTCTTTTTTGCGATAAAGATAATTTACCTCTGCATTAAGCAGTTTAGCGCCCGGGAACGTATTTCTTACAAGATCATATAGGCCAAAAATTCTTGTACAATATTCCTCACGAACGGCGGAGTTCTCGATGCGAGGCACAAAAATCATGTCGCATTTATCTAGCAGATACTCTACATGCCCAATAAATATCTTGGACGAAAAGCAAGCTTCATCAATGGAATTACTTATACCCTTTTTAACAATGTCTTTATTGGTTGCGGGGCTTACAATTGTTTCCACACCTATGTTTTTGAAGAAGTTTAGCCATAAATCTTCGTAGAAATAGTATTGCAAAGCCCTTGGTATTCCAATTTTCATTAGATGCATAACCCTCCATCAACTTTAATTACTTCACCGGTAATGTATGATGCGTATCTGCTTGCCAAAAAGACTGCAAGTTTTGAAACATCCTCAGGTTGCCCCGCCCGCAGCAAGGGGATTGACTCGATAAAGTCTTTCTTTTTATCGCCCGTTAACCCGGCAGTCATATCTGTTTCAATTAGGCCAGGCGCAATGGCGTTGCAAGTAACGCCACGCCCCGCAAGCTCCTTAGCAACAGTTTTAGTTAAAGCAATAAGCCCACCTTTTGAGGCGGCATAACTTGCCTGCCACTCCCATCCTCTAAGGCCACAAACGCTTGCTATGTTGATAATTGTACCTGCACGGCTTTTCATAAATGATGGATACAAATGCTTTATTACATTGAACGACCCCTTCAGGTTTACATCCATAACATCATCGTAATCCTTTTCCTTGATACGCAGGATAGGATTGTCGCGGGCTATACCGGCATTGTTTACCAATATATCAATTTGCTTAAAGTCGCTAAGTACATCATCAACCATCTTTTTTGATGCGGCATAGTCTGAAACATCACACTCGTATATAGCACAGCTTACATTTTCTTCTAAAACTAGCTGGCGCACCGCCTCTGCTTCGCCGGGATTTCCAATGTAGTTAAGCGCAATATTTGCACCGCTTTGAGCCATATCTAAGGCTATTGCACGCCCTATACCTCTTGATGCCCCTGTTATCAACGCTGTTTTACCTTTTAACATTCATCTACACCTCTCATCTCTCATTCATATATATAGACAGTACTTTTATTGGCTTGGTTGTAATTTTGGAAAAGTCTATTGACATTCATTATAGACAGTTGTATACTATGTTTATAGACAGTTGCCTACAATCTTGGCGGAGGTATGCCTTATGGAAAAAATGAAGAAACTGCCGGACGCAGAATTTGACATCATGAAGGTTGTGTGGGCAAATGAGCCACCAATAACAACAAATATTATTATGCAGCAACATGGAAATAAGGAAGGTTGGAAATTGCAAACCGCAATTTCTCTATTATTACGACTTGTTGAGCGGGGATTTTTGCGTACCGAAAAAAACGGCAAGGAGCGCTCCTATTTCCCTACCGTTAACAAAGAAGATTATCTAAAATTTGAAACAGGGAAATTTGTCAAACAGTTTCACGACAATTCGGTCCTTAATTTTATAAACACTATGTATGACGATAAAGCCCTAAATGACAAAGACATTGATGAATTGTTGGCATGGGTAAAGGAGCGGAGAGGGTAGTATGCAAAATTTTATAACTATTTTACTAATTTGCTCTGTTACTATGTCAGCAATTGCAATTTTGTATATGGTAGCCACACCGTTTATTTCAAAGCGCTATTCTGAAAAATGGCGTTATTATACATGGCTAATTATTGTGATTGGACTAATTATCCCATTTCGGCTGCAATGGGGCAGCGCCATTGTTACTATAGAATCGCAGACGGACATAGTAGCCAGCGCAACTCCTGTGGACATAGAAACATCAATGCCGCTTTACGCATCGGAATTAACTACAGGCTTTACCGCAGCATTATCTATTTCGTGGTGGCAGATTGCTTTTATTGTATGGCTGGGTGGTACGGTAGCCTTTCTTGCTTATCACATCATCAAGCATTATCGTTTTATGAAAACCGTGCGACGCTGGAGTAAAGAAGTCACAGATGGGCAAATACTATCATTATACGGAAACCTTAAATCTGAGTTGGGGATAACAAAGCATATCCCTCTCTACTTATGCCCCTTTGGTAGCCCAATGGTTATTGGTCTTGTCAAATCACAAATATTTTTACCATCAGAAGGCTTGGCGCGTGATGACCTTCTTTTTATCCTTAGGCACGAGCTTATACACTACAAAAGAAAAGACTTGCTGTATAAATATTTTGTAATGCTGGCAACAGCAATACACTGGTTCAACCCCATTACCTATCTAATAGCAAAGGCAATAAACATGCTATGCGAAACATCTTGTGATACCGAAATTGTGCAAGATGCTGATATAGACACCCGCCAATCATACAGCGAAGCCTTGATAGGTGTCGTAAAATATCAATCCAAGATA
>Ga0131853_10023261_pt1 | contig 11194 bp, 3 predicted proteins | sample TergutLab28metaG_FD_92764 | JGI IMG/M metagenome (GOLD analysis project Ga0131853, IMG submission 92764) | Labiotermes labralis P1 segment gut microbial communities from Petit-Saut dam, French Guiana - Lab288 P1 (version 2) (version 2) | ecosystem: Host-associated > Arthropoda: Insects >...
AAACTGGCCCACCGGTCGCCAACTTCCTGCCACAGAAGCCAAACGCAGTGACGCTGCCCCCAGCCATACACACAGCGCGATGCCCCACGCAAGGCCCACAACAGAAGTTTCATAACTCACTGACAAAAGCAATTTACTGTTGTCGGTCCAGCCGTTGGTGTCGCGTTTACAGCTGCGGTAGGGCTGCATTTCCCGATCAGATAGCGCCTGGTTTGTTACCTGGACGCCATCTGCACATGTGCCACGGACGACACTGCTGGAGATGGCATAATGCGAACTTCGTGTGGAGGATAAACACCCTGAGGTCTGTGTTCGGTGAACAGCTTTGATGTTGAGAGTTTGCGGCCTTTGGGTTCTACTGACAGACAAGACCAACTTCAGGGTTGAATGTGAAGTGTTGTATTGACTGTGGCTGTAAACTGGTAACATCCCTGATGTACTGAATGTGCGGTAACGAATGTATCCAGTTTACCTTATCACCACACAATGGTACGTTCTAAGGCCAAAGCCGCCAGGCTGCATACTATGTACACTGTGCATCTTCTTGCAGTTAACACATCAAACAGCCCAATGCCGAAACCTGGAGGTCTTCAATATTCTTATGAAATGTATTTTATTAACAGAATTTGTTGTCTGATGTACTGACCACCAAATTTTAACAGAAATAAATAACTTTATACACTGCCATTCTTGTATCTGTACGTCCAAATTATATAAAAATTGGGGTTGTGATTTGGGGCCCATATACACTGCATCAAGGGTCGCCTAGCTCCCCCTCCCCCCCCAAAAAATTTAATATGTGGGTAGAGTCACCTGTCTGTCAGGATGACGCTGTTCCCCAGGCGCCGGTGGCAGTGGCCCCAGATCGGAAGGATGGCTTCAGCCGTGATGTTGATCTGCGAATACTGCACTGGTCCACCCGGCGCTGCCACGGAGGACTGCATCGCGTACTCGCCCTGCAGTTCGATCGGGAAGTAGCAGGAAGCGGCGCCTGGAACAGGGAATCAATTATCATTTTCAGTAAGACACAGACAGAAGAAGAAAGGGGTGGGTGGGGGCAGTTCAGTGAGAGGCAGTGAAATTACTGTTAACGGGTGGAAGACGTCACAAAGTTTACGGATCTTAAGATTCCCAGGCAGTGCCCGCTCGTCCTTCTGGTAAAGGCAAGCTGGTAGCAAGGTGAAACATCGTGAAGCGAACAAGTGAAGGTGATGAGATGTGGACCGTTTGGAGTCTAGCATGGGAGGGGGGGCAGCAGTTTGACAAAATTTTGATCGCGTTGGGAAGGCTGCGTTTGGACGGAAATTTTATAGATTAACTTCGTGGAAGGCAAAGTGGATTTCTGGTGCCAATTCAACTTTTGCTCTCGAACCGAGGAAGACCTCGGAGAACCTTGACCGATTTTGCCGGTCGCAGGACCTGCAGAATATAGAGAAAGGTTAATGTGATTTGGAATATCGAAATGACAGACATGTGGAGACCGTGTTTTGCACCAACTTTCCGTCCTGACACTATTATGGAGATACAGAAAAAAAGCAACTTGACACAGACTCAACACAAAACAAGGGTCTCGAACCCAAACCATACGCAACACAAAAGAATAATTTTAAACTTAAATTGGCACACCATTCACCGTGCAATTCTATGCAATTCTGCAATAAAGATCAACCGCCAGCAGTTGTGCCCCCAAAACGCACTGCGTCACACCGTCCGTCTTTACCTCAAAATAACTTTAAAAACTTCGACTGGTCGCACACCGTCACATGCCATACAGCTGCTACATACTGTACGTTATGTGAAATTAGACACATCATTAAGAATATTCCATACTTTTTAGTAACAGAACTGACATACATTACGGCTACTGGGCTGCAGACATTACTGTACCGCCGTCTCTATGCTGATGCACTCTGAACTTAACGATCTTGGGACAGCGAACCCGTTTCAAACTTTACGGTTCTGACGAAATAAAATATATTGCACTGCCAAAGTTTTCTAATTCACCAACTGACGCACAGGTGAACTGTCTTAATAACATCCTTACTGTTGCACCATGCATTTCGTAGAATCACCTTAATTATTAACCAACAAATCCAATACATAAAATAATTCCATTATATTAACAGGGTGTTGTGGCAGCATATTGTGTTGTGTAAGGGCATGTTGTTGGGTATGTGTCTGGCTATGGTGTGCGTCACGTGTTACGTCACTACGTGACACACGACGCACACCATAGCCAGACACATTCCTCACAACGTACTCTTACACAACACCCTGTTAGTGCAATGGAATTATTTTATGAATGCTTTTAAAATGACTTTAGCAAGGAACAACGTAGCTCCCTGAGGATGATCTTAGGATCGAAACATGTCGGAGCGATTTTAAGTGTTTTAATGTAAAAATTTTATATAAGTACATTTGTTGGTTAATAATTAAAGTGTCTTAAAACGGTTTTAAAATTTACATTAAAATTAACATTAAAACAGCTCCGACATGTTTCGGCGTTACAGTCACACCATCATCAGGGAGCGCATTAGTGCGCATCGGTTGGTGAATAAGAAAACTCTGATAATATCAAGATGCTGCACGATATATATATATATATATATATGGTAAAAAGTTAATGTGTTCCCGTTACAAGCCGGTGTGGCCCAGAGGGTGGGTAGAGTTATAACTCTACTCTTCCATGACCGCGGCACTAGGAGGGGGTGAGTGGTCAGCAGCACGGCCGGGCCTCACTTTACCCCGGGTAAAACCCGGTACCCATTTTACAGGAGGCTGGGTGGGCCCCAGGACCGGTCTGGACGGGCGGAAAATTTCGTCCCCACCGGGATTCGATCCCGGACCGTCCAGCCCGTAGCTCAGTCGCTATATCGACTGAGCTACCCGGCCTACTATATATATATATATATATATATGTAGGGTACCTTTAGATTTAAAACAAAAAACTTGAACGCCTGGACGCAATCTATAATCAGATTACGTCCAATTTGAGGGCTGCATAAAACAGGCCGGCTGGCCGAGACCTCCGACAGACACAGCCACTGCAAGGTGAAAGATATAATCATGTTTTGCAGACTGCACTGTGGATATGGTTAAGAAATTAGCCTTCTGCGTTTGTTCGCACGTAAAACAGAATTTTGTGGAAGAAGAGAGTTCTGTTGTGGTGCTGTGAAACGCTACCGGACACTTTACAGGTTCACTGCTGAATGATGGCTTCGGAATGATGAGGCAGGAAGCGGTCGTGGCCCACTCTTGAGGCACCATTGCGTCATGTGATACAATGGACTGAGTAAAACCACAAATAATTTCAGAATAACTGCGAAACTGAAGTCAGTCAAAAGCAGGAACTGGAGACGCGCAGTTCAGCGGACCACGTGCACGCCGCTCGCCATATTGACACACCACCATCTGCTGTTTTTGTCCGTTCATATAACAGACATTTTAGTCGCTCTTCTTCTCCATCTTAAATATTCTGTTCTTTTGTGGGCTGTCGTATCCTTTCGATGTGTTGCTGTGTAGACATTCCAGCAGGCAGTGTTTACAGCAACGTTGCTGCTAACAAGACGGTGCCTTAGCCCACACAGCACCACACAGCAGCACAACAGGCACAAGTTTACCGACTCCGAGTGCCCCAAATTGTGACCTAATTAAAAAAAAGGGGTAAAGCGATCCCATCACAGGTCTGGACAGGCCCTGAGGTTTCCAGAAGGTTGAGGCTCCCAGATTTCAAGACAATCGGCACAAGAAGGTGGTAAGGTTGTCAGCCATACGCACCGGCCGCCTTTATCCCCAGGAAATATTCTTGGTACTCATTTCTGTTAGAGGCTGAGTCACCCCCAGAGCCAGAGTGCGGCCGGAAGGAATATGTCAATGAAAAATTCAAATGACACCATCGGGAATCGAGCCCGCGACCTTCCGGCTTGTAGCACAACTGCGCCACCGCGTGCTCCGAATTCCAGGAAAACGCCAAGAAAAAGACAGGATTGCCATCCGACATTCCAGTAGCTAAATCTCTTTGTTTTCTTTCGCGCAAGTTAAGAAGGGGCGAGTTGGGGCCATTTTTTGTTTTGGTTACAGAACTGCACGGTCAGCAGATTATGAACTATGGGGTGGATCAGCGCTGGCCTTCGGATGCGGTCAGCACAGCACGGAGAGACGGTTTATATGCAATTACACGAATCCTCCAACCATGACCATGCCTTGATGTGTCTTGTCCTCACAACGCATAGCGCTGCATCTTTTTCTAGACGGCTCACGCTGGTTAGACAATTAGGCAGTGGGATGGGAATTCTGGGCTTCTGGGATGTGGCGTAGAGTCGCACGGTTGACGTTCTCGACGTTTCGAAGATACACACGACGCCTCCACCCATACCTCCCCCGACTGGGTCTGCATTTCTTCCTTTTCTTCACCAACAGGACCCATAAACCGCGTCTGGACCGCAACAAGATAAGGGGCTACGATGTTTCGCGACGTCAGGAACCACCAATCCCGCTGAGAATGTGCGATTATGGCGGGTCAAGCAGAGAACGTAGACGGGCACATGGCAGCTGCTAGACGACCCACATCCTCAAGGAAGCCTGGGGTGCCGCTTATGTTCTAAGGCTTTAAAACTTCAATGACTTCCCTAATTGAAACGTTAAACCAAAAAAAATCACAGTAGCTCCCCTATTCTCGGTTGCTCAACGCCACCCACACCGTCCACATGCCAATGACTCTGACACCTTGCGACGTAAAATGTTTACCATTGGTAACTACACGCGACGCTGCGCGTCCCGCTCACTGTAGCTGCTCTTGCTGCAAACAAAACACACAATCTGAAGGAATTTCTTTAACTAAACTTCGTGCAAGCAACAAATTTTCCTTGTCCACTCGAGCGGCACCAGACTAAAGGCAGAAAACAGTACCAGTGTCAACTGGTAGCCCTGGACACGCTTGAACAAACACAAATAAATCTAACCTATGCCTCTACTTTCCACAAAAACCCACACGATAGAATCTGAAGCAAGAACCCCTCCCCCGAACTCTCGTTCACTCGCTCCCGCATGTCCAATTGCTTGGTGCCATCTCTTCACAGGTGGCCTACTGTACGTACTGTACCTGCAGCTCGGTGCGTTCATGGCAGCAGTGAAGTTTGGTTGGGCTTAAGGCAATAGAAATGAAGACTCAAGTCTTCTGAGACGTGACCCTTGTGTCGTTGAACGAGTACTTCCCGACGTTTCAATTGACCCTAAACACGGAAGCGCTACGATCTCCCGAAACGCCGGGAACTATTAATCCAACGACACGGTGTCATAAACCAGAAGGCTGAGTCTTAAGTTGACATTCAACAAAACCTTGCAATCCACAGAAACCGTAGAGTTTTGCAACAAATGCAAAAGGGAATTGTAACGCAAGCCGACGAAGACGTATGGGGAAGTGGCGGTGACGATCAGTGCATTCTTGAACTCGGAACTCGACCGATCGCGCTGCAGTTCCTTCGGTCCGGAGTCAAGGATGGGGAGGCCTCGGCGAAGAGCTGTTCCTTCCGCGAAAGGCCGCTAATCTGCATACTAGGATGTCGAGCGCTTAATTGGCCAGCGGCATGTGATCCGTGATTAAGAAAGTGAGACAGATTTCCCAAGAGTTCTCTCCGCCAGGACGATGAACTTGCATTATTATACTTTATCCTTTTGTGATACTTCAGCTCTGTAAATTCCTGGAGTCCACACAGTGTGAAGTCGCGCTTTGTTCTGACCAGTAAGAAATGTCTGTAGGATTTTTGTTTCGCTTCGGTTTTTGTACAGCGCAGTTCAACATTCTGATTTGCTTCGCTGATCGCACGGCAGTTCGATTGGCTAATAACGTCGGTCCTTTGAATGCGGGAGGATTACGGCTATCCTACACGAGATTACGGTTATCCTACACGAGATTACGGCTATCCTAAATGAGATTACGGCTATCCTACACGAGAATACGGCTATCCTAAATGATATTACGGCTATCCTAAACGATAATACGGCTATCCTACACGAGTTTACGGCTATCCTACACGAGAATACGGCTATCCTACACGAGATTACGGTTATCCTAAATGAGATTACGGCTATCCTAAACGATAATACGGCTATCCTACACGAGGATACGGCTATCATAAACGAGATTACGGTTATCCTAAATGAGATTACGGCTATCCTAAACGAGAATACGGCTATCCTACACGAGATTACGGTTATCCTAAATGAGATTACGGTTATCCTAAATGAGATTACGGCTATCCTAAACGATAATACGGCTATCCTACACGAGTTTACGGCTATCCTACACGAGAATACGGCTATCCTAAACGAGAATACGGCTATCCTAAATGAGATCACGGCTACCCTAAACGAGATTACGGATTTCCTAAATTAGATTACGGCCTTTCTAAATTAGATTACGGCTATCCTACACGAGAATACGGCTATCCTACACGATAATACGGCTATCTTTATGCAATCCATCCCGTTCCATTAATCACCAAACCAACCGCAGTTATTCCGTCCAACACAACACCGGTTTATCTAAAATCCACACGCCAGCACACGCATGCTACATGTTTGGGTCCTTTCTCAGGCCATCATGAGGCCTGTCAATACAAAAACCTTACAAAGGAAGACATAACAAGATACAACCCAAGGGCACCTTGTTTACAGTCGCTGTTTTCTTACAATGCTAAAACGCACAGTCCTAACGTGCCGGTGGGACATGCGTAGGCCAACACATGTTCTAATGTCGAATGATACAGCAGTCTTGTGTCTTCATTGCACGCTGTGTTTCTTGCATCAAAGCGTGTCGCTCTGATGAAGGAATGACGTGTGGCAAGTGTATCAGCGGGCACGTTCATCCAGTTAATGACGGGCCTTACGGTATGATCTTCCTTGTGCACCTTCATTAATCCTTGAAATGGTGGAGGTGGTGGGTTTAGATTTAGGAATTCCCATTTTTTGATTGCAAGATATATTCAAGTTTCTTGTACTAGTTGTCTGCATTTGCAGCTACACGCACACGGTCGATCTCTACTTGTTCACCACTGCCTTTCTCTTTGAAGATAATTATAGAATATCCTTCGTCTGCTTGAATAATGACGGCTTCATTTTGTTTCAGTTTTTGCTTTATATCCACCATAATTTTCTCTTCTCCTTTTCTTATTTTACTGTACGATGCACCACATTGTTTTGTTGTTTACAGAAACTGCCAACATTTTTAGCTACTTGAATTCTAAGGAGATCTGGATGAAGGGGAGGTAAATAGCTAACAGCTGAGCAGCATCTAAATCTAACGTCTTTAGCCAGTGTTTTGGATTTTGATGTAGGTTGAATTTAAATCCTTTGTTGATTGTATTCGTCTTCTGCATATTTACTGTTTGTTTCACTGACTACTCGGGGATAAAATTAATGTTTGTATTTGGGTTCTTCTATTTGAGAAGTTATTAAATTATTCAACTCTCTGTTTACACTCTTACAGTTCTTTCCCCATGCAGCATCCTACGTGCCATTTACGGACTGTTCAATTAATACATATTATAGATTACAAATATATATTATAACATATACTTTAGCATTGTATGAAAACAGCGACTGTAAACAGTGCCCTTGGATTGTATCTTGTTATGTCTTCCTTTGTAAGGTTTTTGTATAGACAGGCCTGATGATGGCCTGAGAAAGGACTCAAACATGTAGCATGCATGTACGGGCGAAAGTGGATTTTAGATAAACCGGTGTTGTGTTGGACAGAGTAACTGCGGTTGGTTTGAGCTTATGGCTATCCCAAATGGGACTATGGCCACCCTAAATGAGAAAATGGTCACCCTAAATGAGATAATGGCCAACCTAAATGAGATCATGGTCACCCTAAATGAGAACATGGACATCCTAAATGAGATAATGGCCACCCTAAATGAGATCATGGACACCCTAAATGAGAACATGGACATCCTAAATGAGATAATGGCCACCCTAAATGAGACAATGGCAATCCTAAATGAGATAATTGCCATCCTAAATGAGATTACTGCCATCCTAAATGAGACCATGGCCACTCCAAATGAGATAATGGCCACCGTAAATGAGATAATGGCCATCCTAAATGAGATAATGGCCACCCTAAATGAGATAATTACCACCCTAAATGAGATAATTGCCATCCTAAATTAGATAACTGCCATCCTAAATGAGACCATGGCCACTCTAAATGAGATAATGGCCATCCTAAATGAGATAATGACCATCCTAAATGAGATAATGACCACCCTAAATGAGATAAATGCCATCCTAAATTAGATAATGTCCATCCCAAATGCGATCATAGCCATCCTAAATGAGATCATAGACATCCTAAATGAGATCACGGCCATCTTAAATGAGCTTATGGTTACCCTAAAAGAGGAAATGGCCATCCTGACCATCGCACCTCACGTGCTCGCGCGTCCCTGTCTTTGTTATTGTTATTATTATTGCTGAGTTGATGAAATGAAAATAATGCTGACAGTGTCGCCTCCAATGGCATACCTTTTGTACAAATCTACCAAATAACTACACGAAGCAGACCAACAAATACCGCTCGCTTTCTCTGCTCAGTGCGTAATATTGCTCTTAAACGTCTGTTGACATGCTGAGTCACAGAGACAGTCAGTCCGTGGCGGTGCCGAGTCCCTCCCTCACCGCCAGACCTGTGTCGGTATTCACACCCACTACTGCCTGTGTGTCACACTGATGTCATACGTACGTTACAAGACTGCATTTAACATGAATTATATACACCCAGTCCGTACCGCGCAGTAAACACAATCCCTCTCGGTTACACAAACCAGTCAGTCAATGCTGTATAGGGAAATAATCGCTGTTTGTTCTGAGATCCACACAAAACACATAAATACAGCTGTGTGGGCAGAACGCAGAATTGCTGAACGTTAAACTGGCGGTACGCATATTAACCACTGGGCTGTAAACTGCTGTCCATGGTTATGCCGACGCTCCTCTTAACATCGGCAATGCATTCAGAACACAATGTGTGCTGCAATGATGTTCCGCCTACCGCACCTCTTTAGCCAGATGCCACAATGAACGACATCCCTGCCTCTTACATCTGCTTTCAGAAGTACCGGAAGTTACCCCAGCCTCAATCTCAGCAAGGGGTCCCTTCCCTTCCGTTCCCTTCCCTTCCTCCTAACCACTTCAGTATAAACCTAGAATTTTGCCCTCAATGGAACAAAACTCATGTACCATATACACTGCACATTGCCAGCGCCTTGCCATACGAACTGAAATCCATCCACAAGTCTCCCGAAAAACAGACACTCTGATGATCGCTGTCTGCTAAGATGTGACGCCATCTGCTTTGTTAGTGTATCCCGACGTCTCGAAGGGCCATAGGACCTTCAACTTCACTGGACGTCTCAACCACTCAAGACGACGGCACTACGGTCTGTCCAACGTCGGGAACACTCATCCAGGGGCACAGTGTCACATTCCAGACAACGTGAATTCCCTTTACCGCTATGTTTACGTTAGACAGATACAAAACAATGCCATCTGTCAGCTTAGAGAGACACACAGATATCAAACTGACGTTAACTGGAAAGTACGTGCGTGCGTGGAAGGACCAAGTTAAACTGAACCATCCGACAACAGGAACTGAATTACAGTTTCGAAGAGATTAACCCAAAACAGATCAGCCCTAAATGGGAGAAGTTTTTACAGTTTACTGGACGAAGACTAAAAGCCAGGAAAACTGGACACGTGTTTGGTTGACAGCTAGATGTAATGGCTTGCGGTATCCTGTACACACAGGAGTCGGTGAAGTTGGGGCCGGCCATCTGCGACTCAAGGACTGGCTGGAAGTTTGTCGATTCGAAAGAAAAGAAACAGTCCAGGAAGATAAAAGCTGTCTTGACATGAACTGTTTGTGGTCGTCCACAAAAACAAAGCCGGTGAAATACTTCCTGTTTTGAAAGAAACCCAAGGATTTGATAAAACTGCCTGGTCACAACTGGTGCAGACAGCAACAACATAACGCGCATTGCGCACTGCAGCTAAATGATGTTCACTCGCAGAGGAAGTGGAGTGCAAGTTAAAATGTAAGCACGTGTCAGTTACACGTGCAGTGTGGGTCGAGTCCTTAAATTTCATGCGGACAGCCGCTTGTTACCTTGTCACCGAGCAAGGCACCTCTCTCGCACAGAGCGCCAGCTGCCCGCGACACCACATGTCACGAAAGCTGCGATGCACTTTCGTGATGCACAGACGGACCGCTGCCAGCAAGAACACAGCGCCAGTGACAAGGCTGCAAATAAAACTGACAGATTCGACGAATTCAGGCAATTCACTTTTCCAAACGCGTATGAAATTTAAAAAATGACATCATTAATATTGTAGAAACTTGTGGATATCCTGTGGACATCTTGTGGGCATCCTGTGGACAACTTACGGACATCCTGTGGACAATTTGTGGACATACAGTCGATAACTTGGAGACATCTTGTGGACACCCTGTGCACAACTTATGGACATCTTGGGGGCATGCTGTGGAAACTTGTGGACATTCTGTTGTATAGCGGTCATATGATTAATACGTGGTGTTTTTTTGGGGGAAAAATTAATTGCTTTTGTGTGTACATTACTGCATAGTTGTTATATATTATTCTTTACAGAATTACTGCTTACTTCAAGCTAAGGGTGACATGCTTATTTAATGACTGACTAATGTAATGTGGACTGTGCCCGTGGCAAAGTACACCCTGTGGCTGGGTACTGTGCTGAGGCATGATCACGCGCGGCACAATGTCCAGAAGCCCGAGAACTCTGAACAGCAATTACCCCCAAAACATTCTGTAATTTCTGGACGCTTTAACATAACTACGAGAGAACAAAAAGACGCTTCTTCACGAGACGTCCAGCAACGCAGACGACTAAGCACTCGCTAGCGGTACATTACTGTCCTCCGAGTACTCGCCCTGTTGCAGTTCACTTACCGGTATACAGTAAACCTCCCATATATTCAGCATGGTGAGTTATTACTAGAGCAAGGAATCTTCACCTCCGAGGTTCGAGTTTCGCCCCCTTCAGAGAACAACATCCACGATACGTTCTGTACCGGGATACAGCAACATGACTGTACGAATATAATGTATTGAGTTTTGTATAAAATTTTACAATTTATATTGAAATGTAAAAT
>Ga0131853_10023263_pt1 | contig 11193 bp, 8 predicted proteins | sample TergutLab28metaG_FD_92764 | JGI IMG/M metagenome (GOLD analysis project Ga0131853, IMG submission 92764) | Labiotermes labralis P1 segment gut microbial communities from Petit-Saut dam, French Guiana - Lab288 P1 (version 2) (version 2) | ecosystem: Host-associated > Arthropoda: Insects >...
CTAGTTTTTGTAGGGCAATACCCATTTTATCCTGGTCAGCTTTTGACTTAGGCTCAACAGAAAGTCTGATAACTGGATCAGGGAATTCCATTGATTCTAAAATGATTGGTGCATCAAGGGCACATAATGTATTACCAGTTGTTGTATCTTTAAGACCAACAGCAGCAGCAATATCTCCAGAGTAACATACTGGAATTTCTTCACGTGTATTGGCATGCATCTGTAAGATACGCCCAACACGCTCACGTTTACCTTTTGTTGAGTTAAGCACGTATGAACCTGCATCAACTTTACCAGAATAAACGCGGAAGAATGTTAATTTACCTACGAATGGGTCAGTCATAACTTTAAAGGCTAAAGCCGAAAATGGCTGATCATCGCCAGGCTTACGCTCAGCTTCAGTTCCATCTTCTAATTGACCTTTCATCGAATCGATGTCAGTTGGTGCTGGTAAGTAATCAATGACTGCATCAAGCATGAGTTGAACACCTTTGTGCTTGAATGCAGAACCACAAAGTACAGGGAAGAATTCAACTGCAATCGTTGCACGTCTGATCGCTGCCTTTAGTTCAGCAACCGTTACTTCCTCTCCTTCGAGCACTTTTTCCATTAATTCATCATCAACATTTCCAACTTCTTCAATAAGTTGTTCACGAGCTATTTCTGCATTCTCTAAGTAATCGGCTTGAATTTCGCCTCTTTGAATGTCTTCACCTTTATCGTTTGGATAAGTGTATTGAACCATTTCAACTAAGTCGATAATTGCATTAAAGTTATCCTCTGCACCAATCGGCATTTGGATTGGATGAGCATTTGCTCCTAAGCGATCATGAATGGTCTTGACAGCGTACTCAAAGTCTGCACCAGTTTTATCCATTTTATTAGAAAAAACAATACGCGGCACACCATAAGTCGTTGCTTGACGCCAAACTGTTTCAGTTTGTGGTTCAACGCCTGATTGCGAGTCAAGTACCGCAACTGCACCATCTAATACGCGTAATGAACGTTCAACCTCTACAGTAAAGTCGACGTGACCAGGTGTATCGATGACGTTTACGCGGTGATCGTTCCATACAGCTGTTGTTGCAGCAGATGTGATTGTAATTCCACGTTCTTGTTCTTGTTCCATCCAGTCCATTTGTGAAGCACCATCATGGGTTTCACCAATTTTATGGATTTTTCCAGTGTAATATAGAATACGCTCAGTCGTTGTTGTCTTACCAGCATCGATGTGAGCCATGATTCCAATATTACGTGTTTTTTCAAGTGAAAACTCTCTTGCCATACGGGGAGACTCCCTTCTATTTTTTAAATTGGGATTCATAAATCCGGGGAATTGTCGGTTCATTATTCAGACCAGAGGTCTGACCTGCTTCCCGACAACGCTCGTTCTGTAGCGAACGAATTCACGAAATGAATTGTGCAACTACAAAAAACGTTTTGTTTTGAAGTTTACTTCAAAATAGTGACTATGTCGCTTATTCATTCCAGGTGGAATGAATAAAAAGCTTCTTACCAACGGTAGTGAGCGAATGCTTTATTCGCTTCTGCCATTTTATGTGTATCTTCACGCTTTTTAACAGATGCTCCAGAATTTCCAGCTGCATCAATAATTTCGTTAGCTAAACGCTCTTGCATTGTTTTTTCGTTTCTATTTCTAGAATATTGTACCAACCATCTTAATCCTAAAGTCACACGACGCTCTGGACGCACTTCTACAGGTACTTGGTAGTTAGAACCACCGACACGGCGAGCTTTAACCTCAAGAATTGGCATAATATTTTCGATTGCTTCATTGAAAACTTCCATCGGTTCACGACCCGTTTTCTCAGAAATCATGTTGAACGCATCATAAAGAATTGTTTGAGCGATTCCTTTTTTACCATCAATCATAATACTATTAATTAAACGAGAGACTAATTTCGAATTGTAAATCGGATCCGGTAAAACATCTCTTTTTGCTACATGACCTTTACGTGGCATAGTTTAACCTCCTTTTGAAAAATAATTCATCTAAATTCAAATTTCTTAACCTTTGATAATATTTATTATCCACGAGAATAACGAAATTATCCTTTGAGGGTGATTTTTACCTCAGGGTTAATTCATTAACCTTTTGGACGCTTTGTTCCATATTTAGAACGACTTTGCATACGTCCTTCAACACCAGCAGCATCTAACGTACCGCGAACGATGTGATATCTAACCCCAGGTAAGTCTTTAACACGACCTCCACGAATTAAAACAACACTGTGTTCTTGTAATTTATGTCCGATACCTGGAATATAAGCTGTAACCTCTAATCCATTTGATAAACGAACACGGGCATACTTACGAAGTGCTGAGTTTGGTTTTTTAGGCGTCATCGTAGCAACACGGGTACAAACCCCACGCTTTTGTGGTGACATGGTTACAGTTTGCTCTTTCTTTAAACTGTTGTAACCAACATTTAAGTGACGTGACTTTGATTTTGTGACTTTGCTGGTACGTCCATTACGTACTAATTGATTAATAGTAGGCATTTTTTTTCCTCCTCTCTTGATATGTGTTCAAAGTATTTTAAGTACTCAAGGCATTCACCTTTCATACCCACTGAACCAGGCGTGTCATTTTTAGACAGACACAAACGCCTGCTCTTTTTCACAACCTTAGCTATTTTATTACAAATTGATTTAGAAGTCAATAGCTAAGGTCTCAAAAATGTAATTTTTTTCAAGTTTTACGTTTTCATTTTTCAAAGTGCCGAAAAAAGAAGCTAGAATAGCAATGAAGGCTAACCTAACTCCTCTTTTAAATGGTTCTTGCAAATTATTGACCGTCACCGTCAACAAATGGTGCATCAGTATTGGTTAAACCTACACGATGCCATCCATCAATTGGATTATGATCTGCTCGAATTCGGAAATTCGTTACACGGTTATTAACTGGGATAAAGTTAAAACGGAATTCTGTTGGAATGATCGAAGCATTCTCAATCATATACTCTTGCCACTCATAAAAGGCATTTCTACGATAGTCTATATCATTAATAGCACGTTCAGAACCCATTGCCTCAAGTAACTGGTCATTACGCTCTGAAACATACCCTGATCGATTCCAGTTTCTAGCAGCATCACGTGCAAATAGTCCACCCATATTAGGATTAGAACCTGTTGACCATGCACCACCAAGGAACACGTCAATATCATCATTATGAGTACCGTCAGCAGCAAACCAGTTAGACGCTGTGGTTAAGTCCGCTGTTGCTACTAATGTAATATTTAATCCTAATAATTCCCATTGACCTAAATAATAGTGATAAATTGTATCGTAAACAGGGCCACGATTAACGCCGAATACATTAATTTCTAGTGGGCTTCCGTCTGGATGGGCACGGTAATCACCAACAAAAGCAAATCCAGCTTCATCAAGTAAAGCATTCGCTGCATCTATATCATAAGCAGGACGCTGTGCTGCTGGGTTATGCCACTGAAATACTGGTGGCACTAATGACGAAGCTTCCCAACGCAAGCCACCACGCCATACCTCTGTTACTAAATCATTATCAATTGCCATCCACATCGCACGACGCAAATTCACATCTGCCATGGTCGCATCTGGATCAAGTCCAAGAGAATGATCTGCTACTTCATGATCCCACAGACCTATTGTAAAAGAGATGTATGTATAAACAAAGCTTCCTGATTTTAAGAAAGTCACGTTTGTTATATCTTCATAGTAAGGAAATGCACCTTCTGCAAAGGTATGCGCCACATCCACATTCCCTGCACGCAATTCCTCACCAATTACATCTGGTGAAACAACACGGTGCTCAATCCCATCTAAAAGTGGTGCGCCATCCCAATAATTATCATTACGAGTAAATGTCACAGACTCTCCTGCAACAATTCTCTCAACCATAAATGGACCGAATCCAATGGCTTGTTCTGTACGCACATAAGGATGGTCTTCCATTTCATCAAATGGAATATCAGCAAATCTGTGGTATGGAAGTGGATGTGGGAAAACTGTTTCTCTTAAGGCTACAATTTGAACAAAGTCTACTTGTAACGTTCGATCATCAATCACCGTAACCCCTTCAATATAATCCACTTCTCCTGAATTAAACGCTGTTCCACCTACAATGTGTTGTTCATTTTGCTGTCCCCAGCGGGTAGATGTTGAATCAGGATGTCCTTTTGCATAGTAAGCAAATTCTAAGTCACGAGCTGTTAATGGCTCGCCATCATGCCAGTAAACCCCTTCACGAATGGTAAAAATGGCAGATAAATAATCATCTGAAATTTCCATGGTTACCGCTCCACGACCTGCTTCTCCAAGTTCAATCAAGAAATCATCATCAATGGTTAAAAAACGTCCGATGAAAAAATCCTGAATGTTAGAATCTGGAGCAGAATTCGACCAAATTGGATGTAACACCCCAGGGAATGCCTGACCATCAGCGCGAGCAAAGCGTAAAATCCCACCTGGTTCAACATCAACCGATGGCATAGCCGACTGCATTAAAGCAGCAATGCGGTCTGGAAATAACCCTTCTTGTGTTGTGTCAGTGCCTGTTCCAGCTCCAGCGGAACCGCCGCCATCAGCATCGCCACACGCCACTAAAACGAACAGCAAGAACACCATACCAAGTAATGCCAATAATCTACTTCTTTTTTCCATAACCTATTCCTCCTCAAATTTTAATCTTCTCAAATGATTAATTCACAAGGGGTTTTGAGAGATAGCTTCGCATATAACTTCTATTATGATGCAAAGCTATCTCTCAAAACGTTAATATAAATTGATCATTTTTTACCTACAAATCAGTTCTAAACTGATTTAACCACGACGCATTCTAGCATCGGTTGCTCTATTTAGTGTCTGTCCAATGGTGTTAATGGAAAGCATTAAAACAAGAACGAAGATAGCTGCCGGAATCCAATTCCACCAACGATGTTGCATGACAATAGGGTCACTTGCGGAAGCAATAAGTGCCCCAAGGCTTGGCTCAGTAAAGGGAAAGCCAAATCCTAAAAATGACAACCCCGTTTCTAATCCTACATTAGCTGCAGTATTAAGGGTCAAATTAACAATAAGAATGGAACTTACATTAGGAAGCAATTCTCTAAAGATTGTTTTAAAATGAGGTGTTCCCAATGTTTTAGAAGCTTGAATATATTCTAGCTCTTTCTCTTGAATAGACCTTGCCCGAACTAAACGCATAATCCCTGTCCAACTAAAGAATGTCATAATCAGTGAAAAAGTAATCACATTAAATCCTGGGAAAACAGCTAAAAATGCAATAATCATAACCAATGCCGGAAGTGTAGAGATAAAATCTACAATTCGCATCATCGCATTGTCAAATTTTCCGCCAAAATAACCAGAAATAAGGCCAAGGGTAATCCCGATAAAAGCAGACATAAGCGTAACTGCTAATGCAACCATCAATGAAGTCCCTGCTCCTTTAACAAGAAGCGCGAAAACATCTCGTCCTGCAATATCTGTTCCTAGAATATGGGCAGCTGAAGGTGGCTGATTAATTCTTCTTGGATTAACGGTCAATGCCCACTCTGAATCAATAAAAAGAGGTGCAATAATGATGAACAACGTAGTAACTATCAAGATAATAAGCGCGAACATCGCTGCTTTATCTCTAATAAACTCACGTTGAACAATATGAAAAAATGACATATTTTGATGCGTACTTGTTTCTTCTTTTTTAGAATCATTCATATATCCTTACCTCCTATTGAATCTCAATGCGCGGATCAACAAACATCATAATGATATCTGACAAAAATGAACCGATAATCGTTGCTGCGCCAAATAACAGAATGATCGCTGTCATTACTGAGAAATCTCGACCCATAATAGAGCTTATTAACAGCCCTCCCATACCTGGGAAAGTAAAAACACGTTCCACCAAGACAGAACCTGAAATAATCAGAGCTACTTGAAAACCTAAAAAGGAGGCGATAGGAAGTAGTGAGTTTCGCAATATATGCTTATTATACACACGATTTTCATTAGCCCCTTTTGCTCTTACAGTCAAAATGAAATCTCGCTGTTCCATGTCAATAATCTCACCACGTAAATATTGAACAGTTCCCACCGTTGAAATAAGAGCTGTTGTCAAACCAGGTAAAACCAAGTGTTCAAGTCGACTTAACCAATAGGCCATGCCCATATCTCGTGACATACCAGGTGCCAAACTCCCACTAGTCGGAAACCAACCTAAATTAAAGCCAAAAATAAATATCATTAACAACGCCATAACCATAATAGGCATTCCGAATCCTAAATAAGTATAACCAGTTATGATTTTATCTTGCCATTTCCCATGATGCTTACCACTGATAATCCCCAAAGGAATCGCAATGGCATACATAACAACAAGAACGAAAAAAGAAAGGCGCATGGTGTTCACAATTCGCTCACCGATGATTTGTGTGACTGGCATTTGATGGTTAAATGAACGTCCAAAGTCAAACCTTGTAACAACACCAACAATCCAGTTCCAATATTGCTGATACCAAGGTAAATTAAGCCCCATTGCCTCTCGTTGTGCTGCGAGCATCTCCCCTGTTAAATTAGGATCTAGCAAACCTGTTAGTGCATCTCCAGGCATTAACTGTGCTAGAATAAATACAATAACACTCAACACAAGCAACTGTGGAATCATAATAAGAAAGCGTCTGATTGTAAATTGCAACATCTTACTTCACCTCTTTCAACATCGCAACAGCATGTGTCTCTGAAATTTTCTCTAAAGGATAAGCAGCCCCAGTTTCATCAAAATACTCACTTGAGGATGCTTCAAATTCTGCATTGACCTTTCGACGAGTAGCAATCAACTCATCACGCATACGCGGGTCCGTACTTGGAATAGCAGCCAGCAGTCGCTTTGTGTAAATGTGTTGTGGATTTTCAAAAATATCATCAGTGGTTCCTTCTTCAACGAACCGCCCCTTATACATGATACCAACATGGTCACACATATATCTAACAATCCCTAAATCATGACTAATAAACAAATAAGTAAGCCCCAACTCTTTTTGAATTTCTTTCATAAAATTCAACACTTGCGCTTGAACAGAAACATCAAGCGCTGAAACAGGTTCATCAGCAATAATTAATTTAGGCTTTAACGCAATGGCACGGGCAATCCCAATTCTTTGACGTTGACCACCTGAGAATTCATGAGGATATTTATAAATTGATTCTGGACTAAGACCAACAATTGCCATCAATTCTTGAATGCGCTCTAATTCTTCATCTGGGGTCAAGTTTTCAAAATTACGAAGTGGCTCTGCGACAATGTCCAGAACGCGTTTTTTAGGATTTAAAGAAGAGAATGGATTTTGGAAGATCATTTGGACATCTCTAGATGCTTTTTTTCTTAGATCAATTTTCTTCCCTTCAAAGAGAATTTGACCTTTTGTAATATGATCCAAACCGATAATCGATCGTCCAGTTGTTGTTTTTCCCGACCCTGATTCACCAACTAGCCCATAAGTCTTACCTGTTTCGATGCTTAAGTTAATACCATCAACAGCTTTGACATGACCGACAACCCTTCGGAAAAAACCCTTACGAATTGGAAAGTGAACTTTTAAATTTTTTACTTCAATCATCCTACTCACTCTCCTCTTTGAAATAAAAAATATTGTGACAAGAGCAACGAACAAAATGCCCTGGCTCTACTTCCTTTAATGTTGGGTTTTCCTCATGAGCCGAATCTGGAATCCAAGGTATTCTATCCTTAAAACGACATCCTTCTCTTGGTATTAAAGGTAAAGAAGGAACAACCCCGTCAATAAAGTGCAATTTTTCTTCTTTACTGGTAATCACCGATGGCATCGAATGGAGCAAAGAACGTGTATAAGGGTGTAGCGGATTTTCCATGATCTGATAAACATCCCCGACCTCGACAATTTGCCCTGCATACATAACCGCTACACGGTCAGCCATTTCAGCAACAACGCCAAGGTCGTGTGTAATTAAAATAATTCCTGCATCTAAATCATCACGTAACTCTCTGATTAAATCTAGAATTTGCGCCTGAATGGTTACATCAAGTGCAGTGGTTGGTTCATCAGCAATAAGTAACTCTGGACTGTTGGCAATGGCCATAGCGATGACAACACGTTGCCGCATACCACCTGACAGTTGATGTGGATATTGTATGTAAACAGCATCAGCATTGTGAATCCCTACTTTATCAAACAAATCCATCACGCGATCTTTTAATTCTCTTTTTGAGATTTTTTTATCATGTAGTGTAATGACCTCTCCAATTTGGTCGCCAATTTTAATCAGTGGGTTTAAGGCAGATAATGAGTCTTGGAAAATCATTCCAAGTTCTTTCCCTCGAAGCTGTGTTAACCTGTGAGGTGTTGCTGCATTGATATCTTCCCCTTTAAATTCAATGGCACCTTCAACTTTGGCACGTGTATGAAGATTCATAATTGAATAGGCAAGTGCACTCTTACCACATCCTGATTCACCAACAACTGCTAATACTTCGTGTTTATTTAAAGCTAAAGTGACATCATCTACTGCGGCATAATAGTCATCTTTAACTCTAAATGATGTCTTTAGATTTTTAAGTTCCAACAAAACATCTGCCATAATATAACCTACTTTCTACATATCATGAGATTTTAAAAACATGAAGTGAGGATTTGAGCAACTGATTAGTGAGGCGTTTTTAAAATATTTTCAATAAGATACCATAAAAATGGACTATTGGCAAGTGTTAAGCTCAATTATTTGTCGATGAAATTGTTTTCGCGAGGCGAAAAGCGATGAAATCAAGCATTATTAGCCCTTAATTAGCTTATTTTCTTTAAAAAAATGAAAAATCGGCAGAGCTCTACCGATTTCGTTAATCTTCTTTATTTTAAGTCTCTTGGTAGATCCAACCATGCTTTAATATCAGCAATAATGGACGCCACACAGCCATCTTCAAACGGCGATTTCAAATTCCCAAGTTGCACCAATTCAACAAAAGATTTACTTCCACCTACGTGACATAATGCTAAATAATCTGACCATGCAGTGGCGTCATCATTCATCATTCGTTTCCAGAATTGGAGGGCACAAATTTGGGCTAATGTATAATCAATATAGTAAAATGGTGCCCCAAAGATATGTGCTTGTTGATGCCACCAGCCACCTCTTTCTAGGAAGTCGCAACCTTCATAATCTTTATGTGGCAAATAGATTTTTTCTAAACGACGCCATTCTGCTTTACGCTCTTCCTTGGTGGCAGCAGGATTGTCGTAGACAAAATGCTGGTATTCATCGACTGTGACACCGTAAGGGATGAATTTAATGGCATCAGCTAAATGCGTATATTTATACTTTTCAACATCATCCTTAAATAAAGATTCCATCCATGGCCAACAGAAAAATTCCATACTCATTGAGTGAATTTCACAGCTTTCATAGGTTGGGAAAGCCAACTCTGGAACTTCAAGATGGCGGGATTGATACACTTGAAAAGCGTGACCGACTTCATGGGTTAAGACATCAATATCGCCTGATGTTCCGTTAAAGTTTGAGAAAATAAATGGTGCTTTGTAGTCGCTGATATAGGTACAGTAGCCACCACCACGTTTTCCATCTTTGTTGACAAGGTCAAGTAACTCTTTTTCAACCATGAAATCAAAGAATTCTTTTGTTTCTGGAGAGAGTTCCGCATACATTTTAGTTCCTTGTTCTACAATCCAGTCTGGATCTCCTTGTGGTGTTGCATTTCCTGATTCGAATTCGAATTGGAGATCGTAATAGTGGAGCTTGTCAAAGCCTAATCGCTGACGTTGCTTTTCATAAATCTCGCTGGCAACTGGTACGATGACATCGCGGACTTGTTTTCGGAAATTGGCGACGTCTGTTGCGTTATAATCTGTTCGCTTCATGCGAATGTATCCGAGTTCTGTGAAGTTGTTGAAGCCGAGTTTTTTGGCAATTTCTGCACGAATTTTGACTAGTTTATCGTAGATGTCATCAATGGTTGCTTCATGTTCAGTAAAGAATTTGTATCTAGCGGTCATGGCTGCTTCTCTGATGGTGCGATCTTTGTCTACAGAGAATTTTGCGAGCCCTGGAAGGGTGTATTCTTCATCTTGGAATGGGATTTTTGCTGAGGCGATCAATTTGCTGTATTCACTTGAAAGGCGATTTTCTTCTTGTAGGTCGGCAATGATCTCAGGTGAGAATGCTTTTTTACCACATTCGATTAATTTGAAAAATTGCGTGCCAATTTCAGCCTCTAATTCAGCTCGAAATGGGCTTGTTAATAAAGCGTCATAAAGTTGATCATCTAATTCATCATATAATGGTCCTGTTTCATCCCAATAAGTGTTTTCAGTGTCGTAAAATTCATCACGGGTATCTACTGAATGGCGAATACTGGCTAGTGTTCGCATGGTTGAGACATAGCTACGTTCTTTGTTGATTTTTTTGAAGATGTCGAGTTGTTGGTCTGCGTCAGCTGCATCCTCAAATTCTGTTACCAAAGTGGTTAATTTTTCTTTTTGAAGCTCGAAATCTGGACGTTCGTATTTGAAATCGTGAAATGTCATTGGCATTCTCTCCTAGTATAATAAAGTTATAGTTTTGAATCACAAACTATGTTGGTAAAGCGTGTCCAACTAACCTAATAAGTGGATCTGTTTTAATTATATCGAATTAGCTAGTGTAAGTCAATTGAAAATTCTAAAAAGCTAGGGCAGCCGCATAAAAAGTATAGCTTTTCAAAAACTAGTCTGATTCAAGACAATTCGTAAGCTCAAACACGAAGAAACTGTTTCGAAATAGGTCGAAATACCAAAATCGAGACAGTTTTGACCTGGTTTCTATCAAAAACTGTCTCAAAATAGTTCAAAATGCGAGAATCGAGACAGTTTGGTGGCTCAAGATTGTCAAAAACTGTCTCGAAGTCGTCCAATTTTGAGGAAATGAGACAGTTTGGTGGTCGAAATTGTCAAAAACTGTCTCAAAAACACCCGATTTGAAGAAATCGAGACAGTTTTATTGCTGGAATCATCAAAAACTGTCTCAAAGATACCTGATTTGAAGAAATCGAGACAGTTTTGTTGTTAGAATCGATAGTGTAAAATAGTATGTGTAAATAGAAAAGGAAGTCTCAATCTGTTAGAATAATGTTTGTCGAGAACAAAATTCACAGAAAAGAGGACTTCC
>Ga0131853_10023264_pt1 | contig 11193 bp, 4 predicted proteins | sample TergutLab28metaG_FD_92764 | JGI IMG/M metagenome (GOLD analysis project Ga0131853, IMG submission 92764) | Labiotermes labralis P1 segment gut microbial communities from Petit-Saut dam, French Guiana - Lab288 P1 (version 2) (version 2) | ecosystem: Host-associated > Arthropoda: Insects >...
TATGTATGTATGTATGTATGTATGCATGTATATGTGCATATATCAGATTCGTCCACCCATCATTTCTAGTGAATTGGTTGATTTTCGTGACATTTCCGGCGAATACCGTTCCCTGTGATAGGGGTGTCCATCCCTGTTCGTGCATTTTAATACTGCCACATCGTCACAAGGAATGTGATGGTGTGGCAGGACGATCGTGACAACGTTCATGAAAATACGTGAATTATATGGCGGTCGGTCACAAAGTGTGTTTGTCCCTAAACAGCTACACTGCTAGTGATTGTATCACTGAAATTCGTTAGTTACAAAAATACACAAACTAGCACCGCCCTGGCTGTCTGTCCGTCCCTCACAGCCGTTTATCCGTCTGTAACAAATCAAGAATCGCCGAACGGATTTTTATGAAACGTTACATAGGACAGCTTTACGAAATATTGTGGATAAATTCCAGTTTTATTTAAAAGTCGGATAAAAGTAAGGGATACGGCTCATGACGACTGACTTGCGTTTTGCGCGCATTTTTGGCGTAACTCGTCAAGTGTTTGTCGGAGCGAGAAAACTTTCGAACGAAATATGTGCTCAAAACTAAAACACAATTTTGCGTTTGGTACACTTTTTAGGCGCTTTCGCAAAATTGCGAAAAGTGACTATTAAGTAGGCCTGAAGATGACCGACCGATGGGTCGAAACATGTAGCCTTATGTATAAATAAAAAAGGTAGTGCTGATGTGTATAATTAATTTTATTATACATGACTATTAAGTTTCATGTCCGTCTGCTTGTCCGTCTGTCCGCATGGAACAACTCGGCTCCCAATAGACGTATTTTCATGAAGTTTTATATTTGCGCATTTTTTCGAAAATCTCCCGAGAAAATTCAAGTTTGATTGAAATCTGACAAGAATAACAGGCGCTTTGCATGAGGATCAATATACATTTTATATCACATATCGCTCATTTCTTATCAGAATGAGAAATGTTTCAGACAAACGATGTACAGGGCGTCAAAACACACAATTAAAATGTTCAATAACGTTGTTTTTCGAAAATCATGCCGTTGTTGAGATAAAGTGTAAAAATATTGTAGAGCCCGACAGGCTAAAGATGACAATGTGGCGCATGCTGGATGCCAAAGGCTACAAAACACAGAATATGTAATTCTAATCGCTTTTCCTCTGCAACAATGGTTGCACGAACGCACCTTAAAGTTACGTTATACGTACATTGACTGTTTTGTTTCCCTAAGCTTCATTGTTGTCGAAGTGATTGGACAAACGTAAAAAATGACCCTGAAGTGTTGTCATGCAGCATACTACGTAAATTCCCTACGTTACTCTAAACAGTTGGCACTTCGAATAATTACTTCAGCTAACTGAATGTTCGGTGTATGAATTCTAACAGATTTTGCTGTTTGGACTAGTTTATAATATATATTTACATTTTGTGTTTTTGTTGCTGTATGAATTCTAACAGAGTTTGCTGTTTGGAGTAGTTCATAATATATATTTACATTTTGTATTTTTGTTGCTGTGTGAAGAGTTTGTTGTTTGGATTGGTTCATAATATATATTTACATTTTGTATTTTTGTTGCTGTGTGAATTCTAGCAGATTTTGCTGTTTGGATTAGTTCATAATATATGTTTACATTTTGTATTTATGTTGGTGTGTGAATTCTAGCAGAGTTTGCTGTTTGGATTAGTTCATAATATATATTTACATTTTGTATTTATGTTGGTGTGTGAATTCTAGCAGAGTTTGCTGTTTGGATTAGTTCATAATATATATTTACATTTTGTATTTTCATTGCTGTATGAATTCTAGCAGAGTTTGCTGTTTGGATTAGTTCATAATATATATTTACATTTTGTATTTTCATTGCTGTATGAATTCTAGCAGAGTTTGCTGTTTGGATTAGTTCATAATATATATGTGCATTTTTATTTCTGGTTTCAGAAAAACAAGGAGTTCATGGGAGATATTGTTGCCAACAGCAAAAAGAGGAATGGTGAGTAGGACCAGTTACGTCATAGTAAATACTAAAATGTTTATAAAGCGTCCTTGAAAGGTGCGGAAGCTAACATACTTATTTGTAATTAGCAAATTGGTAGATGAACGAGTATATTCAGCTACCTTACGATTTTGAAAGGAACTTTGCAGAAAGACCTGCTTCTTTAGGTCATTTATCTTTTGTGAAATCCGGTTCCAATTAAGGGACTTTTTGATGCAGAAGTTTAATTTTAATTCCAACTTTTGGAATGTACATCACAAATGATAAAAATTCTCCGTAATTCCCACTGTTATAATCGCATGTTTCCCTGAAGATGGTAAGATGATCCACTGTGCGCCGAAACATTTTCGAAATGTTCTGAAATAAATTAATATGGAATTGATATACATTTGGTGGGACACGCGTTGGCGAATTTGTTTGAGGCACTGCGCTGCAAGCCGGAAGTTCGCGGGTTCGATCCCCGATGGTGTCATCGGAAATTTTTATTGACATAATCCTTCCGGCCGCATTATGGTCCTGGGGTCGACTCAGCCTCTAACAGAAATGAGTACCAGGAATATTTTCTGGGGGTTAAAGGCGGCCGGTGCTTACGATTGACAACCTTACCACCTTCATGTGCCGATTGTCTTAAAATATGGGAGCCTCAACCTCCTGGAACCCTCTGGGCCTGTGTAGGCCTGTAATGGAATTGTTTGTATATTAGGTGATGTAAAATGTTGGTATTTTATTGAAGATTCGTGCAGGATGCATGTAAAATTCTTGGACAAAACTCAGGAGTGAGTTACCCAACAAATACAAGGAAAACAGTTCATATCAATATACGCCCGCAGACATATAATATTCGAGGAACGGCCCCAACGTTCACACGACCTTCGTCCTTTAGCTTTGTACCTGTGGGGACACTTCAAACCGTAGTTCATTCGACTGTATTGAAAAATAAATAGACATTTCACCAACACAATTTCGTGTCTGTCAAACGACTCGCAACCGCCCCGGGCCTCTGAAAGGATGCACCAGTATTTGTTCAGACATGTCCATCAGTTAATCGATTTAGACAGAGGATATTTGGGGTATTTGTAGTGAATTGTGACTTAATAAACAATAAGAAACACTTAACAAACACAATTTTATGCTTGTCAAAACGCTAGAAACTGCCCCGGGACCTTAGAAAGGTGCGACAGTCCATGATCAGACGTGGTCATGTGTGCATTGATTCAGATAGGTGTCATTGTGGACACGTGTTTTGAATTGTGACTTAGTAAACGATAAGAAACACTTAACAAACACAATTTTATGCCTGTCAAAACCCTAGCAACTGCTCCGGTACCTTTGAAAGGGTGCGACAGTCCGTGATCAGACATGTCCATGCCTGAATTGATTCAGGTGGAAGATTTTTGGGCATTTGTTGTGAACTGTGGCTCGATACGCGATAAAAACTAAACAGTTACTGAACTGGGAGCGTATATTGCAAATGTATTATGTCAACAATAAATAAAATGTTACTCAGCGTATGTGTTGTTGAATGCGGTCTTTCAATTAAACTCAAAAACAGCTCATTTCAGGACACAAGCTTGTATGAACTTATCTTCATTTTGTTTTTGTTTTTATTTCAAGAACTCGCACTTGAAACTTGTCCAAGCATTATAGACACACCCTGTATAATTTCGAGACAGTTTCAAAATCGTAGAAGTCCTATATAATCAGTGATTTGAGTATTTATTTAGTTCTCGAAGCTTCTAATCTACGCTCGGTAGTTTTCAGATGGAATTAGAAGGCTTAGTCGGTGTGGGTTGGGGGAACAGAAATGGGTATAGCTCTTCGTTACGCTTCCCATTCATTCCATTCTGCAGTTCATTGTCGTGCATCTACCGGGCAGTGCGAAACTGAAGTTGCCTTTTTGTTGAGAGTGTCCTGTTACGGTCATTTATAACATGTCCTATGCTGCTGTAAACTATGTACATCCTCCATGTTTACTGTAGACGATTAATATCGGGCGTGTCTTTCACGGTGACAGCTGAACGCGGTTTATACGAAAGATGTGGGGTTGTTCGGAGTTACGAAACCAGCACATGGCCCTGGGAACCACACTTACTATATATACAGAACCAAATGTTTTGAGTGACACTCTAGAATAGGCCATGAAGCCCCAGGCGCGAAGTAGAGGTATGGCTGTACTATTTCTTTAACCTCGGTGCTAGATTGGGATGAGTGGTCAACGCCACGCCCCGGCCACTTTACCTCCGGTAAATATATGCGGTACCCATTGTGCAGGAAGGCTGAGTGGGCCCCAGGCACGGTTTGGACAGGTGTGCGGAATATTTCGCCTCCCCTACCGGGATTTGATCCCTGGATCACTGAGCTCGTCGCGAGTCGCTATGCCGACTGAGCCATCGCTGCGCACTTGAATAACACAGATATTAATTTTTGCTGCTTAAGGCTTCCGGCTATTTTCCAGACAATTTTTAAACTGTACGCCAGGATATTCTGAGATGTACAGAGTGTAACCTCTGTTGTCTGTCAGTACGTATCAAGGTATTCGATATAAGTATGACGTAACATTGTGCGGCGTTCGCGTAACGTTTATTCCTTACCGGTTATCCTAGGAGCCCAATAACATTTCACTTGAGAGAGCACTTTTATGGTGATGTAATGTGGCCTGGCAACAATGAAACGTGATTAGGTCTTCATGTAAAGTGCCAGACGACCAATTTTCCTTCACAAGTGCACGAGTAATTAAATTCGGCGGAGACTTGAAATGTCCCTCTTAAAATACATGGATGCTTCAAATCCACGAAGTCTCTTTCGCGAGCTTGACAAGCTTCATCGCGTGATGGCCGCAGCTGCACAGTGTTAGGTGCCAAAGCGTCAGAAACTACGGAAAAGCATTTAGTATCCAGCTGGGGTAAGAACGTGCCGTTTGAGAACGGCTGTCCTTGTCCGCCCACAGCTCGAAGGCGGATTCGGAACTTCGTCACAGTGCACATCTTGATTCGTAGAGAATCAGTACGACCGGGTTCGAACTGAACTTCCTGTATAAATCTTAACTTTATCCATCCCGATGTGTTGAAGAATAAATAAAGACAGATTAACAACCGTCAAAAACGCACAGCTTTATAAAAGTAATAAGTTAACCAATTACATGTTTCGACACGCTAGGGGTCATCTTCAGGCTGATATTTGAAACGTTTTTCCTAATATGTTCCAAATATCAGCTTGAAGATGACCACCTAGAGGTTCGAAACATGTAGTTGGTTAACTTATTATTTTTATAAAGTTGTGTGTTTTTTGACGTTGTTAATCTGTTTTCACTTATATCTGTATAAAGTCGGGCAGTATCGATCATAACAGTAGCTGTCTCAAATCTTGGTAGCTACAGTTTATTTTACTCCAAATTTGGCGGTTAAGTCAAACACACTTGTAAGTAAGCACAGCAACTTGACAAATGACGCTTCTTCTTGGCGTGAATATCGACAGCTGACTAAGTGAAGTGCACTTCTTCGCCAAACGCCCGCTTTCCCCTAAGGGTCAAAAGTTGTAGAAATCAACTCTTGCATAGAAAAGGCAAATTCTTGTACGTTTGTTGACGCGGAGGACCTAGTAACTTGAAGTGTCTGAAAGATGGCGACACAGCATGAATTGTATTAGCGGAGGACGTAGTAACTTGAAGTGTCTGACAGATGGAGACACAACATGAATTGGATTAGCGGAGGACGTAGTAACTTGAAGTGCTGACAGATGGCGACACAACATGAATTGTATTAACGTGAAGGAGAGGGAGGAAGAAGGGAGGAGAGGAATGAGGATAGGATTGACAAATGAAAGGGAAGGGAGAGGAACTCGGTGGACGGAAGGAAGAAAGCAGAGACACGAAACGAATCAAGGATAGGAATGAAGAGGGTGAAGGACGAGTGTATAAAGGATTTTTTTAGAAACTTATAATGCTCGTGCACCAGAAAGTCACGGCTAGACCATACGATGTACTAAGATTATTAATAGGTGTTACTGTTTTGGCGCTGCTTAGTTGCTGATATTTGGTACTTGATATTTTAATTAAACTATTTTTCTATCTTCACACAACAATTGAAGAGAATGTCTCGAAACTTTTAAATGGTTATTGTTCTACGTATTACAAAAAGGCGTGGGCCGCGTTAGATCAGTCGGTATAGCGACTCGCTACGGGCTGGACGGTCCGGGGATCGAATATCGGTGGGGGCGAAATTTTCCTTACCCGTCTCTACCGGCCTTGGGAACGACACAGCCTCCTTTACAATGGGTACCATGTCTTTCCCGGGGGTTAAGCGGCCGGGGCGTGGCGTTGACAACCCACCCCATCTAGCGCCGAGTTTAAAGAAAGAGTAGATCTATACCTCTACTCCCCCTATGGGCATTCGTGGCCCGTTATAGGGCAAACTTTACTGTACTTTACTACACAAGGCAGTGTCACACAAAATGCTAATTGTTCTGTGACCTAAAATCTGTGGTCACAGAAGTGACGACCTTAATGGCGTCACGCTGAAGTTGCTTTGACATCGAATTTAACAATTTTCCAACAAGATGCGACTTATTCAGTTTATTATATTACTGTAGGCAGCTCTACATGTTTCGGGTGTAGACACCCATCATCAGGAATTCGTACAACTGTAAATACAGCTTCTGGTATTGATTAACCGGATCTACTACCATCCGCTTTCGTTGTTGAGTTGGAACTGATTCGTACGGATGGTAGTAGATCCGGTTAATCAGTACCAGAAGCTGTATTTACAGCTGTACGAGCTCCTGATGATGGGTGTCAACACCCGAAATATGTAGAGCTGCCTACAGAAATGTAATAAACTGAATAAGTCACATCTAGTTGGACAGTTATTAAATTCGATTCACGATGCACGGACCCATGTATATAAAAAATTGCTTCGACATCTGGTGAAGATCGGTGTTCTGGTGTTCGGTACCTTTTATTGCGTTACTGCTTTGTTTTTGTTCTCAGGTATGGGACCAACTTCATTGGCCAAGTCTCCATCTCCGAAACTACAGTCTCCGCCTCCGTCTCCTACAAGAAGCCCCCAGAGCCCAGACAACCCCAGTCCCAGTGCGCCCATTAGAGAGGTATGCATAAGCAGAGTTACTCTCGCATTATTCTTTGGTGAGATTAACAAAACTTTATACCTTATCGAAAACCCCGAGAAATACACAAGTAATTTAAAAGCTCAATTGTTCCTGTAACCGCCACGAACGTATACAAGGGGAATGAAGGAATAGCTCCACTTCTTCTGAACCTCAGAACTTAGAAGAATGTGAGTGGTCAACTTCACGCTCTGGCCGCTACACGACCCCGGCAAGAGCCCTGGTACCGTTGAATAAGAGGCTGGTTGGGCCCCAGAGCGTGGACCTTTTGGAGAAGAGACGACCTTTCCCCTCTGCGTCCGCCAGAATTCAAACCCCCAAGTGGCTGAGCCCATGGCCCAGTCAGTATACCGACTGCGCTGTCATGACCCTTCGCAAGTAATTGTATTACACACACGAACTGTTGTAACTGTTACCGTTAATTGTGATCCTTTGTTGTCTTTGTGACAAGTTTACCTTCAGAGGGAAGTCAGGTAATGTAAGTAGCTTAACTGAATTCTGTACTGTGACTGCTTGATGCCGTTGTGTGCAACAGGGCCGTCCCGAGGCATGCTGACGTCCAGGGCAGGCTAATTTGGTGCTTTTTCAAACCGATATTCTTTAAACACTTTCGGTCTCAGACAGGACTGGCGAAACTTTGTGAGGTAGCATGCTCAAGTTGCATATAATTTTAGGGGGATTTTTTTTCGAGTTAGGAAATCTGGTCCTTGTAAATAACCAAATTGACTCGCAACTTTTCATGTATGTTTATTTCTATTCTCTACATGATTCAGGCAGCCATGTGCCCATCATCAGGAGAATTATTGTATCAATGCGACACCTGGTTTATGTCACTCTGTGTAGATGACCGTCTGGTATGCAGGAGCATATGCTCCTGCATACCAGACGGTCACCCCATACCAGACAGTCATCTACACAGAGTGATATAAACCAAGTATCGCATTGATACAATAATTCTCCTGATGATGGACACATGGCTGCCCGAAACATGAACAAAATAGAAATAAACATACATGAAAAATTGTATGTCAAGTTGGTTATTTACAAGGATCATACCAGTATGCACGGTCAACAAACTATTTAAAAAAATTGGAACTTTTGAGTTCACCAGCATCTTATTTCCGATTATCCCAGTGACGTCTAAGTCCCCATTTGTAGGTTGGCGACCGGGCAGCTGACCGGGTCTGCTGTGGGTGTTAATTACGAATGACAAATGTCAGGTGATGAGAGTTACAGGAACTTTCTTTATTCTGTAAATGTTGTGATCGCGTGAGTGGGTATAGGTTGAAAATAATTTATCTACAGCTGCGTGGGATTCCATTTTTGTACAGTGGAAAAGTTACGTTGATAAATTGCACAAACAAATGAACCGGGAAAAGTGTTTAAAAAGTGCAAAACCGTCTACATATACGATGCTGACGCTTGATGTGCTGTCATTGTATTCGTTAGCACTTATCATAGTTTGTGTTACTTACAAATAGGGTCAGAAATGGCAGCAGTAATCAGCAGTTGGTGCCGGTCCCAGTGGCAGGGCGGTCTAAGGCGTAGGTCTGCGGCCGCTCGCCTACTGAGATCGTGGGTTCGAATCCCACCGGGGGCATGTATGTCTGTCTGTTGTGAGTGTTGTGTGTTGTCAGGTAGAGGTCTCTGCGACGAGCTGATCACTCGTCCAGAGGAGTCCTACCGACTGTGATGCGCCGTTGTGTGTGATCTAGAACCCTCAAGAAATGAGGAGGCCCTGGCCCATGTTGGGCCGCATCTGGTGTAGTGCCGGTCCCGGTGGCCGCGCGGTTTAAGGCGTGGGTCTGCGGCCGCTCGCATGCTGGGATTGCGGGTTCGAATCCGGCTGGGGACATGGATGTCTGTCTCTTGTGAGTGTTGTGTGTTGTCAGGTGGAGGTTTATGCGTCGGGCCGATCACTCATCCAGAGGACTTCTACCAAATAGTGTGTGACTGAGTTTGATCGTGAAGCCTCGACAGTGAGGAGGCCCTGGCCCACTGGGGGCTGTTGCGTAATGGAGGAAGGGGCGAATGTAGTTGTCTACGGGAATCTTAGATATTTTTGACGAGCTTTGAGAACTGCCTCTTCTGGGTTATTATGCACCGAGAGAATTTTTTTTCCAGCACACTTTGTGCTGTATATTCACTGCTGATTTTGATAACTGCTACAAATTACCCGTTGAAACTTACACAGGTGTTTCGCTGTTAATGATAACCTTTCGTTATTACTGGCCTATGTTATAAATCATCACAAGGAGCGTAAGTTGTCTGAGACCTGTGTGATGTCCACATTTCTGACGTACGGCTTATAGTGTTTGTCATTTAGTGGTTTCGTTTATACACTTTCATACCTGTAGGTCCTTCAAGCCCCGTGGCAGCGCTCCTTATGCAAGTAAACTTATGACAGAGCAGCATAACTATCAAAATTTGAAGACTTTACAGTTCCTTCAGTGGCATTTGCGATACTCCAGTCCGTATAGGGACTATATTAAGGGCTGAACGGTTCCGGATTCGATTCCTGGCAGGAGTCACGTATTCTTCTGTCCTCAGACCGGGTCTACGGCCCACCCAGACTCCTGTTCCGGTTGTTTATGCAAGAGTAAAACGGCTGAGACCTGAAGCTGATCACTTACCTTTGTATAGTGCCGAGGTTAAGAATGAGTGGATCTATACCTCCACACCCCCTATATGCGTTCATGGCATGCTGATGGACAGCTTTACGTTTGTAGTTCCCTCAGTGTTGCAACGGTTTCTGAGAAAGCGTTGACGGAAACAGATTAGTTGCTACTAGTGGCAATTGAAAGCATCATGAACTAAAAATTGTTCTACTTGCTCGCTGCTGTAGGTAATGATAGCGGGATGTCACCATTTCACCATCAATCTGTCGCTCACTCGTCTATTTGCATCTTGCCCTCTGATATAACCAAGTCACTCATTCTTGTAGTGCAGCCAAGTTCCTCACTTTGATATATGTGTTAGTGCTGTGTTTCTTTGTGTCACCCAGTAACAGGAGGCTTTAACTGAGAATTTGCTGTTTGTGCGTGGTAAGATGACGTTCAATATGAATTGGGGCGGGGCTTTAAATTATGCTGTAAAGTCCTTGTGTGTAGGAGCAGTCGTAACCCTTGAAAGTCTGTTTATTGTATGAATAAAGAAGTTTGACATTATGAAGTTCTACATTCAGCCAACAGATTGCACTTGCGTATGCTGTGTATTTATTACGACGAACAGTGATTATTTCCGTCGCCAGCATTGAAGGATCTGTCTGTACGGCAGAGATTAAGTACATTTGCTCTGCAGTTCATCCTGAATCCTTAAATTTAATTGAGGTTAATTTTAGTGTTCAGAAGATCAACCAAATGCTTGTTGTGCTTACTGTCATTGGAGTATACGAAAATGTAGCTGTGAGTTGCCGACATGTTAGTGCTAGTGAGAAGGTGACTCGACAGGAATCATCATCAGCAAAGCACAAACAATAACAACATTTACCTGAAGCATGGTAGCGTTACTCACATTGAAATGCCAGTCCGTAATTTGCTTGTGGGCATATATCAACAGTATCCACAGTAGAATGAGAATCTTGTCCTGAAAACTTCATTAAGGAATAAAAACAGTAAGATTTACTACCTGGAATAGTGTGTTCTGAAGTATAAACTATAAAAATTTGAAGTATACTGTAAATAAAGCTGAACAGAAAAAGTCGACTGTAAAGTAAAGTATAAGTTTTTTTGCGTGTCGATTCAAGTTTATTAAAATGTGTCACAGTAAGGTTACAATAGTCGATACGGCCATAATTCCACAGTTAATGAAATGAGGTAATTAAGGACACGGAACTGTGAGACTGTCTCCAGAAGGTAAGCCGATGATTAGATGTTTGTGGCATACGACGCCGTGTAATTTGGTAGATATTTTCCGACGTTTAGAAGCAACCTGATGCCATGTTGGCTACCAAAACATAAACTTGACATCCCCCCCCCCCCCGGGGTATGACCCCCTGAAAAAACTTAAAAACCACACCCCCCCAACCGTACGGCCCGCTTTTGCCCCGCTCCAAACAATTTTAAA
>Ga0131853_10023265_pt1 | contig 11192 bp, 6 predicted proteins | sample TergutLab28metaG_FD_92764 | JGI IMG/M metagenome (GOLD analysis project Ga0131853, IMG submission 92764) | Labiotermes labralis P1 segment gut microbial communities from Petit-Saut dam, French Guiana - Lab288 P1 (version 2) (version 2) | ecosystem: Host-associated > Arthropoda: Insects >...
ACCTTCAAATTCCCGAAATTTTAAATTTATTTATTGTCTTGCTATTGATTTAATGGATGAATAATCACATATATTACCACCATACTACATGTGTGTTTTTTTAAACCGTATTTGAGTATGGTTTCTTTTCTAAGAAATCTATAAAACAGATTGTAATATACATATGCACAATCTACACATGTGTATTTTATTTATGAACTTAAATACATTTTACTGAGAAGGGGTCAACAGGGTTCACTAGAGCCACAAAAGGGTCCATGGCACAAAAAAGTTCAGAATCCCCGGATTAGTCCCTTTGCTCTACACTCCAGTATCAGCCCCTCCTCCGCCAAACACACTGACAACAGTTTTCAGAATTAAGTTACCTTCTGACTCATGTGCGCCCAAGCCCCTGCCCTGACCATCTACACAAATCAGAATCACTCTGCAGAGCAACGCGATTTAGTAAGACCCTGACAGAAGATGCGGCGACGCAATCAGATATCTGACTATTAAGAGGCACCAAAGGTTACAGATATAACCAGGTCTTCAAATTCGCAAAAGGAACAATGAGCATTCACAGGTCCTTCACAAAATGCAAAGCACCTGACGACTCCACAGATAATGGGGTGCCGCCTTCAACGAGACTGGTGTTTATAAGACGCCCGCCATCAAGTATTAAGAAGAACTCAACGCTTAATTTCCGACTACACTGCTTCATAATTCTACAACATAATTATTTTATTTTATTTTTGCTGAGTGTTTTATTACACGTGAATCAGTGCCTTAAATTGGTTGGAAACAATCTCAAAGTTTTGCATCTTCGCCATGTTAGTAATTGTTCACTTAAACGAATATTTTGTAGAGCGTGTGTAATTATTGTCACATGCCATATGCTTAGTTATAACTGTTCCTTAGACGACAGACATCATCCTGAAAGTAAGAGGAAATCTGCGCACTTCTCCTAGCTTATTTTACGTTCTGCAATATTTCATTTAAAAAGTTGTATGTTTTTGTACTGGGTGTGAGTGTAGCTAACGTCGCTCAAGTCCGCCATGTTGTTATTTCTGTTTGCAGAATGAATCAAAGTACGGCGCTGGGGTAGTCCTTCGTGGCATATCAAGTTTTGTGAATTTCGTTTTACTGGTTTAGAAGTTGAAATGGGATAATGCACACACCGACAGCACAATGATCTGAAGCGGAATTTCTTTCTTTTCATGGTAGACAACAGCGCAACAGGTTAAAGCAGGCCTGTACATGAAGAACACCGTCTTCTGGGATACAAGGCCGTGTATTCTAGCAGAAACGTACCACATAACTTCATGTCTCGCCCTTAAAAAGTATAATTTTTTAAGAAGCATCTTTGAGCCTTTCAGTACCTTCTTTTGCTACTCTTGAGCAGAGCGCATAAAGTGAGCACATAATGCACAGATTTATGTCTGTCCGTCAGTTACGGTGTGTCACCTCTAACATTTCGATCAAATTTGGCATCGGAGGTCTAAACTCAAATCTGTCTGTTGAAATCGGTACAATAAAATCCTGACTATACATGGAGCTTAGATCTAATTTCGTCGAGGGTCTCGGGATCTAGAGCGAACCCCGCGGCCCCACTTCGTCGGCAGAACGTCTCGGATTCAAGTTTAAGACGGCAGACCGGACATCCTAAAAACATCGCTTCTTCACCAGTCCGTACAGGACAGTTAGCAAGTGTGTCGCACATTAAACAATAACCGCATCCTTCCTCATCCCTTATCATTCATTATATATTAATAATCATTCGACACTACGTATTCTGAGCTATCAACAGCATCTCTAACTATACCGTTCTACTGGCGTATTTTGCATAGTTTCACCTAAAGAGAGACGAACGGACGGACAATAGGATCCTGAAGAATTTAGGCTCTTCGTTTTTCGTTCTGTACAAGTAGCGAGGCAGGTTTTCGCCTGAATTACTTCGTTGCGATTACACGCCTCACTTCTTTGCATGAGAAGTTGCCTGGGAAGCACGGCGTTACAATAACGCGTGCGCATGCATAGGTGCATAAAGAGAGTTTGTCGTAGCTGCATTACACTGTTGACGGTTTTCGTACAAATGAATCAATCACTCAGTGCCTTTCTCACGGTAAATATTTAGAGCTTCCATTACAAATACTGACCGTAACAAGTTTATGTTTAGGGCAAAATGCATCTCTAATAGCCAGAATTACATACAATACACAAATACAAGCAGCATAAGGGGAAAATACAGAATTTTGTTTCATTGTCAGACTGATAGTTGAAGGGATAGAACTTGCTCTTATTCTACCGAATTATTTATATTATGAGGCTAGTAAGAACTCTAAGGTGATAACTGTGGAGCCGTGTTAAACATGTCTCTGCGTAATTGCCATAAATAAACTCGCGACTGTATTAAACTTGTAAATAATTTTACAAGACGAATGTGTTAAATACGAAGGAATGATATTATCCGAAAACAGGAAGATGAGAAGATGGCGCTAAGTCCGTTTATAAAAATGATGCTCTACAATGAATATTACTGTTCTTTGTACTGTCAACTGTCTTGAATTCTTTGCATGAAACACAATGTTCTATCCAGTGAATCGGACCAACTCTGTCTAAGGAGCCCCATTCAATAGGAACCTTTATAAGCCAAAACACAAACAGATCCAGCTTCAGCAAAATAATTTTTTGAAAAATTCCAGTATGATATTTAATGTCCAAAATTAGCCACGTTCACAGAATTCACCATAAACGGTTACTAAAATGAACCAGAACAAAAATTATTCCAACGTGTCTGAAAATTTTCTAACATCATTTTCAGTAAGTGTACTGCTTACATTATGTTGTTATCATTAAATCTGTGAATAAAGTCATAAATAATCGATTATGTAGGGCCTAAATCCAATTGAGATAATGTCACTCTAAGCTGAAGCATTTATGTCGGTGAAGATGCATGTTGTGGTCATGTGACTTATGACACCGTGTAGTCTGTTGGGTGGACAAAAACGTTCAGAGAAACTTAGGCTACACATCTTTATGATATGAGATAGACGCAGGAAGTTGTTTCAAAAGTTTGGTTTTCAGCTACCAAACCGTAACGAGTCATGACCCAGAAACTCACAATATAAAAGCGCTGGTATTACAAAGCTTTGCTCGTGTTAATTTTCATTATATTGCCATGAAACTAAGTTACTTTTATGGTTTAGCTTAATCATATCTATACATCATTACTATAAGTAAAGCAATTAATACCAGCACGTCATAAAGACGCTACAGAAAAGCAGCAATATCCAGTTCCGGCCTACCCACATACCTGTTGCGATGTTTCCGTATTGATTCGCTTCGTACAAAAACAGCGCCACGTCTCTCCGCCCACAAACTGAAGTCCAACTTTTCAGGTGTTTAGCCACTGCAGCAACCTGGTAAAAGATGAAGCATGACTGGGGACTCCTCTACTGAGGTCACCCTGGGAGATGAACCCTTCCCGATCGTGTCCCGGGCGCAACACTCACCCTCTTCCCCCGCAGTATCGTACCGCTTCTGCGCTCTTCCAAACAGATTACGAACCTAAAGACAAACCACTTCACCCCGTCAGGTATCACGAATGAGCCTCTCTGTGTTGAATCTACTTCAGGCAATACATTTCGGTTTATTTCCAAAATAAGATACAATTTTTGTTTTATCAAGTCACCAAATGTTCCTCTGAATTGTTAAAAGATTCTAAGGGTGTTATTTCAATGTCATTATCCTTTACGATCTTCCTTATTTAACGACACTGCCAGTACTTCAGAATTTACTGCATTCAATAGTAAATTCGTCCCTGTCAACGCCACGAAGGCATACGGGGGAGTAGAGTAGAGTAGAGTAATTCTTAATCTCGACACTAAATGAGGCTTAGTGGCCAACTTCACGCCTCGGCCGCATTAGCCCCAGGAAAGAAGCACTGTACCAACTGAACAAGAAGATGGGTGGAGCCCAGAGCCGGTTTGTACATCGTAAAGAACAGAAAAATGTCTTGCCTCTGCCAAGATTCGAACCGCTTATCGTCCAACCCGTATTCGATACTTGTCTGGCAGTGCGGGGGAAAACCGCAAAAACTACAGTTAGGATAACTTCGTACTTTTTTCCCCTTGTCTCTTAACGCGGGATCAAATTACGTGTATATGCCACTACGGCTAATAATGGGGCCCTTCACTCATCCGTGATACAGCAATGAATATGGATAACTGGTCAAGTAAAAACAGACTAGGAAAAATCGAAGTACTCCGAGAATAACGGGTCCCACTGCCACTGTGTTCACAAATATTTCACGAGTACTGTGCTAGCAGTAAACTTCGTCACGCGCCGTAGTAAACAGTACTCTATGGAGACAGGGCCAGTTCATCTTTGCGGAGTAAACAGATAAGTAGACAAATAAATAAATAGGCATAATAAAAGAGTGGAATAACACCTTACACACTAAACTGGATTCAAACCCGTGACTACTCTTTGCGAGTGGCTTCAGTGCAGCCCTAGACAGAGACATTTTTCTAACACTACTTCATTTTGGAGTTGAAATTATGATCTTCCAGGATGTGACACTGTAATTTGGTAAAGTACGGAGAAACCTGCCTCGTCCACCTAATACTCTGAGCTAGCACGCGCAGTAACGTCCAAATAATTACACACTTCATCGCAGGAATCCTGTATACGACATAATAGTAATGTTGAAGGTGTTCATTTATCGATGCTGTCATTACACGGATTATACGACGGCTGTCGATGGCAGATGAAGAAGAAGAAGCAGTGTTGAGAATTCTTTGTCACTTTTTTTCAGCGCGCTTCCCGTCTCCTTGGAAACGCGTAATTAGAACTAATTTATGACCGCGTTAAGGCATCATATTGACATATAACTCATTTCTCGACATTCATTCACGTTCGGTACACAGACTTTGCACTGAACCAACATCAAAACTGCCTCGTTTGTATTTCCTATCGATTTATCGCGCCAAATGCTAAGACTACACAGAGTCCACAGGAAGGATAGATTGATTATGGGAGGCGAGTTATAAGTGATTTAAGGTAAGTCGGGCAATTTAAAAGTATTTTAGTGAGACAAACACCATCAGACAGAATAATAAAAACCAACTAGATGCTACTTATTATTTTATTGTACTTCTTATAGGCTCGACATGTTTCGGGCGCTACTATGCCCATCATCAGGAGTTCGCGACTGTAATGTTGATTGCCACATTGGTCGTTTCGTTCTTGGTTTGCTGTAGGTTGGAGGTTAGGTGCGGCTAGGCTGGAGTAGTGTCCGGGCTGCAGGCTAAAGCACGTGCTTTAGCCTGCAGCCCGGACACTACTCCAGTTAACTGCACCTAACCTCCAATATACAGCAAACTAAGAACGAAACGACCAATGTGGCAATCAACATTATGGCCTCGAGCTCCTGTTGATGGGCGTAGTAATGTCCGAAACATGTTGAGCCTATAAGAAGTACAATAAAATAATAAGTAGCATCTAGTTGGTTTTCATTCTTCAGTTATCACAATGATGCACGGTCCAACAAACATCAAAAACCATCAGACAGGTTAGGTGGCACAGCGGCGGAGATTCGAACCCGGGAAGTTCTAACTAAAAAGCAAGAATGCTAAATACCGCAAAGTGAAGTCGGCTGCTAAGCAGATAAACAACTATAATCGTCAGCAGTAGCACAATAATTTCGTGCCTCAGACCAATTCCAATTAGAAAACAGCAATAATTAAATAAATTAGATGGAATAGCGCATCGCCGTTACCTGTTTCGTGGATTCCTAAACTACTTTTTCAAGTATGGTGACTGGTGAGGTCGAAACACTGGACGGTATTTGAAATTCGAAAACCAGTGTGCCCGACGAACGGCGTTTTCACACTCTCCGTTGGCATAAACCTGGATGTTTGGAGCAGCTGCCCACGCAGCGCAGATTTCCATGCAAATTGTCAGGAAGGTGTTTGCCTGCAGAACCATTTCTCGCTTCGAGGACACCACCTGGCCCGCCCGCCCGCCCGCCCGCCCGCTCGCCACACCTCACAGTACCAAACTACTTCCTTTGGGTCTACGTCAAAAGCTCGTTACACGAAACATGTACTGCCAATACCGATGACTTTAACTAGTGAATTCATTAGTGATTTCAAGGGATCCCTGAAGAAATGCAACAACGTGTTATGACATCCATTCCATCGCGACTGCAGGAGCGTATTAAACATACAAAGTGTCAAATTAAAATAGTAATGATTAACATGAGTTCTCATAGACATGAAATGTAGCTATCAGTGTGAGTAAATCGCTTCCTATTTGCTCTAAAATGCTACTTTATTCCAAAACCGTCAGGTGTTTCTGGATAATCTTATATCAATGTATTTATTACGTCGTTAAATACTTAGTGCTTAAAACAAAACGGCAAACTTATACAAAGACATCTTTCTATACAAAAAGTTAATCCATAAATATTCTTGGGGACTGCGGTAGCACAGTGGTTAAGGCGTTGTGCTACAAGTCGGAAGGTCACTGGTTCGATCCCAGCTGGTGTCAGTAGATTTTTCATTGACATAAAATCCTTCCGATCGCACTATGGCCCTGCGGTCGCCTCAACCTCTAACATAAATTAGTACCAGGAGTATTTCCTGGGGGTAAAGGCGGCCGGTGCGTAAGGCTGACAACCTAGCACCATCCCGCGCCGTTGTCACGAAATCTGGGAAACTTAACTTCCTAAGAACCCTCTGGGCTTGTCCAGGCTTCTAATGGGACTGCTTTACCTTTTACCTATAAATATTCCTAATGTCCGACACTAAAAGAAGCCTCGTGGCTCATAACTTCTCAAAATACAGTATTCCGATCTTTGAGATTTCAGAATTCCACGGTGCACGTGTGCAAGGAGTAGGTTTATGGGGTTTATTATTCTTACTCCCCGCACAATGTTTAAAAATTTATGGATTAGTGGAAATTTCAAAGGCCAAGCGCGAAAACTTGTTTATTATTGTTGTCAAACGAGGGACTGTGATATTTTTACTGTTCTGACATCCGCCGGCTGTTGCTCGGCGTACACACGGACCCACGGCATTAAACAGAAGTGCACACTGGCCGCGTAGCGAAAAGCAAGCAGGCTTCGTCTTGTACAACAACTCTCAGCCTAAAAACTTGCTTTAGCTTGCTACTTTTATTACGTATCCTAATACTGTTCAGACTTCTTTATATCTTATTTATACATTTTCCTTTTATATTTTTTCTTATACTTTGTATTTACTTATATCCTATATATCTTTTCCGCCCATCCAGACCGGCCCTGGGGCCCACCCAGCCTCCTGTAAAATAGGTACCGGTTCTTTCCCAGGGGTAAAGTGCGGCCGGGGCGTGCTGCTGACCACTCACCCCCTTCTAGTGCCACAGTCATGGAAGAGTAGAGTTATACCTCTACCCACCCTTTGGGCCACACCGGGCCCGTAACGGGATCAAGTTAACTTTATATCCTATATGTCTGCTTTATATACAGTATTTTTATTGATAAGGACTTTTTCGCATCAGCTGCTTCCTTCTCAAGGACTTAGGAGATTTAGACAAGTATTAATTTTTTAATCTAATAAATCACATTATTAAAAGACGTAAACAAAGCTTAAATACAGTATACGTAGTAATATAGTTGGGATTAAAATTTTAACCGGATATTTTCATTGACGAATCCAATTCCCATCATAATACTGGGCTTAAGCTTGAGTCTTTCATTTTAATATTGTCAATTAGCGGATAATTCCTTACGATATGAGAACTTTTATCCTTAGGGAATGAACCAAATGATTCGAAAAAATGTCGGGTCAGAGAAACAGGGTGATAACTAACTACATATGTTGCGTTTGACGTAAGCCTATATCCAATCAATGCGCCTATTATATTCACCGTGTCCATGTTCAGGACACGTTACACTACGAAGTTTTACTAAAATTTGTCTGTACATACAAATTTTCGCTCAAATCGGACAACGTTAACAGATGTTTTACGTCACGACCTGCACACGAGCGTACCTTGCTAAACATTTACTGAAAAAAAATACTGCGAACCAATGTAAAAATAATTAGAAACATTTTAAGCCCATTGCCCTCTTTTCCCGTTTTCGGGACAATGAAACAAAATTGCATGAACGAACAAAAACTGTAAGGCTACGTGAACATTACCTAACCTGTTTCCTTCTTCTGGTGTCCGTTCTTGTTTCCCTTTAATTTTCTTCATTCCTTCCTCTTCTTCTGTCTTTCCCCTACGATATAATCATGCAATTGTGTTCACTTCTGGCTTTTCCTTTATACACGCGCAAGCTCGATATTGGCTGCAATGTAACAGACATAAAGTAGCTTAAAAACCTGTTCGTCATCCTCAGCATTGCAATGCACTAGAAAAATCTACATGAAATACAAAGCACAGCTGTACTTCTACTTGAATTTTACTCCCTTGAAAAATGTCCTGCAAGAGGCTGACGTGTCAAGTTTACTCACAAAATGGCCGCGATCTAAACACACCAGTAATTCAGGTAACTCTTATATGCAAGCAGTTATTATATCTGGCACTTACTACAGCATCAAGCAACCCAGAATGTTGCCATTTGTATTTACAGATTTCGTATCAGTGTCAAAATAAGCAGCTATCACATCTTTAAATATCATTAAACCGTTTTTGTGACGAAGGCGACAGGCTTTATGTGACACATTAACTGAAACTTTATTTCTGTACAGCAAGCATAAACAAAGACAGGCAAGGCACGAATGACGTAACATTGTGGCGCGTTCATGTAAACACTGTCGCAGTGGCAAAGCAATAAGTATTACATATTCTGAGGGTGTTTCTGTAGCGTTAGTTATCCAGCATGCAATGCATATGCGCCATATTGTGTTGTCATCTGTGGCCTGTCCGGCTCTACACTGTATTTCCATATTATCTAATAAACGGTAAGATTTTATAAAAAAAATGTTGAACATAAAATTTGTGTTTTGATTTTCTCTACAACTTGTGCCTGATAGTCTTATTCTTAGGCAAATTCAGGGAAGTATTATCATAAATGTTCATACGTCGTCATATAAAGTACTTGTTATTCTTGTCAGATTTTAATGAAACTTGAATTTTCTCGACAGATTTTCGAGACATATTATAATACCAAATTTCATGATAATTCGTCCAATGGGAGCCCAGTTGTTCCATACGGACGGACAGACAGACAAACACGACAGGCTAATAGTCGCTTTTCGCAATTTTAGAATGAGCCAAAAATAATACAGCAGGAAATATTATATTACTTCAAAGATTTTAAATTCCTATCCCAACACAAAAGTTTTAAAATCTAGTTTCAGGCTACCAAAGACAGCCGGAGACTTCCCGTAAAATCTTCGGTCACATCGATCATTCACATACACTGGACCAAATAGACAGCCTGGGGGAAACGAAGATACCCAACAAGAAGAAATTATCAACAAGCCCCTTAAAATACAATCCTATCTGAAATGTCACAGACATCTCTGGTTTAAAAAGGGCGCATTCTTTTACAGTTATCAGGTGGATTCCTGCACAGCTAAAGTAAAAGACTACGTTTAACAAATTCAAAATAAATTGAAAACACGGTAGGGTTCGTTGTGTTTGAAAACACGGTTGGGTTCGTTGTGTAGTTGCCGGCCGACTGCAGTATGCACTGGGAAGTCCGACGGCCGGACAAGTCGATTGACATTTCCCGTTACGTGTTGTTGGCACTCGAGCAAGTACTGAGTTGGGATCCCAAGTCCATTTTGTACTGCATGCTTCTTACGCACTCCTCTCAATGTTAAAATAAGAATTCCGCCAAAAAATATTCCTCCCCACGCAAATATCAAAACTCATCCAAAATATAGCTCCAAACTGCATGGCGGTCAGGAGTTGGGGGCAAAGGACTCTTTGGCGATTCGAACGGTAATACTATATCTATTAAACTTTTGGAGTAAAATCACAGCCTGAGGTAAAAGTAATGTTGAAGCCTGCAAATTATTGCTTGTATTGTGAAACCATATTCTCCGCCTCAAACCCAGCAGTCTCATAATTGTCTCGTAGCTATCGGGCACCGTAGTAATGGAGATTGTAGGTGTGTTTGGCGTGTGTGTGCACTTCTTACCTATTTGCAAGATGTCACTTCTCAGAAAACGGTAATCTTTCCTCAACACCGTGAGATTTTAAAATCTCGTAGCTTAGTTTTCTTCGTCGACGACACGAGTTCCTTGAATTAAACAAACTTCCTTGTGGGGCAACGGAAGTGGTAGTTGGTTACCACAGCTAACCTCACTCCAGCATCATTTCGAGCTGTGCAACCCAGATGGCCTTGACAACAGTCACAACACAGCAGCGTCGAGGCCACTCATATTGACGATAAAAAAATGCGAACTAGTGCGCGTGCACGAAGATTTCTCAATTTCAAACGAAAAGACAAACCATCCGCTATAATGAACTCGATGGAGCGGAGGACGTGTTGAGAAACTGACAGTCCCTCAACCAATTACGAAACGTTCACCCGTTTTAGAGCCCCCTTTTACTTTTAAATCATGCGTAACACATAAATATTCGGCTCGTACCTCATAGGGAACACACTGCACTACAAAGACCAACCAGTTAATACTGTATAAAAATCACAGAATCACATTCACTGCCGCGTTCAATGGATCCAATTCAGGGGCAGATGAATCAGTCTTCTTATGGTATTCTTATCAACAATGTGCTCATTAAGAATGCAGTTTTATATTACTCATCTTTGCAATTTCTTTTGCTTCCATACTGCATGTCATTAAGGTTTACCAATGTATGAATTATCCAGTATTAAGAATTATCCTACACTTTTTTATTTTTAAATTATTTGCTTAATAAATTGCAGTTTCTTTATGCAGTACCTTCATAGTTGCATCAGCATGGCAGCTTCATCACATAGAAGGCCTGTAATTGTTAGTAAGGTAAAACTGCTTTTGATACAATGCTGCCCTTTCATCCAGCCTTGCTGTAAGGTTTTCTAACAGGCTGTTGTACAATACATTTCACATTCTACAGCCAAATGAAGAAAGTCAGAAACCAGATAAAGGTCATTCATTCATTTATTCATATTCCATAGATCATACAGATGTGGAAATTGTCATCAGATGTAAATATAAACAATTGTCATCAATAGGTATAGACAAGTATCAACTATATACAAATACAATTTC
>Ga0131853_10023266_pt1 | contig 11192 bp, 5 predicted proteins | sample TergutLab28metaG_FD_92764 | JGI IMG/M metagenome (GOLD analysis project Ga0131853, IMG submission 92764) | Labiotermes labralis P1 segment gut microbial communities from Petit-Saut dam, French Guiana - Lab288 P1 (version 2) (version 2) | ecosystem: Host-associated > Arthropoda: Insects >...
AAAAAAAGGCAATTAGAATTATGGAAGGATGTGGGAACAGAGCTTCGTGTAGAAACTTATTTAAGAAATTGCAAATTTTGCCTTTGACATCACAATATATATTATCTTTATTAATGTATGTGGTTCAAAACAAAATCTCTTCCTCACAATCAATGAAAATCAAAATTTAGACACTAGACAAAGATATAATTTATACCTTCCTCAAGCAAACTTAACCATTTACCAAAAAGGAGCTTATTATTCAGGGATAAACATTTTTAATAATTTACCCTTAGAGATGAAGAATGTTGCCGGTAACCAAAAAAAAATTTAAATTTTTACACACTCATTTTACACAATTGAAGAGTACCTTAGTCAATCATGAATTAAGAACTGTATGACAAGATTTTTATTACAGTGGTACAATGATTTAAGGTTTCTGTCTTATGTGCATTATGTAAGTACTCTTGATTTGTTTTTAAGTTCTGTCTATTTACATCATGTAAGTATTTAATTGATTGTATATTCTGAACTGATCACATTTCCTTGTATAAACTTGATTTGCTACTTATGTATCATAATCACAAGTCACTACCATATGTATCTTACTCTCCAGACTCATTTTATACTATGCCTGTTGTTATCTAATGACAATTTCTATATCCACTCTGATAGATCTCTGGAATACTACATAAATGAATGAAAAAGAAGGCCAACTGCCAAATGGGATCCCTCTCCCACCACTAACAACAGTCCACAGCATGAATATGTGAATGCCTTAAGCCTGATCGGTTAGCCGAAGCCAATTTACACAGCACCTTTTCACATTCCAGCTGCATGGGATAACAACTTCTGCTTTGCACAAGTCTCTGCTCTTATTGTGCTCTAGAATGGTTGCTGGATAGCTCTTTTCTTCAGTGGATTTTCGAAGGAGCTGGTAGAAGGCATCAGCAGTTGATACCTTTAGCCCCTTCCTTGGGAATGCTTAGGAATACCAGCATTTCAGAAACCTTTTGGTCCCATCTTTGAGGTTCAAAGATGGGACCAACAGCTGTCCCAAAATGTCAGTAACTCACAATCTGTTTTGTGTAACATCCCAGAACAGTAAAGATCCTTAGCTGGGAACATACCTGTCATCACTAACTATCAAATGTAGTAATCAATTTACACATCACTTGAAAACTAGTAATAATTTTACATTATACAAGATCGTGATGGACAATTAATTACCCAAAACAAAAATATGTATCTAATATTATATATATATAGTGAAGATTACATTCTGCTTGACCATGGCATTGTCATGTGCACACTGCATAGCAAGGATTGCATCTATCCTGCAATTTAACTATGAGAGGTCTGCATTTATATTCACTTGTGTAAAGAAAAATATTTAAGCTCCTTTTGTGTTTTTGGCTTATGCCTCTTAAATCACTTGCACACACAGCTAGGGTGAAGGTGAAAATCCATATTTAATTGTTTAAGAGAGCATCATTCCAAATGACACGATGCTAGTGACGATTATGACACGGAACCTGCGGTCCAAATGACAGTATACTGGCAATGATGATGACAGGGGATCTGCAATTTAATATGTTCTGCAAAACAATGGGAGAGTGGGTGGTATTACCCATATACACAAATTGTTCTGGTTCTGTTATAGGTCAGATGAGTAGGCATGTGGAAACAGCAGCAATGTTGAAAGCAGCAAAACAACATGACTGTTCATCCTTAGTGAAGTGGCTGTGTTGAAAACTGGCACATCATGCTTGATGAACACAAAGTTTATGATGTTATTGGGTGGTTACAGGTTCATATACTGGCAGGGACAAGGTAATTTTCTCTTCTCAAATACACCCAGACCAGTTCTGAGGCCCACCCAGTCTCCTCTTCTGTGATTACTGAGGTTCTTTCCTGGCAAAAAGTGGCCGGGGTGTAAAGTTGACCACTCACCTACACCTAGTGCCAAGGTTATTAATGACAGGAGCTATTACTCTTCTCCCCCTACTTGCCTTCATGACATGGACAGGAACAAATCTCTTTTTGTGTGTGTGCACACGTGCATGTGCCTAAGTCAAATATCCCAGCTCCTTCTATGGAGAGTGTTCAAATATTTGCGGCATCACCTCAAATTTATGCATCTTTCTGAGAAAGCATCAAGTAATAATTACTGTAATATTCATTCCCAAATTCCACAGCTCACATAATAATATTTTCACAAAATACAATACATAAAAACAAGCAAGAACCCCTCCACTTGTTACAACAGATAGTACAACCCTCTTCAACTGTCTCCCGTCCCTCTCTTAAACACTTACAGAATGGTCTTGGTCATGCTCCAATTAACTTAGTCCTACTACACATCAACTAATGCTGCAACTATGTACTTACAAGCATAAACTTACACAAAATGGCACAAACACAGGAAACATACAGGCATATGCCCAGACATGAAAATGGCACTTTAATAACAGACTGTCCAATACAATAAACTCCGTGACTACACCATTTAGCAAGAAGCACATTATTTTCTATAATACAAATATGATATTTGAAAGTAGACCCCACCCCAAGTTAGGCATCTTCTGAGTTGACCCCTCACAAGCTGGTATGTGGTTACCAACATTTTGGAGGAGCATGCTACTTCCAAAATGTTGATAATTAGCTACCAGACTACATGGTGTCATAAACCACAAGTTCACAAGGCAAGTCTTCATGACCAGGAAACCGTCTGATTTCATACATTTAAACATAATTGTTTAAACACTTCATGCAGTATCACAGACATTTCAAGTTCAAACTATGTACAATACAGGAAACACCTCATGTCAGCCCTCTGGTTCCTCACTGCAGGTTTCCCAAACAAAATTCTTTACTTCCCTAAATCCGTGTTACATACTTTAACTGAAGCAACATCATCAGGGATGAGTTACCAATGTAAGTTACTAGATTCGGGGGAAAAAAATATATTATATCATAACCCTTATGGCATATCCCTACCTTAATTGTAATTTTAAATAACTTCTCCCCCCACACACATGCACAGGGTGCACGCGCGCACACACACACACACCATATTCACCTGCTTACAGCATCCCTTTTTTCATGTCCCCATGATTACAGCAGATGTTATGGGATGTCATGGCAGATACAGGCTTTCTGTGCAATAAAACAGCCTTACTCAGGGACAAGATAAAAGGGACACACTGAACAACCCGTCCTTGCATATGAATGCTTGGCCAAGAGGATGTATGGACATGCAACTCATGCTCACACAACTCCGTATTGATTAATGACATAAATGTATGCCAATCTGCAAATTGCACAGGGCAATTGTTACCATCTTTTTAGTACAACAGCACTTTATATATTAGTGTTCACCAAAAAAGATGTACTGCCATCATCCCTTCTTGGCCAATGGGTTTTAAAATTGTATAAAACAGTATACAAGCCCTACAACTGCAACTACCAAAAGTGAGTCATGCTGAATACTTTCTCAACGTATAAGCCACTTCACCTATCTCATTGCTCTCCTCTCAGTGTAGCCACACTCATCTCTGCGATTTAAATATTAAGACGTACACTTCCTAGTACATTATGATTATCTGTACATGTCATACATGCTCTTTAATATGTAACAAATACAATTTAGGCATGCAGCCTATATGTGACATCAATACTAAAAGCAAATTTTCACAGATGAGCAAAACTATCTCATTTATAATGATGGTTGATAAAGCTACATGTTTTGGCTATCTATAAGCAATCTTCAGGCTATAAAGAAATTAAAAAGCAATGCACAACATACATAACAAGGAATGTTTTATAGCTTGAAGATGACTTACAGTTAGCAAAAACAAGTAGCTATATCAAGTGTTATGCTCAAGTGAAAATTGTTTTTAATATTGCTGTAATACACAGTGGGATGAACAATATATAGAAATTATGTTACTTCATTTCATACATGTAACTGCAAAAATATCTTGTATTTGGTTTTAATGGTGTCCTCATTCTGATTCCATATTAGTGGCATGCAGTACCAAAACTCAGTTCTCACCCTGTGGGACCCTCAGGAGACCAACATGAGATGTGTTAACAGTAATGATAATCAAATTACTGCTCTGTAATAGATTTATACTCTGTGGATACGTAGATTGCCCTAAGTAGTTGCCAGATGTCTGTTTTCCCAGAAATTACTGAAGCAGGTTTTGTTCGTTTGTTTTTGGCGTGACAGCTCCCCAGTGGGCCAGAGTCTCCTCTTTCATGAGGGTTCTAAATCACATACAATGATGCTCCACAGTTGGTAGGACTCCTCTGGAGTGAGTGATCAGCTCGTTGCAGGGAACTCTGACAATACACACAACACTCACAACAAACGTCTATGCCCCCGGTTGGATTAGAACCACAATCTCAGCAGGCGAGCAACCGCAGACCTACGCCTCAGACTGCGCTGCAACTGGAACTGGATGAAGCAGGTTTGGTATTTCATAAATTTCTTTGTTTTAAAAAAACACAAAAAACTGATGGAAGTCAAAACAAAAGCAAAAACTTACCTTATGTAACGTTAAATATCCCACTGCAGATAAGTCAATTTAAAACAAATAATTTTTCTTTTAGATGAAACTGGTATAAGCAAATAAGTGTTTAAATCCTGTACATTTTCTTTTGAAGAAAGTTATTTTAAGAAATCATATGTTGTTCTCACTCTGTAGCACTGTGACAAAAACCTCAGTGGTTCATATCGTCACGCCCACTAGCCTGCAAACAGAAGACAAATCAATAGTCCTACAGGAAATGGGTCCGATGTAAGGTAGCCCAAAATGAACAAAACTTCAAATCTCTGATTCCAGTACATCAACCAAAAAAATACACCCAATAAAATAAAACACAAATCATGATAAGTATCAACTCCCACGTGTTTCGGTACTGGGGTGTCATCCTCAGGGAATTTTTATACTTATCATGAATTGTATTTTAGGATTTGTATTTTACTCTATTTTGTGTGCATTTGTTGGTTGATATAGTGACTGTCAGAATATGCAGGGTACGAGTAAAATAAAAACCCAATCTCTAAATTTTATTTCCAAATAATCAACAATTCTGAGGACTGAAAGAGAAATTCTAAAATTCATACTAAATAATCATCACAGAACAATATTTCAAATAATCGGCAATGAAAAAGGATCTTGTGGACAAGCAGCAAGACAATGTATCTCTGTCAAAGGTCTATGCACCAGACTGAACAAATCAAGTATTGACACTGCTGCATGTCTCTACCTTTCTCCCTGATCTCTGAAAAAAGCAGAACTCAAACATTTTGAGAGACAGCACAAGCCTAACCTGGAGTTCTGCCAGCCACCAACCTAAGTTGCCACCTCCCCAGAAATGGATTCCTGCATTATTACAGTAGGAATTAACCTCAACACCTAAAAACAAGTCCAACTTTTCATATAGATGTGTTCACTGTGAGCATTCCTGAAACCAGGACACGTGTACGACAAACAGACCAAACTGGAAAGGATATTTATCTAATTCAATTGTTGGAATTAAAACTAGTAAAAAATTACAAAAGTCTTGGCCCCCCTGGTTTTCACACAATTATGTTTCAGCTAATTCTATTACCTTCACAATTGCTGAGACTCCATAAGCCACAGCAAATCCAAGAGCAAACATCAGGACATAGGATATGCACTTCAGACTCACTCCCTTTCTCTTTCTCATCAACATTACCACGATATTCATCTTCTTTTCGGAGTATGGAGGATATCTATTGCTGTTAAACCAGAACAACACACACTTATGAGTGAAACAGTGTTACTGAACTAATACAAGAAGTCATTTTGCTCATCATGTGTGGGTCCTTGCAACTTCGGATTTCATTTTATAAAGTTACTTTCCCTCCTCTGACACAAAAGCTCTTTCCTCTACTGTCTGTCTTCTATGTAATCATGTTCTGTATGAGTTCTCTTATGTCTGATTCTTGTGCAAGTATGTAACATAGATAAGACACTGAATTCCAATCTCTGAAGTATTTCAACTTACCCTCTCCTATCATACTGCCCCCTTCCTTATCCTGCCTCACCAGAGTTACTTCACTCACACTCTATATGAATTCCATCACAGTAGCCCTCCCAACAAGGATTTACATTGTTTTCCTCAATCCCTCCAGACAAGTCATGGGACATTACAGTAATGGCCAGTGTTCACACATCACATTCCAGTGTTCAGCTTCAAAACTTTGTGGACAAACCACCCATCATAAATCTGTTGTCTTGTGGTGTTATCAGTCCCTCCAAGCAAATGCTATATATATATATATACAGGGTGTCCCAGGAGGAATATGCCAGACTTCGGGAGAGTGTTCCTTATGTTAAAGTATACCGATATAACCCAAAACAACTATATCCAAAGTTGAACGGTTACGGAGATAATGGCCAGAGAAGTTTGAAACTTTGACAGCTGTTACACACGTATTGATTACCAAATACATATTAAAACTGGCAGGAATATGCGGTTTCTGTAATGTTAATATCTGCACTTAACATGTAATTAATGTATGAGTGACATAAAGCCATTAAATTGAACTACATAAACACCCACTAACACCGTAGTCGACCTTAGGGTTCCAAGCACTTTACATGGCGCATGAATATTCAGCAGTATGGAAGTACTGATTTAACTTTGCTGACTACGCATTTTGAAATAAGCCTACTACATAACTGTACTAAAATACAGTACCTGCTTTACAGTAATTGTTCAAAGAGTCTTCCTCCAGTTGCTAAGCAGTTTGGAAGTTGGTTACACGTGTCTCATGTGTATTTTCATGGGACCACGTATGCACATTCCGTGAATTATTTATGCCGTCCCAGGTAAAAGACGCCTCACCTGTTAATAAAATGACGCTTAACAGTTCGGGATGTGCTGTTATCCAGCGGCACAAATCCATACGTTGAGCATGGTCGCCTGGTTCCAGATGTTGCACCCTTTGATCATGCTAAGGATATAAATCTTTTTCATGCAAAGTTCGCCACACCTGCATACGTGATACGCCGATGCGAGAGGCCGTTCTACGAGTGGACAGACGTGGACTTCTCTGAACCATCTCAAGAATGTTCTCCCGTGCGTTAATCGTTCGTACCACCTCCCTTTCAGACCGCACAGCAACACTGGGAAGACAGCCAGTATCACGCAATGTCTGATTAATACGGGTAAAAACACCTCTAGACGGAATCCTTCGGTCGGGAAAATGCCTTTGGTATTCTTCAACAGCAGCATGTGCATTGCCATTGCAAAATCCATACACAAAATGCATGTCACAATGTTCCACATGGGAAAACACAAAAGGCATTCTTGCAACTCCCTGCAAGCAACTAACCATCACGCAGGCGCTATTAACACTGCATTCCAGTCTCAAGGACATTAGCCCTGTCACATGACACATCAGCTGTGCAGGTTGCAGTATTTGGAACCGCAAGAAGCCCCCACTTTTCTCTGGCCATTATCTCCGTAACCGTTCAACTTTGGATATAGGTGCTTTGGGCTATATCCATATACTTTAACATAAGGAACACTCTCCCGAAGTCTTGCACATTCCTCCTGGGACACCCTGTATATACATATATATATATATATCACAGTATTCCTTTAATCTGCAAGCTGATACTCCTGAAACCTAAGAATCTGGCAGCTGAGGAAAATAGTCCACAAGTCTGGAAGTTTCATCATCAACATCCAGTATGTGCAGTGGGTCTGTAAATTTATCTAGTGTTACTTGAACCTTATAGGGTTTTGCTGGGGAACCGGAGGGAAAGAGACCACTGGGGAGATCTAGGTGTAGATGGGTGGATAATATTGGGATGGATCTCCAGGAGGTGGGATGTGGGTATATGGACTGGATTGGGCTAGCCCAGGATAGAGACAGTTGGCGCACGCTTGTGAGTGCGGTAATAAACCTTCGGGTTCCGTGAAATGCGGGGAATTTCTTGACTAGCTGCAAACCAGTTAGTTTCTCACAAAGGACTCTGCACCATGGAGTAAGTAAGTAAGTAAGTAAGTAAGTTATTTGGACCTTACTGAGCCTGTTGAGCTACTGGAGATAAAGGTTTCAAAAGATCCAAATATGAGCAAACAATGTGCTCCTGGCAAGACGAAGCATGTAACATTAACAGCTCCTCATAAACTTAAAATAATTAGGACCTCTGAATGTGGAAAAAGCTGCAGTGTGGTTAGAGCATCATACAGCGTTCGATTATCAACTACAGACATGTATCGTTTTATGCGATTTCGCTTCAGTACAACTACAAAATTTACACCACTTTTTTCATTTATGCCATAATTTTCAGTTTATTGAAATATGGCATATATGATATGCAACAATTTTTGGTTTAACATGATTTGGCATAGATAATCAGATACTTGTCTCTTGTTGGAGACTAGCAGAACATGACATCACTGTCACGCCATCAGTTGTGTATGGATTGATAATGCTAGTTATATAATCACGTGGCTGACATAGTTCCCCCTTCAACAGCATTGGTTTTTGTTATCAAAATCACTGTGAAACGTAAATCTACATCACCTAATGCAATCCAAGTGAAAAATCAGTGAAAGACAGTCGGTACTGAAGAGAGATTAGATGAAACAAGCCGACTTGAAAAAGGTGATTGTACTGTTGACATATGCCATAATGTTACTCATTCATACTAGCATACATGCAATTTGTGATAACACTGACAGAATTACAGGAAGTGCTAAGTCAGGAACTACAGTGTTTGTGTAGCAAGACTACCACAGTTTTATCAGAATGGACTGTACCAAAAACTATGTATGTCTCTTACATTTTTATTGCATTAGAAATTTAAAAAAAAATATATATATTGTATAGAAATGTAGGTATACTGTACATAAATGCATGTATACTATATAGAAATGTACATATACTGTATAGAAAAGTATATATACTGTATATAAAGGTAAAGCAGGCCTGGACAGGCCCTGAGGGTTCCAGAAGGTTGAGGCTCCCAGATTTCAAGACAATCGGCACATAAAGGTGGTAAGGTTGTCAGCCCTACGCACCAGCCGCCTTTACCCCCCAGGAAATATTCCTGGTACTCATTTCTGTTAGAGGCTGAGTCAACCCCAGGTCCATAGTGCTTCTTGAAGTATTAAGTCAATGAAAAATTCCAATGACACCATCGGGAATTGAACCCGCAACCTTCCAGCTTGTAGCGCAGTGCCTCAACCAACTGTGCCACTGTGTGCCCCATATACCTTAAGTACATCACATATATACTCTACACGCCTGTATGTCCACCAGTGGCATATTCATACCCTACATAGGATGAGGTTGTCAATCCCCTAACACCCGGGAAATACACTGTTTTAAATGGGCATTTTGTGTTCCATTTGTGTGAAGTTCTCAGGAACGTAAGCCTTACATAAAACGAGACCTGCCTATAGCTTTGATATAAAGGAACAGAATGACCAATAATGATGCTGTTTGATAATCTGGAATACATGATACTCCAGTACCTGTCTGGCCCTGTGTGTGTTGGATCAAAGTGATTCTGGTGTGTGTGGTTATAATGAACTAACCTCTTTCCTACAGATTATCGACTTGCTTCAGTAAGTTTTTTAAAATGACATGACTGTACAGCAGTACACACACATTACAATTAAAAACAACGTTTACTTACGCTACCACCTTTTCTAATATTGGGTTGAAGTCTTTAATGAGGCAACCTTTCTTATGTGTAAAGGTGTTGAAACTGTGAACACCATGATACGACCCCATGCCACTGTGTCCAACACCACCAAAAGGCAGAGTGTCAACTGCAAAATAAAATCAGCTTTACCGTCTTTAAATGTCTGTCTTAAACTTAAGAATTTACATCCCACTCAGTGCTCAACAACACTGTATTTATGTACTAAATATTCGAAAAGTATGAAATGGAAAGTTTGATTGGCTGGCGTTTCAGAATAATAAATTAAAAATGGGCATTTCCTTTCATATCATAGGAGCACATTAGAAGATTCAATTGTGACATTCATAATTCCACTGCTGTTACCATGAGTTCAGATGCTTTGAAGGAGGGGACAGGCAGCATTACAGACTTTAAAGGGGATTCACAATACCAGAAAGGATAAGAAATAATGCTTTACAAAGCACCATGTTCCACACCCCCACAAGACCTATACTATAAAAGAAAGCATCCTCCAAATCATTCATCTTCAAGATGTTGACTGTAATGTAATTCTGAAACTCTGGAAGAACTTCAACACATGGCATGGCTAAGCCCCAAAAGCCAAACCTACACTTTAGATACAGAAAGTGCAAGCCTCTGTACCAGACTTTCTTCACGTTTACATCTTCACTCAAAACCCCAATCTCACAACCATTCTGTTCACACTAAAGTTGCTCTGACAGCCTCTACACAGTTGAACGACACATTTTGTGAACATTTCAGCCATTAAGTTCTTTATTTGTCCAACTAATGCACACAATTCTTATAAAATTTTTAAACTGTTAAAACCATTTAAAATTATAACAGTTGCTCCAACATGTTTCGGTTTACATAAACCATCATCAGAGAGATCTCAGCCTGTGCTTCGCCAAAGTTACAGTGTTGATATTGGCTACATATATCGTTATTTGAAGTTATCGGTATTGTGGCTGCATATTTTGTTCAGTCTGCAATGAAGGGACCATCATTAATATTTAGAGCTCCCTGATGATGGTTTATGTAACCGAAACATGTTGGAGCAACTATTATAATTTTAAATGATTTTAACAGTTTAACAATTTTACAAGAATTGAGTGCATTAGGTGGAAAAATAAAGAACTTGATATTATCAACATGCACGGTGCAACTACTAAGATTTTAGCCATTATTCCCACGTAAGGTATACGTTCTTCTGGGATAGGACACCGCACCACTGCGTAATGAAGTTCCCAACTTTCCAAGACATCATAGTTAAATTAAAAACTACTACCACTACTATTACTAGTGGCCAAGAATAATTTTTGACATTTCAACCCCCAAATATAAGAAAACTATGTTGTCTCAAACCACTGGAAACCAATCTTCATGTTTGCACCGTGCATCAATGATAATTAAACACTTTATTATCCAGCTAATGCACAATATATAATATGTAGATACAATTAAAATTATAAAATATTTAAAAGTGCTCCAACATGTTTCGGATCACAG
>Ga0131853_10023267_pt1 | contig 11192 bp, 10 predicted proteins | sample TergutLab28metaG_FD_92764 | JGI IMG/M metagenome (GOLD analysis project Ga0131853, IMG submission 92764) | Labiotermes labralis P1 segment gut microbial communities from Petit-Saut dam, French Guiana - Lab288 P1 (version 2) (version 2) | ecosystem: Host-associated > Arthropoda: Insects >...
CCGCTTACCACCGCGATGATAAGCATCATGTGCCAGGCAATTGTCGGATCAGCCAAGAAGTCGTTGAACCCGATGGCTCCCCACACCATGGCCAACACTGCCACCCAGAAGCTGGGCAGCGAGAACAGCACGAAGCTCAGCAACGTCACGGAGTAATCGAACCGCGTGTATTGACGTAGGGCCGAGACGATACCGACTAGAACCCCAAGACCAAGGGCCAAGAAGAAGGCGGCTGTGACCAGGGTCAGCGTGACCGGGATGGCAGAGGCCAGGAGTGAAGATACGGGCTGGCCGGTGATTGCCGACACGCCGAGGTCACCACGAACCGCATCCCAGAGCCACATCAAATAGCGCGCGGGAGGGGCGTAGTCGAGCCGTAGCCGCATGGACAGCTCGTATATCAGCTGATCGCGGTCGGGGTCCTGGCTGAGTCGCAATTGCTCTAGGGGATCCACCGCGTAACTAAGCAGTATAAACACGATGAATGTGGCACCGAGCAGCACCAGCAGAGAGGAGAGCAGACGCCAACCAAGGAAGGTCAGCATCGGCGCCGATCTGGTGAGCCAGGAGCGGTGCTCCGGTTTGGTATCGGGCGCGGGTACGTCGTCTGGGACGCCGTCAACACTGACTGTCGCGGAGGTGGCCATGTGTCCTCGGATCAGAAATGGTCAATGGGCAATGTACGAAGGGTGAGCATAGTCGCTAACAAGAGCGATGTCTCATGGGCCAGTGCGGGGTGTCGGCTTTACCGACACCCCGCACTGGGTCAAGCTAACTCGATCTGACGATCAAGGTTGGGTCACGAGATCAGTTGGTCGCGACAATCTCCCACTCCCAGAAGTTCCAGAAGATGGTGGGAGACAGCGGAATCTGCGAGACATTGGCAACACGGTTGGTGTGTACCACGACCTCCGGGAACTGGAAGATCGGCACGGTCCAGGCTTCGTCCCAGACCAACTGCTCAATCTCCACACCGGCGGCGACGGCTTCAGGCGAAGTGTCATCAACCATGTTGGAGATTTGCTCCCACAGCTCGTCAATGCGCGGGTTGGTCCAACCGTACGGGTTGTTCTGACCCTCGGTCTCGTAGTTGGCCCGGCCGTTGTTCAGCAGGGTGTTGGTGGACTGCCAGCCGAACAACGCAGCGTCGTAGTTCATGGTATCCGTCGAGATACGCATACCCCAGTCGGTGCTGGACTCGTCAATCATCTGGAAGCCAGCGGCGGCGGCCGAGGGCGTGATGATCTGGAACTGGTTCTCACGGCGCACGTTGCCAGCACCAAAGAGGAGGCGAACCGGGATGTCACCCTCGGCGAAGGTGCCGCCGGGGGCCAGCTCGCGGGCCTGGGCAATCAGGTCGACCGCCAGGGCGGTGTCAACGTTGGCGAAGGCAGCCGAGCCGTTCTGCGGTACGGATGCCTGGTAACCGGCCGAACCCGGAACCCACAGGAAGGAGTTGCGAACGGCCGAACCGGGGGCAACCGGGTCGATCAGCGTGGAGACGATCTGGTCACGCGGAATGGAGTGCAAGAACGCCTGGCGAACCATGCGGGCTGCCTCTTCATTGCCGCCCCAGGCTGCGGGGTCGAACGGGCCGTAGTTGTTTACCACGAGGTCAACGTGTTCCCAGGTGGCACCGACGGCGGTGATGTAGGAGGCGTTGGTCAGGGACTGGGCGAAGGCCAGCGTGTCCACGGTCGCCTGCGGGGCGGTGAGATCAACCTGGTAGTTCTGGACCGCGATGAGCTGCGTCATCGGGTCTTCCTGCCATGTCAAGGTGATCGTGTCGATGGTTGGGATGTAAGCCGGGTCGGCCCAGGTCGCGTAGTACGGGTTGCGCACGAAGGTCATGTACTGGCCTTCGGCGAACTGGTCAATGATGAACGCGCCAGTGGCCAAGAACAGTTCCGGCTCGCTCGGCAGCGAGGTGAAGTTGAAGTCGTTGTTCCACACGCTGGCGATGGCGGCCAGGGCCTCCGTGTCGTTGGTGCGGAAGGCGTCGATTAGGGCCGCCTTGGCCTCCGTCGGGTCATCAATGCCCAGGGCGCGACGCGCGACAACATGCGCGGCAATCGGCGGGACACCGAAGAGGTACGGCCAGGAGTTCTGGAACTCGTCAAACGTGAAGACCACGGTGCGGCCATCAGCGTCGAGCGCCGGGAATGCCGACATCTGGCCGATCATGGCCGAGACGCCAGAGAAGAACACGGCGCCGGTGGGGACGCCGGGGATGCACTCGGGGTCAACCTGCGCCGTCGGGTCGCAGTCGGGATCGACCTGCTCCGTCGGGTCGCACTCCTCGTCGATCTGGTCGCCATCCTCGTCAACCTCGCACTGGATGAGTGGGCACTGGACGAGGTCGCAGACGGTCTCCCCTTCGACGGTGTTGAATCGGGGGTTCTGGGCACCCCAGTAGAGTATGAGGTCAGCGGCGTCAACCGGCACGCCATCCGACCAAACCACGCCCTCGTTCACCGAAACCGTCAGCTCAAGGCCGTCTTCGCTGATCTCGTAGGAACCCATGTCGTTACGCGGCTGGAGCAGCACGTCACCGTCGTAGTACCGGAGCTGCTGGTTGGTCAGGTAAAGAACAATCGCGTTGGCGGTCGCGTTACCCATAGCCGTCAGGTTGTTCTGCGAGAAGAATGGCTGGTTCCAGCCGATGTTGATGTGCTGCTCGATGGCGGGAGCGCCGCCGTTCTCGCCGCCATCACCACCGGGCTGGGTCGCGGTGGTGTCGGGGGTGGGGTCGGGTGGCGCAACTTCGGGGCTGCCACAGGCAGACACCACGAGGGTGGTTGCGACTAGCGCGGCGATCGCGCCGGCAATACGTCTGGTCTTCATTGTGATCCTTTTTCCATGTGGAGAGCGGTGCGATAGCTGTACTGAATGGCACATTCACCGCGGAACAACACGGAAGCGTACGCAGGTTTTTCGCTCACCGTGACGCTTTGGCGCGTTTCGTTGCCGTCTCGTTATCACTTCGCGATCAAAACTGAAGGGGTGCGTCAGTAAACCTATACCCAACGCGCCAAACCACCCCTCCCCCGTGGCTTTGGGAAGCTGGCTTCGCTTGCTGCTCAACCGAGGGCAGTTAGCACCCATCCAGCCAGCGGCACTAGGACGGCCACGGCATAGATCGCCGTCCGTACCCATTTGGGAGGCTCGATCTGTAGGTCGTGTAGCGCGTGGTAGATGCGGTGGCAGCAGTGCCACAGCACAACGCCAAGCCCGCCGAAGACGAGGAGGGCGACAACCGGGTTGGCCAGCAGGCTAGAGAAGCGCTCATAGGCCAACTTGTCGTCACCTCGCCCGGCGAAGGGGATGAGAAGGCCGAAGACAATCACCAACGCCGGCATCACCACCGCAGCAACCTGCCCACCGGCGCCGAACAGCGCCCACCGCCAGGGTTCACCGGTGCGCCGCGAGACAACGCGGTCAGCGCGCTTGTTTTCGCGCAGATTCATGACCTTCCTCCCCGCGCCCGCCAGATCAGCAGGGCCAACACCACGAAGGCCGCGGCGTATTGCGCAGCGATGATCCAACTAGCCCGAAGCTGGCGTTCGCCAAGCCGGACTCGGATGGCCTTCGGTGACACCTGGAACCAGGTCACCGACTGGAGAAGTACCATCGCGAGCGTTATCACGGTAAAAACGACAACCGCCGGATGCCGTTGAAAGGCGAGCCATCGTTCCCAGGTTTCAAGCCCTCGGCTCAAAGCCACCACAGCCCAACACACGTTTATGACGAAGATGCCCAGGAACAGCGCCGATGCCTCTCGCAGTGCGTACAGCCGGTATTCGGTGGTGCCCAGAAACCAGGTGCGCGGCAACGGCTGGGCAAGCGGGCGCCGGTTGGAGGCAGGCCGCTGATCGAGGTCGCTCATCGCTCTCCTTCTCGGTGGTGGTTTCGACACGGCCCTCCTGCGTCGGGCCTACTCAACCATCCGGCTGGTTGAGTAGGGAGCGCAGTGACCGTGTCGAAACCACCACTTCCAATAACGGCTCTTTCGCTCATCGCTTTTCCTTTCGCTTGATGAGGCCCGTCGCGCGCGCCTTGGCGGCTACCAGCTTGGCGAGCTGCACGGCGGCGGCAGGGTCAACGCCCTTGGGGCAGACGGTGGAGCAGGCGCCGACGAAGGTACAGGGCCACACGCCACTTTCGGCATCAAGGGCCGGAAGCCGCTGCGCCGTGCCGTGGTCGCGGCTGTCGCGGCTGTATCGCATGGCGACAGTGATCGCGGCCGGGCCGAGGAAGGGGCGGTTGAACCCCACCTGCGGGCAGGCGGCGTAACACAACAGACAGTTAATGCACTGCGCGAACTGCTGATAGTCGAGCATCTGCGCCGGGGTTTGCCGGTTGTTCTCGGATAAAGCCGTGTCGAAACCATCGGCGTTGGCGGCGGACATCAACCACGGCTTTACCTCCGTGAGCGCGGCCAGGAACGGCTCTTTGTCCACGATCAGGTCGCGCTCGACATCAAGGTTGGCCAGTGGAGCGATGGTCACCTCATCGGGCAGGTCACGCAGGAAGGTTTCGCAGGCCAGGTGCGGCTTCCCGTTCACCATCAGCCCGCAGGAGCCACAAATGCCCATCCGGCACGAGACCCGGAAGGCGAGCGTCGCATCGCGGTTGTCTTTGATCCACCCGAGGGCATCCGCCACGGATGTGCCGGTGTCGTAGGGCACCTCAAAGGCGTCATACCAGGGTTCACCGCCGCGGGGTTCGGTGCTGCCCTGCTCAACCGCTGAGCAAGGTCGGTATCGGAACACGGTCACCCGCTTAGTGCCGAGCGGCCTGCTTTCTGCGGCGTCGGGTCGGGAGCCGCAGTTGCAGCCTTCGCATCCGCTCATAGCGCCGCCTCCTCGGCCAGGGTCAAGCGGGCTTGGCTTGGCGCTTGACCTGCGTCGCCGTAGACCCGTTCGGCGGGCTGAGACTTGGTGATGACCACGTCCTGGTAGCCGATGGCAGGGGATGCACCCGGCACGTAAGTGGCGAGGGTGTGTTTCAGGTAGCGGACATCATCGCGGGGCAGCACCCCGTCGCCCTCTAGCCGTTGATGCGCCCCGCGAGACTCCTCGCGGTGCAGCGCGGAGTGGATCATCGCCTCGGCCACGTCAAGCATTCCGCCAAGTTCGATGGCTCCGGCCCAGTCGGTGTTGTATACGGGGCAGGTATCGATCACCTGCACTTGCCCGTAGCGCTCCTTTAGCTCGGCCACTTTCGTGGCGGCGCGCGTCAACCCGTCGGCGGTGCGGAAGATGCCCACCTCGGCCGCCATCAGCGCCCCAAGTTCGCGGCGAATCTCCGCCGGATTTTGCGTGCCGCGCCCCATCATCGAGGTGTATCGGCTGGCGGCGGCGGTGGCCGCGTCCCGGTGGCTGAGCCTGCCCAAATCACTACCCTCTCCCCTCTCGGTGGCGTGCGTGGCGGCCTGCCGTCCGGCCACATTGCCGAATACCAGCAGCTCGGCTAGGGAATTGGAGCCGAGGCGGTTGGCTCCATGCAGCCCAGATGATGCGGCCTCGCCGACGGCGAACAGGCCGGGCAGGGTGGTGGCAGTGGTCGCATCGACCTGAATGCCGCCCATCGTGTAGTGCGCGGCGGGCGCCACGGGAATGGGAGCCACCGCCGGATCGACGCCGACGTACTGTTCGGCCAGGTCACAGATGAGCGGCAACCGCTCATGCAGGCGAGCGCGACCGAGGTGTCGTAGGTCCAGGTGAACCACCTCCCCTTGTGGGGTCGAGATGGTGCGCCCGGCCTGCTGCTCGTACCAGAACGCTTGGGAGAGCCGGTCGCGAGGGCCAAGCTCCATATGTTTGGCCTTCGGCGACCCAAGCGGGGTCTGCGGTCCGAGGCCGTAGTCCGCCAGGTATCGGCGCCCGGCGGCGTTGAGCAGCACGCCACCCTCGCCGCGTCCGGCCTCGGAGATGAGGATGCCGGAGCCGGGCAGGCCCGTGGGGTGGTACTGCACAAACTCCATGTCCCGCAGGGCCACTCCGGCGCGGTAGGCCATTGCCATCCCCTCGCCGGTGACGATGGTGGCGTTGGTGTTCTGTCGATAGACGCGGGCCGCTCCCCCGGTGGCGAGGATCACGGCGGGGGCTTCAAGCAGGAGGGGGTAGCCATTGCGTTGGTCGTAGGCGATAACACCGCACACGCCGTCATCGTCGGTGAGTAGGTCAAGTACGAAGTGTTCGTCGTACCGGCGGATACTTTGGTGCCTGAGCGAAGCCTGAAACAGGGTGTGCAGCAGGTGAAAGCCGGTTTTGTCGGCGGCGAACCAGGTGCGGGCCTGGCTCATGCCACCGAAGCGACGCACATTGGGATCGCCGGCGGCGGTGCGGCTCCAGGGGCATCCCCAGCGTTCTAGCTGGAACAGCTCGGCGGCGGCGTGTTCGACGAAGTGCTCGACCACATCCTGATCGCAGAGCCAGTCGCCACCGGCAACTGTGTCATCGAAATGAGCCTGAAGGGAATCGGTGCCGCCGTGCTGAGCGTCACGTAGCACCCCGGCGGCGCCGCCCTCGGCTGCCACAGTGTGCGAGCGCATCGGGTACACCTTGGAAACCAGTGCAACGCTAAGCTCTGGCCGCGTCTGCGCCACCTCGATGGCGGCCCGCAGCCCGGCCCCGCCTCCCCCGACGATGACCACATCAACCCGCTCGGTAAAGATGACTGCCCCCTAGATGTTCGCTAATGCCTCGACCTTAACCGACGTGCCCTGCAACAGTAAGCGCAGATCGGCAAGATCAGAGGTCAAGACAATGACAGGTGCGGGCAGGGTGAGCGCAGTGGCGGCAACTACGGCATCCACCGTCAGGTCACGAGCCTTACGCCGGGTGGCCGCTGCGGCGGCCCGCAGATGCCCGGCGCGCACTCCGATCTCCGACGTCACATCCTTGACGTTTAGCGCCTTGCGCACCCGGTATAGGTGAGCGTCACCAGTGGTGCCATTGAAGGTCTCGGCAAAGGTGAGCGCGCTGACGTATAGCAGCGAGTCTGTTCGCCTAGCGACTACCTCCCAGGCGGCCATGCGTCGCCCGCTGGCCGCCAGCTCTGATAGCGCTTCGGCGTCGAGCAGAATCGAATACTCCCCGGAAATCACTTAGGCGAGCCGCTTCATGATCTCGGTCACCTCTGCTTCATCAACCGGCCCATGCGCGACCTCGGTGCGGACGATGATGTCAGCCAGGGCATCACGCTGAAGTTGTCGCGCGGTGGCACCAACCACGTAGGCAGAAAAACCGCGCGCGCCCACACGCTCTCGCACTCCGGCTGAAGTGTCTGGGGGCATGGTTATGGAGTGTCGTTCAAGTGGCTGGATGCTCATTCCTCAATACTACTCCAAATAATACTCAGCCGTACATGAAGGCTTGGAGCGAGCCTTCTCGCAGGCCCGCCTTCCGGTAAAACTCGTAGGCGGGCTTGTCGCGGTCGGTTAGCAGCGCGATGCCGATGGAGCCGACAGACTCGCCATAGCCACGCACCGCATCCAGCAGAGCGGTGCCAACCCCCCTGCGCTGGTGATCGGGGAAGACAAAGAACTCGTCGATGTAAGTCTCAGAATCGCTCTGCCAGGTGCGGGCGTGGAAGAACACGGCCCCAGCCATTTCCCCCTCACAGAAGGCTAAAAGCGCCCAGGAACGTGGTATCCCGCGGAACTCGGCCAGGTACCGGTGCGCGGACGCGAAGGTCCATTCCTCGTGCCAGGGCGCGCCGTTGTACGTCTCGACAAATCCCGTAACCAGCACCGTGTCATCCTCGGGACGCCAGGCTCGGATCATCACATCGGGGGCGCTAAACATTGAATCTGAACTCCACCACGTCGCCGTCCTGCATGATGTACTCCTTGCCCTCCACGCGGGCCTTTCCGGCAGCGCGGGCGGCGGCAACCGAGCCGAGTTCTACAAGATCCTCGAACTTGATGACCTCGGCCTTGATAAAGCCGCGCTCGAAATCGGAGTGAATCACCCCGGCAGCGGTTGGAGCCTTATCGCCCTTGCGGATGGTCCAGGCGCGGGCTTCCTTGGGGCCAGCGGTCAGGTAGGTTTGCAGGCCGAGCGTGTCGAAGCCGACACGGGCCAGCTGGTCGAGGCCGAACTCGGTCTGCCCGGTAGATTCCAGCATCTCGCGAGCCTCGGCCTCGTCGTCCAGCTCAATCAGATCGGCCTCGAACTGAGCGTCCACAAACACCGAGAGGGCCGGGGCGACGAGCGCAGCCTGCTCCGCCTTGGTAGCCTCATCGGCCAGCCCCGCCTCGTCGGTGTTAAACACGTAGATGAATGGCTTGGCGGTCAGCAGGAAGAATTGCCTGACCTCGGCTAGATCAAGCCCGGCGTCGGCCGCACCCTCGAATACCGTCTTGCCTTCTTCGAGGATAGCCAGAGCCTTTTTTCCTGCCGCCAACTGTGCGGGATCGCCCTGCTTAATCTTCACCGCTCGCTCCAGCCGGTCGAGCTGCTTCTCCAACGTCTCGATGTCGGCCAGGATGAGTTCGGTATTCACAATCTCGATGTCATCGGCCGGGCCGGTGGAGCCATCGGCGCGCACCACCTCGTCGTCGGCGAAGGTGCGCACCACATGGCAGATGGCATCGGCCTCGCGGATGGCGGCCAAAAAGCGGTTTCCCAGGCCCTCGCCCGCAGACGCACCCTTGGCGATGCCCGCGATGTCAACAAAGTTGACGGTAGCCGGGATTATCTTCTGGCTTTGGAACAGTTCGGCCAACACATTCAGACGCGGATCGGGCAGCGGGGCAGCGCCGACATTCGGCTCAACGGTCGCATATGCGTAGTTGGCCGCGACGGCGCCGGAGCGGGTGAGCGCGTTAAACAGGGTTGACTTGCCGGTGTTGGGCAGACCGACGATGCCGATAGTAAGGGCCACGAAAGGTCATCTTAATGCTTGGCACCCGACAAACAGTTCGCGAAGCAGGGAACAAGTCAGCGCCGGCAGGGGTACCCGCGATTTTGTTGCGGCTACGGAAAGTCCTTGATGCGTTGCAGGATTTCTGGGGCGCGGCGTTCAAGGGCACCTGCGCCCCAGCGGATGCCGCCGAATAGCACTGCTAGGCCAATCGCCGGACCGATCAGTAAGGTCGCCCAGCCGAGAGCCATTGCCACCGGACCGCTCATCACCATTGCCACGACGGCCAGCACCATCGTCGGCAGCGATACCAACAAGAGCAGGCTTATCGAGATGCCCTGCGCCAGCAGGGTCGCCCCTACCGCGCCCTGCGGCTGCTTGAAGGGACTCTCCCCCGGTTTTGCCACCGGATATAGCCAGCGCGCCGAAGTGGCGCTGGCCAGCCCGGTTGCGGCGGCAAGCATCCCTAGCGACAGCCCGATCAGCGGTGGCAACCAGGCCCAGCGGTCGTTCAGGGCGACACTGAGGATGGCAAAGCCGGTTACCAGGGGCAGCCCGATAGCCAGCGTGGGCAAGGCACGGCCCCACCTGTCTGCCCTGCCCGTCACGCCCGTGACGATATGTAGCGCGAAAGCAGTGTCGTCGAAGGCCACGTCGTTGCTGATGGTCAGGCCCAACAGCCAGCCGGTCATCGGAGCCAGAATCACCAGCATGAACATGGCCTCACCCCCGCCCGCCTGGCCCGCCGCCCCGAAGATAAGCGGCATCGCCAGCACTGCGATGAAGCCGACGGAATAACGTGGATCGCGCCGCCAGTAGATGAGCGTGCGGGCGGCGATCGCGCCGGTGGGAGTAGCCGGAAGACGATCTAGTAGGCCCAACCCCTTGACCCGCCCACGACCCGCTGCCCGATGTGGCGGGGTCTCCAGCGAACGCCTCAGCGCCCGATCCCACCCGAACCAGGCGACGGCGAGCGCCCCGACCGCAATGGCCAGGCGGGCGGCCACCCCGGCCCAGTCGCCCGCGTAGGCGGCCTGCGCCGCTCCCCAGGGGGCACCCAGCGGTGTCCAGCCGAGGAAGGCGGCGGCGTCGGCGAGGGTGGTTCGCACCACGGCGGCGTCTACCGTGGCGCCTTCTAGGGAGTTTGCCGTCCAGGTGAGGGCGGGACTAATGGCCAGGATCGCCACGATTGCTACCAGGGAAAGCACCTCGCGGGAACGGCGGCTTTCCATCATCGGGGCCAGCAGCGTTGTCAGCGCCCGTGAGCCGATGACGCATAGCGCCGCGCCCAGCCCGGCCCCGACCAGGGCCACGAACAGCACCTCCGGCTTGCCCACCCAAGCGAGCGCCACCCCGCCGAAGGCCAGCAGCGTGGCGACGCCCGGCACGGAAATGATGGCGGCGGCGGCTAGCCCGACCAACAGTTTGCGGCGCGGTATGGCGTAGGTGGCGAAGCGCTGCGGGTCGAGGGTTGCATCCACGCCGAATAGGAATACCGGAATCACCCACCAGGCCAGCACCAGCAGCGCCCCGACTAGCGTGATGATTTCGCCGGTCAGCGCGGCATCGCGTAGTCCGCCAAAGAGGGCCAGGCCGACCGCGAGCGTCACCATCGCCAGCGCGTATAGGCCGCTGACCACTATGCCGATGGTCTGCCAGACGGACTTACGCAGCGTGTTGCCGAGCAGGGTGAGCCTAAGCCTTATGAACTGTGCAACCATGACAGCGCCTCTCCCTCCTTGCGGCCCCCGACGAGGTCGACGAAGCGATCCTCTAGGGATTGCTCACCGCGCACCTCGGCCACGGTTCCGGTGGCCAGTACGTGGCCCTCGGCGATGATGGCGACGTGGTCGCACATGCGCTGTACCAGATCCATGACGTGGCTGGAGATGATTACCGAGCCGCCACCGGCCACATAGCCCGCGAGGATGTCACGAATATTGGCGGCGCTTACCGGGTCGACGGCCTCGAATGGCTCGTCGAGTACCAACACGGCCGGTGCGTGGATCATCGCGCAGGCCAGTGCGGCCTTTTTGGTCATGCCGGCGGAGTAATCTACGACGAATTTGTTCCGGTCGGCACTTAAGTCCATCGCGGTCAGTAGGTCTTCCGTGCGGGTGTGGACGGTTTCGCGATCCATGCCACGCAGCAGACCTGCATAGGTAATGAGCTGGGCGCCGGTGAGACGGTCGAACAGCCGCACCCCGTCGGGCAGCACACCGAGCTTTTGCTTGGCCGCAATCGGATGCTGCCATAGATCAATGCCGAGTACATGGGCCGTGCCGAAGTCGGGGCGCAGTAGGCCCGTCGCCATCGACAGC
>Ga0131853_10023268_pt1 | contig 11192 bp, 3 predicted proteins | sample TergutLab28metaG_FD_92764 | JGI IMG/M metagenome (GOLD analysis project Ga0131853, IMG submission 92764) | Labiotermes labralis P1 segment gut microbial communities from Petit-Saut dam, French Guiana - Lab288 P1 (version 2) (version 2) | ecosystem: Host-associated > Arthropoda: Insects >...
TTTTCTCTGGCCATTATCTCCGTAACCGTTCAACTTTGGACATAGGTGTTTTGGGTTATATCGGTATACTTTAACATAAGGAACACCCTCCCGAAGTCTGGAACATTCCTCCTGGGACACCCTATATATTGGAACAGTTGTGTGGCCGTCGCTATGACAACCAAATGACGTCATTAATCCTTCCTCAACTATTGTGGCTCCCTACCTCATCGCCCAACAAGCGTGTAAGCTGGAAATGGCAGTCGGAATTTCTCTTTTTGAAAACTGTTTTTCTCACAAAAAATAAATAAACAAAATGTGAATCCATTAATGTCAGTCACATGCCCTGTATTTAAACAGATTTATGAGATGTGATATTATTGCTGCCCTACGCCACAAATAGCATTAACTCACTTAGAAATGAATGGACACGTGGTCGTAAACGCTTAGTGTTGATAAATTTGTAGTTAAGGAGTCTGTCACAGAAAATGCGTGTGTCTGTTACTATTAGTTCTGTTTGTTGATAATGACGAAACGTCGCTGTAGGCAGAGATTTGTCTGTAAGAATCCTTTCTCTTGCCTTTCATATGACATCTTCCGTAGGAGAACAAAAAAGTGAAAAAATACGGACAATTAATGTGTGTAACCGCTGTAAGAACACGACGGAGTCTGTATTAATAAAAATCCAACGAGACGCAACAGTATGCAGTCTGATTTATTCTACTGCAAAGTCACTCTGCATGTTTCGGGTGTCCACCGCACCCATCATCCTGAGTACTAAAAACAGTAACCGCAGCCTACGGTACAGGTCATACTGTGAAATACAAGGATTAACTAGAATTAACTAACAAAGTTGTGTGTGGTGGTTAATCATCACACACAACTTTGTTAGTTAATTCTAGGATCCACCACACACAACCTTGTTAGTTAATTCTAGGATCCACCACACACAAATTTGTTAGTTAATTCTAGTTAATCCTTGTATTTCACAGTATGACCTGTACCGTAGGCTGTGGTTACAGTTTTTAGTACTCCTGATGTTGGGTGCGGTGGGCACCCATAACATGTAGAGTGAATGTGCAGTAAAATAAATCAGTCTGCATGCTGTTGCGTCTCGTTGGATTTTTATTAATATAGACGTATGATGCACGGAACCATGAACTTAAAAAAAAAAAACACGACGGAGGTACAGTACAAGACCGGCAATATACTTATAGCATACCCATTACTGCACGTTCGTGCAACCATTGTTGCCGTGGAGTGCGTGTTTGTTGCCTTAGGTATCAATCACGCAATGCGCATGTGCTGTATTTCCATCGGTGGCCTGTCCGGCTCTACTACGTATCGTTCATTTGCGACAAGAGTGTCACAACTCAAAATTTGACATTTTTGAGTTATTGGTATAGAATGAAACGTTTGCAGATTCACTTTTAACAGGTACAGTGTCATAACGAGTTTTGCAAAACTCGCCGCTGGAGAGCAGTTGTGTCGCTGTTGCACTCATAGAAAATTATAACGCTTTAAAAATCTTTAAAGGTTTATCCTGAAAAATCATTAATTTTGAGTTGTGACAGTGTTGTGACAGTGTTGTGGCAAATGAACGACATTTTCACATCATCTCATAAACGGCACGATCTTCTGAAAAAGTTACTGAACATAAAATATGTGTTTGGATGTTTTCTCCAAATCTGTCTGAAACATTTCTCATTCTAAGGAGAACTGACAGAGGAATGATAATAAATGTACATAGTTTTTCATGTAAAGTACATGTTCGCTGCTGATAGCCCCTGTTCATTTGCTATTCTAAACTTCAGAAGTTCGACAGACTTCAAGATGTAGTCTAAAATATTTCACACACTCTTCATATCAGGCGTTTATTTTGCCTATACAAGCAACCTACGCCATATTAGGGAATGGGCTTTTTATTGTCCTGTCGCGCATATTTTTAAGATCCTGCACTGGGTTTCTCGTGGAATGTCTGGAGATGTGAAAACGTGCCGACATTTCTTGCATTACACCGCCGCAGTAGGAGATTGTATGAAGTTTCTCTGTTTTGGACAGAAACAAAAAATAGAACATTAACTAAAGGCTGATCACAGGACCGCCATATTATAATCATGAAAGAACGGGACTTTTTATCTCCCTAGGATTTACAAAATTAAAACAAAAAAAAAAGGCTACCTTCCAAATTACATACGTTGTCTTAGACAGGACATTACATAGTGCAAACTATTACATTTAATGTTACTATTCTAACCATCCTTATGTGTAATTTTATCGAATTGGGACAGTCCGTGTGGGGGTCCCCTTCTACGCCTGATTTTTCAGTTTCAGCGAGTTCTTCTTTCTCCATATTGCACTTCTCTGAAGTGTGAATTTGGTATAGAGGTTGTTTATCTTTAACAAGAAAGGTAATGTACGTGTAAGCGTAACACTGGGGAGCGTTCGTGTAACCCAATCTTGCCGTGGAAAAGCAGTAAGTATTACATATTCCCAGTGTGTGTCTGTAGCCTTAGTTGTCCAGCAAGCAACGCGCATGCGCCGTATTCTGTTGACATCTGTGGCCTGGCTGACTCTGCCATATTTTTCCACATTATCTGTTTGTATTGTTTGTACTGTGATTTTGTATTGTTTCTTTTATATATATATATTTTATTCTTATTTGTTTTGTCTGTACTAGTGTAATGACTACTTTCACCGGGTGAAAACTCAATTGCAGTAAATAATAATAATAATAATAATAATAAACAAAGGTGATACGAGTTAAATAATAGGGGCGACTGGGACTATTTCAAAGTAATTCAGAAAATACGTGAGCAACATACCAGGAAAACATGAAGTCAAGGAACTCCAGAAAACAGCCATATTGGGCACTGCACACATACTTCAGAAAGTACTAATGTAAAATTACAATAGATTCAACAATGAAACAAACGATATAAGCATAATGAATAGTAACAACAGAATAGCTGCAACACTAGGGACATAGTTTGTCTCAGGAATATAAGTATAAATACCCTGCATAAAGGAGATGATGATGATGATGACGATGATAATAATAAAAATAAATCTCCTAATAGGCACAATTTGCGGGAAAATGTGTACTGAACATAAAATGTGTGTTTTGATTTTCTCTACAATTTTTGTCTGAAATATTCTCATCCCTAAGAAGAACTGAACGAAATACTAAAATACGTGTACACAGGCATTTCTATAAAGTACCCGTTATTATTGTCAGATTTTAATGAAACTTGAATTTTCTCGACAGATTTTCGAAAATAATCAAATATGAAATTTTATGAAAATCCGTCCAGTAGGAGCCGAGTTTTTCCGTGCGGACAGATGGACAGACAGACATAACGAAGCTATAGTCGCTTTTCCCAGTATGACGAAAGCGCCTAAAAATGAAATCAAACAATTCTGAACAGGTAACATCCTTGAAAGTGAGTTTTCGCGATCGGCAACTACTAAACTATGTCCGATATCACTCAGTTTCTTGTGGTTTTCCACAAGGTAAAAATTTCCTCAATGCAACGTCTGATTACTTTGATTTAAATTTTTAAAAGATGTCTTTTACATGAAATGTAAAATCGGAAAATGTTAGTGTCCCAATTAAACTCTGTCGGGACACCGGGCCTGTCCCACTAAAATCGGAAAGTATGGAAGCTCTAACCTAGTATTGACGTTAAAAATGAGTGGAGTTTTACCTCCACTCCCTTCCATGTATTCATAGCCAGCGCATGGACAATGTGAGAAGAAAGGCTGCTAGCTTCCATGCTAAATCAAGCCGAAAACTGCATGCCGGTTATTAGTTACCTGTTCAGTGTTGAACTTTACATCACTTTCACATTAGCGGTTGTCCGTGCGTCGGTAATTGCAGGGTACCTTAGGTCACGTCTGGTAACTTCGCGTAATGTAAGTTCCTACAGCTAATACCTGTATAAAGGCGTATACATTAACTTCAATCATCTTCCTATATTCTAACGTTAATCCTCGGTAGTATAGTGGTTAGTATCCCCGCCTGTCACGCGGGAGACCGGGGTTCGATTCCCCGCCGGGGAGGATTTTTTTATCCTCAATTTTGTTCCATGCAAGTGTCGTAGTGTGGCAAGAAATCAAAAGATGTAAGGAAGTGCAATTTTACACACGTTCTTTGTACTTTGACATTCGGTATGCTCACATCTCTTCCCAGCAGCTGACATGCTTAAAATAATTGCAGATTTCAACTAAAATCTTATATAGCTCACCTTTCAGTAATATGAGTTTTAATGTCAGTGATATATTTTCAGATTAAAAAATTTTGTATAGATCCTTCTAGTGTAATTTATTAGCCGCAAGCAATCTACTTTTAGCTTTCAACAAAACTGTCGGTTGCGTGAAGGGTTGCATGTACATTTCTACTCTGGTTATTACTTACTGTCGTTATCACGTTTACTACCGTTGCCAAAGTACAGCTGTTAGGCATCCAAGATCCACATTAATTCAAAGGACACAGACTTACTTTGCATTCCATTAACTTGGCGGACCTGCTAGCTTAGTTACTGTTGTATACACGAAAGACAGATGTTTCCGTTCACGTGCTGCACTCTAGTACGCATTTATACATACTGTGTGGATAGTACTGCCATCTACACATATCATCTGCAATACACAGCTCAAATTGAGATGTGGCGTAATGAACGTGACTACCAGCCAATTCTTGGCCAAATAACTCTCTTATAAAAAATATCATTATGCATAATTTGTGGGAACGTTACCAAAATTGAGAAGAGCAACTATTAGCTTCATCACGTCTGTCCGTCCGCATGGAACAACAAGGCTTCCACTGGACAGACTTTCGTTAAATTTAATGTTTTAGTATTTTTTGAAAATCTATTGACAAAATGCAAGTGTCATTAAAATCTGATAAGAATAACGGGTACTTTACATTAAGACCAATATACATTTTTTAAATTATATCTTGCTCAGTTCTTAGAATGAGAAATGTTTCAGACAAAAGTTGTAGAAAAAATAAAAAAACACATTTTATGTTCAGTAACTATTTTAAAAACAGTGCCGTTCATGGGATGCTATACAGCCGGACAGACCACAGACGACAATAGAACACGTCGCCTGCAACTTGCATGCTGTGTGCCTAAGGCTACAAACACACCCTCAGAAATACTTCTTGCTTTTCCACTGCAACAATGGTTGCATAAATGCACCTCAATGTTTTGTCATATGTACGTACAGGGCCTGTCTTGTTTGAATTAAAATTCAAACGTTAATAATGCTGCCAATACGAAAGTGCAAATCATGCTGGACTCAAAACTGACAGCTCACAATGTAAAAGGTAAAGGGACAGTTCACCCTAGAAAAGGCCACGGAGGCCCAGACGGAGTAGAAGTATAGCTCTGCTCTTTCTTTACCCTCGGGAAAGAGCCGGTACCCATCACATAGGAGGTTGAGTGGGTCCCAGGGCCGGTGTTGACAAATGTACAGGATAATAGAATTCCTGTGAAATACACAACACTTACTTTGTCACATGCGGGCTAAGTATACATAAACGACTCAAAACATTTTCAAAATAACTACGACATTTTTATAGAAAACTGCCACTTCCAATTTCAATCTTCATGCAAAGCCTTTTCAGATTCATACAATGTCATGTGCAGTGTACATTTATGAGTATCAACTGTGGAGAAAACCTACTGAACCAAACTGTACTGATTATGTCCATGCAAAAATGAAATTCACAAAGACTGTGTCATTCGTGAGACATGTTACTATTTTTTATTATAACGGAATTTCATGTTAACTGAAAAATATTCTTTTATGTGGTACCACATACGAAGGTAGGAATTACTGTCAGTGAGGAACGGACTGCTGCACACTTTAAGACGCAGGCGACATGATCTTACAAAACATACTTAAATGTCAACCACACTACAGTGTCACTTCCCACATGACAGTGTTCTTGAGTCACTGCCATGGGAACCTGAGTCTCATGCACAATGAATAGACTGGGTATGGTATAGGGTTATATATTTAAAATAATACATTTTGGATAGACTTAATTGCTAATTTAACAATGCAAGTAGTACAAACTGATTACCAGCACACACTTCCCTCCCTTGCTTATATTTTTGTAAGGGTGGAAAAAAAGCATAATTGAAATTATTATATTTAAAATGAGACATAATGGAAGACAATAGTGTTAGTGATTTGCAAGTACAGAACACACAATTTGCACACCAGACCCAATAATTACACACTTTCTTGATTTTTTTAATATCAAAAATGCAAGGCTGTGAAGGGCATTTATCTGTGTGTCTTGTAACTGACAGCATTTAAACTGGTCAGTGTTCATATTGTGTTCCCTGTACAAAATAAAGCCAATATCACTAAACAGTTATTTAAGATCCGTGTTACAATACAGTGAAAATTTTGGAAGATCACTTCCATTTTCCATGACTACTGCAAAATGTTTTGACAGTTAATATTAACAATATCTGCATCAGTGTCACTAGCTTGTTGTCCACATTACGGCCCAACTCATCAGCACAGAAAGTGGCCAAAATATATCCCATATGTCGGAATATTAACATTCTCAACAGTGCCCTACTGTACCTTCTGCAAGCATAATGTGCCCTGTAACCCCTTCTGTGGAAATTTATATGGCTGCTGCTGCATGTGGAATGTCCCGTTAAATAAGTACCATGGCTGCATTACACATCACGCGTCCCATCCAACACAACACAGTGGGTTAGGGCAGAGCATGGCAGGTTGGTACAAGCGATAGCATAGTCTTGCAGAAGACACTGCATCTAACTTTGTATTAGTTCTGATGAGAATATGACATCTCATCACTTACTAATCCTTACCAAAGACAAAATAGAACATTTCTTTCCTCACTTTTAGGCTGTACTTTAAACTTGAAGAATGGTGAAGTTAACACTTCTTTGTAACTTTCTCTTTTAATACAGATAAATCCAGAGACACAGCAGTGCAGCTTACAAACCAATGCTTCAAGTCATGTAGCCTAATGTTTATACAGTCAGACATATAATGTCAATTCCTACATGTTTATAATACATTAAATTTACACATCTGTATGTGCACTTGTTGGTTTTATTCCTCATAATGAATCATTAGTGCATGGTCATGAATCATTTACAAATGCCAACTTACTGTGACCATCTTACATATCTGACACTGGATTAAACTGTACAAATTGGGCATAAAAAAAGTGGAAATAAATATTATTTTGAAACAAATTCTGAACACAACATCTTCGCTTTTCTGGGGTGTTATGCAACGTAGACTGGTAGTTAGTTACCAGTGTTAAGGGACAACCTGTCAGGCCCATCTTCAAGGATCGTTCTTCTTGGGGATGCTTGACCCTTTAAGATGGAACCAATAGGATGTCCCAGAACATCGGTAACTAACTACCAATCTACAGTTGTAAAATCCCAAAACAGCAAGGACCTCATTTACACCATGGTAGAAACCTGATATCATGCTAATTCTGAACATTCTACACACATCCAAGGACTCCAGCATCAAAGCAAAATTCTTTTTTGTATATTAGTCCACACTTTTCTTTTTTTATGCCAGCACTCTTGTGTTCTTTCATATATTCTACATGCTCCTATTTTGGTCACAACCTAAAGGGACTGTACTTCCAGGATTCATTAATACCACAATTAGTGAACAGTAGCCAGATACTCATGTCTCAAACATTTGCAAGTGAATAATACAGTCACAGGTAACTTAAAAAATTTCACTTTATTGCATTTATCTTACACAAAATGACTAGTATAAAGCAAAGGCAGATCTCACTAAGCAAGATACACAGTAAAATAACTATCAGATGGCTCTGAGATATAAATGTATCAACAAAATATTAATAATTCTGGTCCAAGGCTCACATTTCATGACACAAAATGGCATTTCATGCACATGGCGCAGCAGAGTGAGCATGGTACTTTCATCATAACATTTACCATTACAACCCCATTAAGATCTGGCTGCTGGCTCCATAGTACAGGGGTACTTAATATCTCACATTTCTGGGTGATAAAGGTACATATCATCAGCACCAATCCAAAGAAGAAACTAACAGAGGAAAATCAAATTCAAATTTTTACTCATAGTGACATAAACTTTTGTTAACTTATGTATTTTAAGTCTGTGATATCTTCATTCTTTGTAACCAAACCTTTCAATACTTTCATGTAACCACATACAGAACCTTACAAATGAAACACAACAAACAAAAGAAGCTCCAAATTAAACAAAATAAAGTATATGTCTGACAGCACTCAACGGGCATTAGTAGTAGTAAAAGAGAAACCCTCAGAGATCAAAGTGTTTCAAGAAATACCATAAGAATTTTCAGTTTATTAGTGCACTATGGCTGATAATAAAATCCTGAAAATTGTTTTTATTGTACATCAGTCATAAAAAAAAATCACTGAAGCTGTTGACAATTTCTGGCCTCACACTAGCCAAAGGGAAATCACTACTTTGAATTAGTTTGGAGTGAAACAAATACTGTTTTGTGTATGCATAATCACAGTGTTCATTACAATGTAATATGGCTAACATTATAGACAAACAAATATGGAACAAGTTCTGTGTAAACCCTGGAAAACAACCACAGCAACCTACATACTGCTCAAATTTAAAACACTGTCATCTGTCAGATTTTGATAGGACAAAATTTCCATCACAGATTATTCATATTGCTGTGAACAGTTTCAAAGACATAATCTTGAATGTCTGAGACAAGATTCATACAATCAGATGTTGTATTCAGAAGTTCTGAAACATGTTAGTGAAATTTTATGGAAACATTTTATAATTCAGGTCAAGCTTATGGAAATTGCAACACAACAATGCACCACCTCACTTTGTGTTCTCCGTAACGACATTCTTAACCAAGAACATTCCATTTCCTTCCCACTAAAATTATATGCCAGAATTAGAAGCTAATTTTGTGTTTTCCACACTGGAATGTACCTAAAAAGAAAGAGATTTAAAAATTGCCAGAGACCATCCACAGAGCAAAAGAGGAACTGAGCATCACAACAGATTATCAAAAGAGCTTTAATAGATGGTAGGAATGCTGGCAACATTGTTTAGTCAAGAAGGCACCACACTGCAGGGGTTCAATTTGAGACAAATGGACACAGGAATGTCATACAGCAGCCGTCTCACTCTCACACACACACACCACGATTAAACTAATACAAAAACTAAAACTGGCAGGTAAAATATATGAAATGTTACCTGTTAAAGTACCTTTTCAGAATTTTAAAATGATTGTGTCATAGCTACTTGTACATTCTGCTGATACCAGCATGCTTTGTGACACTGTCAGTTAAGTTTACCCATGTCAGTAGCATGTGAAAGAATATTCACTAAAATTCCTCTACAGAGGAAAGCGCAAGGTGAATATGCTCTACATGACGGTGCGGGAGAAATTCAGAGAGCCAAGCGAAGGAATAACTTACAATACAATATGAGAGCAGAATGTAACAAAAAACTCAAACCTTGCTAGGTATGAACATTACACAAGAGACTGGAACAGCATTCCTCAAAACAAAACATAAACATTACACCATTCTGCACATGGGCTAACCAGTACCATCTACCACACACAGCACCTTTCAGGCAAGGCACAACCATTTTGTTCAAAATAATAAAAGAATATGTGATCTGGCCTTAATATTATTCTACAAGGCATGTCACAGGGGCTAAACACTGCATTTTATAACCAGCATTTCAATTACATTACAACAGTATACTTCGCATGGAACAACAAATAACCTTTGTTGTTAAAGGCTTAGACACTTCAAATACTATGTGGCACCAAATAAGAAGACGTAATGTTACTGTGAGTAAAACACATTTGTATCTTTTGTAAAACATAATGACTGAAATATTATAGACTGATCAGTTATTATAAAAGCTCATTACATGTTTTCAAGTAGTCTTTCATAAGTAAATCTGTCCATAACATAGTTATACTGATAACAATACTGTTAACATACATGCAGTGATGCTTAAGCATACACCTTTACATCACAGATTCTTTTTTGATTCACATTAAGACTTCATACAAATTAAAACCTTCACAGAAGTTACAGTCTCCTGTGACATTTGACATAACATAGCTCTTAAGATTGCTACCAATGTTTCAAAGGAACCTGTTGTATGCTACTCATCAACCCTGAAGATGGAGACAGGTCAGTTCACATGAAATGTTGGTATCTACCTATCAACTACAAGTGCCACATGCCAGAACATCATAATCTTCACATTCACAAGCATTAGAATGTAAATGGTTACTGATAACCTCAAACAAAATGTTCATGCTTTTCCCTGCTTCAACATCTCACCATGCCCTTCCTTCTAAAGTCTTCAGAACACCCCACCCCCCACCACCCCACAAAGAAATATTATTTGTGTTTAGAAAATTTACTTCTTGAAATGCTACATATAAAGCACACTTAAAATTACTCCATATCCAATTCACAATGGAGAGTCCTGAACGTGTCTTCAATAAATTCTGTGAGGCATCGAATGGCCTGGAAGATAGCCGCTAACAACAGCGACAAAGACAGTGATAATAGTTTACTTGGAACTAGTTCACTGCTCTGTTGACCAGTGGAGGCATGCGGTGGAGTAGTACTGTGCAGCTCTCTTCTTACATTGTTTGGGGATGCAATTATCACTACTGAATGGGGCACTTGCTGACTGCCCCTATTCACATCAGTGTGAGAATTATCAACAGTCTGAGATTCACAGTCAGATCCTAATAATATGTCTTCTTCACTTACAGATATTTCTGAGGCAGAACCATGGCCACAATGAGGCTGTCTTGAAGCAATGATTATGAGCGAATGCTGGTTTGTTGAATCCTGGCTCCAATTACTGCCATCATGTGAAGTTACAACACCGTGATTGGATCTGATTTTCAATCAGGTGATAATACTACTACCATCTTGTGTAACAATTACATTAACTTCATCTGCAGCTGAGGACTGGGCTATAACAGGCAAAGTTTCACTGCTGACATTAGATGCTCTTTGTCTTTCAGCAGTTAAAAATACCTGTAACATAATAAATAAAAAAAAAAAAAAAAAAAAAAAAAAAAAAAAAAAAAAAAAAAAAAAAAAAAAAAAAAAAAAAAAAAAAAAAAAAAAAAAAAAAAAAAAAAAAAAAAA
>Ga0131853_10023269_pt1 | contig 11192 bp, 6 predicted proteins | sample TergutLab28metaG_FD_92764 | JGI IMG/M metagenome (GOLD analysis project Ga0131853, IMG submission 92764) | Labiotermes labralis P1 segment gut microbial communities from Petit-Saut dam, French Guiana - Lab288 P1 (version 2) (version 2) | ecosystem: Host-associated > Arthropoda: Insects >...
GACCTAGGCGTAGATAGGTGGATAATATTAGGATGGATCTCCAGGAGGTGGGATGTGGGTATGTGGACTGGATTGGGTTGGCCCAGGATAGGGACAGGTGGCGGACGCTTGTGAGTGCGGTAAAGAACCTTCGGGTTCCGTGAAATGCGGGGAATTTCTTGACTAGCTGCAAACCAGTTTGCTTCTCAAGAAGGACTCTGCACCATGGAGTAAGTAAGTAAGTAATATGAAATTCAACTCCCTTAATGTCACTGTTTCCTTAGTTAAAATGGGGGGAAGAGGCAGTACCGTCCGTCTTTTATTATCGGGAGGTTTTCTGCTCTACTTCTTGAGAATGGCATCTGTAATAAACCCCGAATTGCACTTCTACGAAGCTTGCACTCATCCACTCTTCACAGGCAGAATTATTATAGAACAAAATAAATTGAAACTATTTTTCTGCGCCACATTACTAAAAGCTTATAAAACCTGACAACACAAAACAAAATACAAGTTGTCTTTATTTTTGCGATCTCTTACAAGAGAACTGAGATCGTACATTAAGTTCGTGCCAAAACTCTTCCATAAAGTTCCAATTTGGAAAAGATAAGTGTCTTGCAGTAAAATAAGACGAATTAATCCTTCCGAAATGTGCAGTACAATAGCAGTATATGACGGACGGTACTGTCTCCCTGGTGTTGCGGCATTTGTTCCGCAAGACCAAGATCCTACTGTGAAAACAGCCTTATTGTTAGGCTTCTTATCGCCAACCTTTAATATTTTGCTTTTTAAATGGAAATGGATATCCAAATATTACTGACACTTCCGTCGTTTCATTCATTCATAGAAAATCTTGCACCGACAGGAAAAAAATAAAGGAGGAATATAATTTGGAATAAATACATTTTTTTAACAACACGAAAACTTAAAAACTGTCAGTTAAATATTTCAGACTAATATCTGTTCATATCCAATATAAGTGCTCAAATCTGTTTCTAATTCTGTATGTTGCAGTAGAAGTTTTCTTGTTTCTAAGTGTAAGTTTAAGTGTGACATGGATGGTTTACAGTCATTTGAACTGCAGAAGTTTCAACTTATTGAATAAGACGTATGAATGGCTGTTAACGATGGCTACGCTGCTCAGTAGTTTCGGAGTGAAACAGGAAAATAGACAAATGGACCGATATTATGATCACCGTTTATCTTCGGCAAACAGCGTAAAAATAACTTTCAGAGATTTGTTTACTTATTCAGTAAAAGAATCACCTAAACACGAACAAGATATATGGACACTGAGCTATCTCGCTGCGCACGAGGCACCTAGACAAGTCCTGTAAAAACTACGTAAAATACCGTGCATATTGTGTGTGTAGATAAAATAAAATTGACTTAACACCACCTCTGTTATTATATCAGGCTATTGAATATTGTTGGAAAGAACACGTTGGCTTGTAATAGCGTCACGACGCACCTTATCTTGTAACTCATGGCAGAAAAGGGAGAGGTGGGGTAGTAGCAGAGTAACACAGCACTAGGCCAGCTCTGTTCACTAACCACAATAAACAAACCTCCCACATAACAGAGACAGGTTCTCCTTGTTATAAATTAAAGTGGGTGAACTAAGGCTATGAATTAGCAAAACCTGAACACGCAGGACATAATTCACACACACACACCCACACGTGCACACACACACACCCACACGTGCACACACACACACACACCCACACGTGCACACACACACACCCACACGTGCACACACACACACGTGCACACACACACACACACACACACACACTGCTTCCCCGCACCTCAAGATAAACACTTACAGGCATTGTCACATTTAAAAAATTAACATTCAAAACAGTGGGAAGGAAGTTTTAGTGTCGTCTCTTCTGGGATGTTTGAACGTTAGAGCTGAGATTTCAGATTGTGATGGTAGAAACCGTAATACATTCTTCTGCGATGCGACATCGTAAAATTTTATGATATAGGAACGAAAGATTTTGGTGCAAATTCTTGAATATGTCTTCAGGAGTAGTTGCTTTTCTACCTCCGAAGAAGTAAGTAGGTGGTGTTGTGTAACCATCAAACTACACGGCGTCACATGCAACAAGGACGTACTGTTATCTGAATTATTAAGCCATTTAATGACGCAGTTTCGACGTAGATTCAGATGAGGTAGAAAGATTTCAATAATTTGAGTAGGTAAGTATTTGGAAGGAGACGGTTGAGACATACTCGAAGTCAGGGCAAAAAAGAAAGAAGTCGATAAACAGACCGCATTTATACCGGTCCACAGCCTCGCCTACACATCGCATAAGAAAAAACTCGTTAATGCTCGTGAAAATGAAATGCGTCAGTTTCCACCCACCTCCCTTGGCGCTACAACCCCTAGTGAGTTTCACGATCACGGACACACCACACTCGGTAGGACTTCTCTGGACGAGTGATCAGCCCGACACAGAGGCCTCTACCTGGCATCACACAACACTCACAAAAGACAGATATCCATGCCCCCGGCGGGATTCACACCCGAAATCCCAACAAGCGAGAGGTCGCAGACCTACACCTTAGACCGCCCGGCCACTGGGCTCGGCGGAAATGAGTCAAAATGAAAACAATACGAATTAAGAAGAGTTTAAAATAGCCCTGAATGTCAGTTTTTTAAACCATTCATTTACAGTTTTCATAGTGCTAGTTTAAGTGACTTGGGTTGCTCTGGTGTTGAGATTAGCTGTGCTTATCCGGTCCTGCTGAATAAGTTTCGGTCGCTTTCTTAGCATGTGGAAGGGGACCAATACTGTCATTGAAACGTGGAGTTTTATTTATTTTTATTTTATTTTGACATGAACAAGTGACAGACTTCATCAAGTAAATGATTCTAAAATGAAATATTGTCCAGCTGGCTGCACAATGTTTTTTTATTTGTTAATTAATGTTCCGACATGTTTCGGCCTTAGCTGTTGGCCATCTTCAGGGAGTTCGTAAGTTTTTAATATGTGCAACTTACTCTGCAACTTATATGTTAGAAATTCTACATGTATGATTAAATGTATTGTTACGAAGATTAAATATCATAGTTCTTAAGATCAGTTTGTGATATTTAATCTTCATAACAATAAATTATAATATTAATGTACATAATTATTTTAACCATGCAAATAGCATTTCAACGATATAAGTTGAAGCATATGCTGTACATGTTTAAAAAAAAAAAACTAACAGACTCCGTAAAAATGGCGAAAAGTTAAGGCCGAAACATGTCGGAACCTAAATTAACAAATGAAAAATTTGTGCAAAAAGTTAGTGCCAAATTTTACACACACACACACACACACACACACACACACACACATACACACACACACACACATATATATATATATATATATATATATATATATATAGTATCACTTCAAATATACGACATTAAATGTCAGGCTAATTCCACTGCTGTGAACAAATAACGTGTTTTATTCTAGTTACACAGGATGTATGTTACTGCTACGCTGTACGCAAACTGCTATGACGACATTCAAATCCGCTTGTACGCGAGACACACCTCATATACGCATTGCCTTTAAATGCCACTTGTTTCTACCAGTCATGCCATTTGCACATTTATAACATCATCTCTTATTGCAGGTGAGAAGTTCCCTTGACCTCGGAGTGGCCGGAATAAGCGATGTTCGAAACCTGATGGGGTGCACAAATCAGTGTGAGAATAACGGCAACACCACAGTGCGGTGTTTTTGTTAACTGTCTTACGAACTGTGCATTATGGCTGTGCTGCGAGCTGATCTGTTCATCACACTCATCATCAGTTCCGTAATCATAGAGGGTGAGTGTTCATTACATTTTCAAATGCGACCTACCGCGCTGCTACTTCCTGCAACTATAATAGGATTCAAATAGACGAGTGGGTTTGTCGCGCAGAAAGAGTGGCGATTAAAGAGTTGCAAGACCTTTGTTTTAAATAAAAGACGGTCTTCATTCTCATGTCATGTGTTGAGCATGATCCCGACACTTGGCGACACCGTGGGCAAGCCAACTTCCTTAAGCCTCTGCCTTGAGGAGTAACATTTCATTAAAACCACATCTTTATATTCTTATCCTCCTGTTTTTCGGAATATTCTAAAATACCTTTTAAAAAACCTGAAATATTTATTTTAAAAAAATTCAAATTCGTATGGTGTTAAATAAGCGGGAGTTTCTTCTGACCTGTCATCTTTTGGGTTTAGTTGCTTAATCTTTATTCATTAATACCAGATTTTATTAATTTCCTTGCAATATTGATATCGTTTCAGACTTCGCATACAGCATGCAGTATAAATGAAAGACTTCTTACATCTTGAGCAAAACTATTGTACGTCAAATATATCACCTCCACCAAGTACAATTGAAGATAAATAAACATAGACTTCTCCACAAATTTTGCCTACTCAGTATTTTACCTCAATCATCTTATTTCTTGGTTTGCTAATAATATGAATTAATAAACGGCTACGTTTATTCAAGTATACAAAATTTTATAATTATACCTTTTAAACCCCATTCTTTCATTCTTCGTAATACACATATTATGTAATTTGTGCACTTTATATAACACATTGTGCGATCTGAGATCTCCGGCCAGTATCGCAGCTGTGTCAACTGTATGATTGCCTTCTTTGTGTATTCTTGGGGTCGGCCTGGCGATGGGTATAAAACAATACCCGAAACATGCAGCTGATTATTACTCGTAAATGGCAAATTTTGTTTCGACTGAATATCCTGCAGGTTTAATTTTTATTGCTTCGTGACAGACCTTATAACTATGCAAAAAAAAAACACCCGCTGTCGTGTGTTGGGTCGGGATAGCGTAGCCGGTTTAGTGACTCGCTACGGGCTAGACGGTCGAGAAATCGAATCTCGTTGGGGTCGAGGTTTTCCGGACCCGTCCAGACCGGCCCTGGGGGCCCACCTAGCCTCCTGTACAGTGAATACCGGGTCTCTTTCCCGGGGATAAAGCTGCCGGGTCGTGGCTTTAACCATCCACTCCCATGTAGCGCCAAGGTTATAGAAAGAACACAGCTATACCACCACCCGCCCTCTATACATTTATGGCCTGTTGTAGAGTGGATTATATATTTTTATGTTTTATTGTTATAATGTGATTCCTGTATCAATGACATTTTAATAGATTATTCCCTACGTTCTCAGACTGGCTAATCCCATAGAAATTTTTTGCATAAAATAAAACAGACTACATCAATACACATATTAACTAATTTTTACGACGTTTGTCTTTATTTATGGTGGATATGTACTTAAATTTAAAAAAATAATATTTATGCACCTTGGTATTCCCAATTTGAGCTGTAGAGCAATACATAATATGCACCAATAGGCCACAAGTACAAAACGAAAGACAACATTGACAAATCGCGTATGCGGTAGTTATACAGGCCTACTGCGTAGAAGCAGATTGCCAGTCCGTAATTAAGTTGCAAGGCTGATGAAGGCCAACTCTCAGTATGTCTTTTATGAGAACGTCTGTGTAAGGCTCCACAATGGAAGGGTCAGAGAACATATCAGTTAGCTTCCACCGGCACTCATACGTATCATTACCAATAATAATAATAAAAAAAACAGAGTCTTGTTCATAAAGCTCAAAAGAGCAAGTTACATTAGCGGTAATATTTCAGACGCGTATTCAAAGCCAGAAGGAATGACTAATGGATTAACCCTTTAAAGCCCAGTTTTTACTTCGCAAACCAACAGGTATAACATTCAGAATTTCTACGTTCTGTCCACAAAAATATTTGTCTTTTATATGGATCCGAGCACAAATAACAATTATTTCCCTGTGCATCTTTAACCGACAGATTTCATAACCGAGACGAAGTACGTTTACTGCGCGGTACGAACTAAGTTTTTAATTATAATTGAGGTTAATCTTAGTCTTCAGAGACATAACAGAAATATAAACTTGTAACCAAAAATAAACATAACTACGCTCTAGATAGTGGCAGCAATTTTCTTCAAAACACGAGGTCACATAAACAAGAATACACAACTCTCAACCCAGTAGCGGTAGAGAAAAGATATTTTATTTTCTCAGAATTGTCAAGACCAAATCTGGGGCTCAACCATCCTTCTATTCAATATGCACCAGCGTTCTTTCACGCGAATACAGTGGCCAGACCTTGAAATTAACCACTAACCTTCTTCTAGTACCGAGGTTAATGATTGGATCTATACTGCTATTCCCCTATACGCCTTCATGACGCGGAAAAAGACAATTTTACATTTAGCTTTCATACCATCCCAGCGGACCACAACGCAAACCTCCATGACTTGGAAATTTTGGATGTCATGTATTCAATAGAATATTTTTATATTTTCCGCAGAGTAGAAAATGATAAAAAAAAAAAAGAAAACCAGAACGATGTAAATTTAGAGGGAAGGAAATAATGAAAGAAAATAGGAGGAAAAAAGAAAAGGATTAGGGAAGGGAGCACAGAAACACACAAATGGGGAGAAAAAATACCTAAACACATAAAAAGAGAGATAAATGAAAAAAAGAAATAGAAGCAAAGAAAGACATAAGGAATATTTCGGTTTTATCACTACTTCAAAACAGGTCTGTTGTCCCGCAAAGCTTGAAAAGATTCACAAATCTGTGACTAATGCTTTACTTGTGATGAAATTGTGTCCTTGCGAACTCCGGAACCAGTTGGTTGGCGCTACTATGATTACTCGCGTCATCCTGCCACTTGTAACACCTCTTCCGAGCATCTTCTTAGCATTGAACTGGCCTTACTGAATTCGTTTTAGGCTACTAAGTCGTAAGGATTGCAAAATGCAGCACCATGCGAAATAGAATTATTTTCACACTGAAAGAAAACGGAGAGCAAACCCGCGTTCCACGACCGGTACATTTGATAGAAATTTGTCACTTGTAGATACTTTCCACGTCATGGTGACGGTACACTTGCAAAAATATTGCCCATTTCTCTGTTTCTCACCGAAGGTACGTCGATATGCTACACGTCGAAGGAATGTTCAGTGTTTGTATGCTTACCAAGTCGAGAATTGTTGCATTCCCACGACTCGTTTTTATTTGACAAGCAGACAAGTGACGTGTGTGGACAATCAGTATCATGCCATTACCTACAGGGGCTATGTAAATGTATCGTGTTGTGGGAACGCGGTCACAACGACCAGGCAAACAAGTGACACGAGTATGAATTTCTGTCCAAGAAACGAGTCGTGGAAACAGTGTGAGGATTATTTTCTTGGCTTCTTGTACAATAAGTAATCACTGGTGCTTTGTCAAACACACAAGTCAAGGAAACGAGGCGTATCGTTACCGTTTTTTGGAACATGACTTCGTGGATTTTAAGTTTAGTTTATTTGTTTAATGATGTTTGCAGCAGCTAAGACTATTTAGCACTGAGTGATAGTAAACAGTGAACTGGGAAGGGCGTCAAAGCGATAATGTTCTCATTTAACTCAGCATAACAACGTTAGCCTGGAGGGAGAGAGAAAAAATTAAAAAATTCTCAGTCAGTTTAGCTGATGTCCGAACCGAGTTTCGAAGCCGGCACCACTGAAACATAAACCAAAATTATTATACTTGAGTCAAATTTTCGGTGACGAAGTGTAGTTCAGTAAACAGCTACAAACACGTGTAGTTCGCTAAACAGCTACAAACACGTGTAGTTCGGTAAACAGTTACAAACACGTGTAGTTCGCTAAACAACTACAAACACGTGTAGTTCGGTGAACAACTACAAACACAGGTAGTTCGGTAAATACCTGAAAACAGGTGTAGGTCGGTAAACAGCTACAAACACTTGTAGTTCGGTAAACACTACAAACACGTGTAGTTCGGTAAACAGACACAAACACGTGTAGTTCGGTAAACACTACAAACACGTGCAGTTCGGTAAACAGCCACAAACACGTGTAGTTCGGTAAACACTACAAACACGTGTAGTTCGGTACACAGCTACAAACATTTTGTAGGTATCCGCGGCCTTCATTTCGGGAGGTGTAACGAGACATTAATTTTAAAATTTGTAATTTTCCCAGTGATAGGCATGAAGAAATAAGAGAAGTGGAAATATAGCTACAATATTTCTTAACCTTGGCACTAGATGAAGGTGAGTTGTCAACTTCATACCACGGCCGCTTTACCCCCGGTACCCATTATAAATGTGGCCGGGTGAGTCCCAGTTTTCATATGGACGTCTTGGACAAGAGAAATATAACTTGCCCCTTCCGGAATTCGAGTCACGATTCTCGGACATCCATCCCATGGCCTAGTCACTATACAAACTGCAATGTCCCTGCTCCCATAATACAACAAATCCAATGCAAACGTGACAGAAAAATAATAAAAAAGAGAGGAAATCTACTAAGAAATGATAGTTTCTTAAAATGTGTGTGTACATCACCGTTGCACTATGACCCACTGCTTCCTAAAGGACGGAAACAGCAGTGTTAGAAGTCAAATTTCTAGGATTTGTTTGTATTTCATAATTGTGTCCTTAACAATGTCGTGATTTCTTAGACAATTGGTAAGAAGTAATCCAACGTACATAGTCAAAGGCAAATCGAATAAAGGATTCAGACAGACACACACACGCGCGCGCGAGTGTCTATATAAGTTCCGGTGACAGAACGCACACTACATGGCTTTATACACCCCTGTCACAAACATTACACTGCAGGGTTCTACACACGTCATAAACATTCTACTACAGGACCCTATACACACGTCTGTCGTAAACACTAAACTACCAGGCTCTGCAGATGTCTGTCTCAGACACTGCATTACGGGGCTCAAACACGTCTTTCGTAAACAGTACATACAGGTCTAAAAATGTCTGTGTTAAACGCTAAATTACAGGGCCCTAAAAGTCTGTCGTAAGCACTACCCTACAATAGGCTTAAATGTCAGCCATAAACAGGAAACTGCAGGGCTTATCTACACGCGTCTGCTATAAATATTATACTACAGAATGTCAAGTATACTACAGGACTCTACACACGTCTGACTTACAACGAATTCTCCTACTTCCCAATGAAATGAGACGGCTTTGTCGACATTCTGTGTCAACCGCCATTTATTCTGCATGACAGCTTGCATCACAAACTCCCATAACTTACTCATATCCCACCTGCGCAATAATCAAGTCAACACTGACCCAAAACAAGTTTTAGTCGTTTTTAACTTCACTAATTTTCATATAAACTTCGCGTGACAGTTATTACACTATCGAATACCACTGGTGTGTATTTAAGGCACTAAATCAATTGCGGTGTTATGCAGTGTGAAACTTTACAAGAAGAATCATCGTGAGTGACTGACTGTACTACGATGTTGTAGCAGATTTGTGTTTTTCTAGAGGTACTGAAAAAAACCATGGAAAAAGGACGGAAGACATTCCATGTTACAGCTTCAAGCAGCATTCCCGGCGTGGTCACTCTAGGGCAGGCCTACTTAACAATATTGGCCTGAAAGCGCGCAACACAAAATTCAAAATACAAAATGAAGAATGAATAGATATACGCACAATTGTACGTATAATTTTATTTGTGTATTTTATATATTATGTAGTATAAAAATATACTGCTAATAATTAGATACATGTGTAAGGAATTAAATTCACAACCTAGAATAGGGCGTCGGTATTTTAGGCCATTTTTACAAAATATAATGTAGTGTTTAGGTCTCCATAAATAAGCAGCTCATAATTTTTCTAAATTACTTCAGCGTCCTACCTCGGCTTTGGCAGGATAAAGGTTAAAATGCATTTTCTCATAATCAATGTTTCCAAGGACAACATTTCGCATTTTCTGTCAAGCTACGAGTACAGTGGGCCCCTCCTAGGTAATATTTTACAACGATATTGCTTTGCGTTCATTTATGTACGCTTTTTCAACTGTGTAGATTATGCTAAAGGTCGAATAAGCCGGTGATTTTGAATAATAAAGTCGTAAGTATAAGGTAGGAATCTTTGTTAACCCCGGATTCGCCCTGAGAAGGCGAGGAAGGTGACAGGAACCCTTAGTCAAGAAAGGAATAATCAACAGAAGGGCCAGAGATTGAACTCGAGGCATATGACGGAAATTAAAATTTGCAAGACAAGGTGTAATATGCATCTAGAAACAAATTAATTAAAAATTAAGGCCTTTATTGAAACCGTTACAAGTACATATATTTGTCACGCTGTAAACATTATTTGCATGGTTCGATCGGAAGTTTTAGAGTTTACATGTGGAAGAAAGCGAGACATAGTGCTGGCCTGCATCTAATCCCTTAGCAGCGTGTCAGTGTTGCGTTCTGGTTCACATTAACCTTCTCTTGCAGTCCCGACCTGACGTCCGTATCTTCTTTTCTCCCAGTACCTTATGTCAGAATCCTACACGTCGTTGACAATTATTTGTTTGATACGACGCCTATTGTTAAGACTACTTGGGGGACGAAGAGCTTCTTCTATCGCGAAGGGTTTCAATTTCAGTGCATTCGCATATCATGTCCCTACCAGAATGGGCCTATAACTTGCCGAAAACAATAAGATGTAACTTAAGGGACAGTGCGAGTTGGGTTGTTACATAATTTTGGCTGGTAAATTAGTTGCGATTGTTTCGAACAATAGTAATGCATCCAACTTCAAGGTAGAGCAGTCTTAGGTGAGTTTTTGTCTTACCATATCAGAAGCTGTGAATCTGCAGTACACGAGTGCCACAATCATCGTAGAATTTTATGAATATTAGAGTGATAATTGACTTTTCAAAGACTCTACTGCATGTGAGTAGTGGGTTGTTTTGTAGGAAATATTACTCATGGACAGTAGCAAATCTTTTTTATGTTTATTCATAGACCATTTAATGACGCTCTATCAATTGTAGTATCCTGTAAAATAGGAACAAATTAGCGGCTGATGATACATTTATTACCCAGAAAGGCTGAGCTTAAAGTAATTGCAGCTCCTAAAAAACTCATCTGACATTCGCCTGGATCGTTTTGTGGCTGTACAGCCCAAACAAGGTATAGGCCGCCTCTTTTTTTAGGTTTCTCCAGCACACACAATTATACAGGGTGTCCCAGGAGGAATGTGCCAGACTTCGGGAGGGTGTTTCTTATGTTAAAGTATACCGATATAACCCAAAACACCTATGTCCAAAGTTGAACGGTTACGGAGATAATGGCCAGA
>Ga0131853_10023270_pt1 | contig 11192 bp, 10 predicted proteins | sample TergutLab28metaG_FD_92764 | JGI IMG/M metagenome (GOLD analysis project Ga0131853, IMG submission 92764) | Labiotermes labralis P1 segment gut microbial communities from Petit-Saut dam, French Guiana - Lab288 P1 (version 2) (version 2) | ecosystem: Host-associated > Arthropoda: Insects >...
GAAACCATACATTTGACACACATTGGCAGCAACTAAGAAAGGGATCAGGGGTTTAGGACATATAGCATGTAAAGCAGCATATAGTGTTTGAATTAAAAACATGATTTCCCCAATTTTAATACTATGTTTACCATGCACAGTATAAGAAACAAATCATAAAAGCAACCTTACATACACTACAGATGCAAAAATCTCTTACATATTTCGATGGGTGCCATCATCATCCGGGAGCCTTCACAGTGGTTAAAGCAGTGCTTTCAAAATGGCCGGGAGCCTTCACAGTGGTTAAAGCAGTGCTTTCGAAACAATCCACCGTAGGTAGCACAGTCACACACTTGCACATGTATTAAAATTACAATTAAAAGAGAGGATAAGGCACCCACAAAATGTTACAATGTTAAAAAAAAAATGCAGGTATTTCTTTGAGCTCCACATATGCTATGACTGAATCCTACATTTAGCTTGAAGAAATACCTCCACTACTGTTTTAACATTTTAAAATTTTATGGGTGGTTTCTTCTGCATTTTAATTTAAATTTTACTAAGTCTCCAAGTGTGTGACTGTGCTGCACACAGCAGACTGTTTCGAGAGCACTACTTTAACCACTATGAAGGCTCCCTGATGATGGCACAGATGGAGTGCCAAAACATGCATCTGTTGTGTATACATTCCAGTGCATGGAAGGTTGGTTTTATGAGTTGATGATGTCACCAAATTAAGCTTGCTGTCAGTTCAGTGTCAGTAATGTTTGTTGTTTATGTAGTACAAACACTCCCCTACTTACTGAAAGGTTCTTTTCACCAATCTTTATGTCTCAACTTTTATATGTGTCAAAACTCAAATTACTAAGCCCCAGATGCATCAGTGTATGTAGTGTGTGCTATTGATATTGTGTCTTTCTGCTGAGGTACTAAGCAAATTGTAATTGTCTTAAAACCTTAAATATTTGGAGTACAGTAAACAAATGAATGGAAATAACATTATTATACACACAGAAATTAAACCTTCATTTGTCTGACACAATCTGTCTGTTTGGGTGTATACTCATTTTTTTAAAATATCCCCAGTAATGGAAATTTACCTACCAAGCGCAATATAGTGTTTGTGCACCTTGAACAGTCTTATACATTGATTGACCAAAAAGTACATATAAGCTCATATAACCCGCAGGTTGCCTGTATATGAGTTTGTCTTCCTTTACTCCCAAGCTAGTGACATAGACAGCATGCACAGATTGATCCTGCCCATTGTGGTAGTTGTTTTCTAAAGAAAATAAGTTTCCTTTCCTTCATTATTTCCTTTTGAATGCATAATGGAAATTTCTGTTCTCTCATAATGACAACGAAACAGTTCTAGTATATATGATTATTCATAACAAAACTCTTATTTTCTGCTTGTCTGACAGAGTAATTTAAAGAAATTTATGGAACTACTAGATGGAGTACAATATTATTTATGCATGCATTCCTAAATATACAAAACCCAAAATGTGATATGTATTAGACACGTTAGCATGGCAGCAACAAATCTGGCCTATATATACTTAGAGAGCCTATTGGTTGAATCTCAGCTGGAGCACTACTTAGCCTGAACAGGGTTTTCTTGTTGTTTTTTGTCTGCAGGTAAAAGTCATAAGAGTACACTGAAACAGACTGAACATCTTCCTCCATCCTTTCCCATTTAATGCATATCCAATTCCCCTCTCCTGATGGAATTTTTTATAATTTATGTGGCTGAGAGTACTTCAGCACCTTACTGTGAAGCCTGGCGCTTCATGATATTCAAAAAAACTCCAGGCTCATTACAAAGAACTTGCTAAGAAAAAGAAACCTACATGAAAAAGATAAACAAGAATTTTTAAAATATATTTAATATTTTAATACACTATACATTTATTATGGTGGCCAGTGCATAGGGCTGACAACCTTACCACCTTCCTGTGCCGACTGTCTTGAATTCTGGGAGCCTCAACCTTCTGGAACCCTCAAGGCCTGTCCAGGCCTGTAATGGGATTGCTTTACCTTTACATTTATTATATTTTAATACAAAATTTCGATTTTTATCTAGTTTTGGCTTATACAACACCAATTTTTGTAAAGTTGGGATCTCAGCTACCTGAAAAACTATCATTCCCATCAGTTCCATTTAAATTATCTTTCTTGATGTATTTTTATTGTGTGATGGTGGCTTCTCACAAAAGCCAAAATATGTAGCAAACAATAAGCTGAAATAAATGTAGCTGTGATTAATGGTCTTTACTTCCTTCTTGAAATATTCTTAAAGTTTACTTGTAAGATATTCTGCTTTCTTGTGACATCTGTCATTACTTGCGGCGGAAATCAGCCTCCACATCCTAGTCAAACTTTATCATGACAAGTCTAGCAGAGCCTGTCTTATCATTTAATTGGAGCATTAACAAGGATAGGGTTAAACAAACAGCCCATATACAACTCAGTACAAAGCCCAAATGACTGCCACTTACCCATGGATCCCCAAGGTCCACCTGTTGCTTTGTGAAGTTCTCGCAATGTGCCATGATGTTCACTGAGTTCATGAACTGTGATATCTACTGTTCCTCCTCCACAATCCACCACCATATATCGTGTACCTAAAGATGGTATTGAACACTGAACTTTATTTTCCTACACATACATACACATATCATAGATTCCAGTGATCCAGACTCTAGTCAAATGTGCAGGAATCCATGAAAAATACAAACATACAGAACTAGTGCAACACAAAAATAATATAAGTATTTCATGCACAGTAATCAGATGTTACACCACATCTAATTATATACAACTGACAGTAAATTTTGAGTCATATTTAAATGTTAGAAATATATTAACAAAAGAAGTGAAGTGTGTCCATTTAAGTTTCATCTTAATGCTGCCTTAAATTTCACCTTTAAATTCATCATACTTTTGTGTCCACATGGTAAACAGTTGGATACTTTGATGCCCGGATAGTAAGTAATTTTCTGAACACATGAAAGGTTGACAGTTGGTTTCTGAAGATGTATTTATTCCTTGTGTTAAGACTGCATACAGCTTTTTCATTTTTTTATTTACAATGAAGATCATTAATGAAAATATATATTCACGCAGAAGAAGAAAATCTCTATAATCGTTTAAATAAACCTGTATATGAATATTACAATATAAAATTGAAAGCTTTTGTGGTGATTAAAGATGTTACAGATCTTCTCAGTCAGTTCAGAGTTGAGTCCATCATTTTGGAAACCTGTGCTCTCTTCATTATCAGGAACTTATAAGCCTATACTCACTACAAATTTAACACCTTAGTAGTGAATTTAAATGCTCCTCAGACACCACATTTATTATCTAAAGTAAGGCACTGGGCATTCAGTTTATGAGTTACAATAATATGATATGGCAGTAGCTGCATGACTGGCGTAAAAATATGTGGTAGGGTAACAGCTGTAGTGACACAAATCAATATGAAACTTTCAGAAACCTAGGCTAGTAATTATGGAACCAGATCATCCATTTAAATGTTCAGAGTTCTGTACATTTTGTTCTACTTTAGCTGGGTATTTTAGTGTCAGTTTCACAGATGTCGCAATTCCTGTTTCAGTTTGCTTAAGTAATTACTGTTAGGTTATCCTGTGGATTGAGTTTCTTGTAACATGCCTAACCAACATTTGTGTCCTTTTTCTCATATTTGTGTAAATATTTTAATCCATTTCACATGTATCATGTATTGCCTGAGCAATAAGTTCATTCTGTCATTATGTCCAGTGACCCTTAGGCTACAAGTTCCAGTCACTGTATGTTGACAATCTGTGGTGAGAAACGTTTCCTGTTTTGAAAGTTGTTGGTATGAAAAATATTCCTGGCAGGGGAATCTAATGTCCCAGGTACTGTCATATGAACAGCCATGCATAACAAGCATGTACTGTACATGTCCACCAATTCATTAAATGAATAACCATCCCTATTGTTTTCACAATAATGACATGAAAATTTTACACAGTTCCACTATTAGGAAAATATTTAAGGTCAAATATGATATGTGTAGGAACAGAAAGACAGGAATTATCAAAGTTTATAATATTAGTTGAAATGATTATTACAGGGAGCAGTGTACTTTGTTGGGTGGAACTCAAAAAAAGAAGGATTTGTGGACCCACAGTAATATGAAGTTTATGTATTTTTGCCGCATACAACTCATACACTCACACAATGTATGTGCACATGTATATACACTCCTACATACATTTCGTTTTCCTTCAATACTGAAAAACAGGCAAACTGTTGCTCTTTGCTTTTAATGAAATGTAGGCATGTAATCAGTATTCTCTGATGGGACCCTCTATACACACAGACACACATAGTGATAGATAGTACCTTCCCTGCTGTCCTCAAGAACCAGTTTGTTTCCAGTTGGTTCCAGAGGAAGACTCAAAGTGGAACTGGAAGATCGCCTTGGTTTCAGCTCTGTTTGTTCAGTGGGTTTTTCTGGCACAAGTTGATTCAGACGCAATTTACGGCAACAAATGGAAGCTGCTTCAGGCTCTAGCGCAATCAGGAGGCCCTCAGGCCGGTCTGGCTCACATAAACCTGCCTGGCAATAGAAAGAAACCCAGAGAATGCATAAATTCTTAATGTTTGGTTGGCACAAATACCTACAGTACTTTTACAAGGAGCAGTGTCTTAAACAGTCACACAGCTGGTCAAGAAATTCACTACTGTGGTTCTATGAAATCCAAAGTTTCACTGATGTATTCAAAAGATGCCACCACAAGCCAGTTACTGCAAGTTCATACCGTAACACAAGTTTATTGGGGTAAACAATGGTAAATCCATTTCATACCAAACTTTTATGATAACAGTACAATTACTACACAGAATGTCTCTGAGTGGCAATGACTAATGTCATACATAAATGTCATGTAACAGACACCTGCAGTATTGGTCATAAACTGTACGGACTTTGACATAAAAAATCCTTGACCTGATATGCAGCTTCTCTCATAAACTGTTTGGCAGGTTGTTTCCAGATGGCTGGTACCGTCACCACCCAACGGACATCTTCAATGGCAACATTCGAGCCAGTCTGGTCAGACAGTTCCATCAAAGCATGGATCTTCATATGATGTAGTGCATAAGCAAACACAGTGAGGGCGGACACTGACTGGCCATTTGCTGCCTGTATCTCAGTGTTTCGGTTCAGGTCCTAAGACAAAAAGAAACGTAGCTCCAATGTATTTCTAATTATCTGTGAGTCAAGTGTAATCAGATGGCAGTTATATTAAATATGAGAGAACAAATATAATAACAGTTCAGAGATGGAAATGGATTTTCAGGGTCATAATGATGATCCAAAATCGTTTAAAAAGCTAGGGTTATGATTAACATCCCAGATAATGTATATAACTCTTATAGTTGGCTTTGGGCTTACATACCTTTCAGGCATTATCATGTCAAACAACAGCAACTGACATGATGAGACAATAAAAATGGTTTTGCCACAAGAAAATTTCTCTATGGCAGTTTTCCATTTCCTGCCCTCATGGAGCCCATGTTAATGTTTTATTGAAGAACCAACAAAAATTAAATGTTGCTTAATGCTTATCAATTGGACATCACATATCATACATCAATGAATTCCATGCTTTATACAGATCACCTAGTATTTTTAAGGTATAGAAATACAACATAGTACTCACATGATGGGCTGGCCATGTGGCTGAGTTGAGAGTAGAAGAAATGCATGCAGCATTTTGGAAGGAACACCTTTTGGAAAAATTGGGAAAAAATAAAGGGGGTACATATTTTAAGGAGGCTATAATTGACAGCAGACTGTCTAATAGTGTTACCAATACTATTGCATGTTACTAGTATATTATCACACGTCAAACGTTGAATTATACTACCAGGGGGTCAGTTTATTTTACCCAAACTGTACCTGGTTGTGATGGAGTTTCATTTTGAACTTGTCAAAATAGAGCCACTTTTTAGCCTCCTGTATGTCCAAGTCATGAAAGTAGTCCCTGGCTGCAAAGCCAAACGAGTGAAACTCCTGACTGGGCGTGAGGAGCAGAGTGGTGGGTGTCTTCTGGTTGTTCAGACCAGGGTCTCCTCCTATAGAAAAACACATTCAAACCAGAGCTGCAAGAAAAACCATCTGTACCACAAAACTGGTTAGAAATTCTAGCCAATTGAGCAGTGGTTTCCAAACCCTTTCCATTCAGAAAACACTACGATGACACGGTATTCTGTGAAACACCATGAAAAATTTATTTGTTGTGCCATTATTTGAACTATGAAGAGTGTTAATGGTGGAAAATATACCATACTGTATTAAGGACCTGGCCTGATGGATGGCTAATTGGATATAGAATCAGATAGAATATTATCAGGAACTATTTATCAAGTGCTAGCTATAAGGTATGACCCTGTCAAAACACAGTAAAAGCATAGATCTACCAAGTTCATTGTGTGAATATGAATATTCTGAGGCGTGACAATGTCCAGTAATAACAGACATGTCAAATAATAGATCTGACACCATATATGTTAACATAGGGACAAAAGAGGCACATACAATACACTGCTATGTCTAACAGCTCAAACATAGAGTGAAAAGCAGAACAAAGAGGTAAGTAAGCACACTGATCTGAAGATTTAGCTTCATGACTCATGGAAATTCAACAGACTTACTATGTACACCCCCAGTGTGATATCAAAGATGCTGATCAATAAACCGAGCAATACCTACAGCAATACTGTGTCAAAGTTTATGAAAATGCAGAGCTGAAATACATAACTCAGTATATAAACCTGGATGACCTAATGTGATATGCTTCTTCACCCTCCCCCCCCCAAATAAGAGATAAAAAATAAGAAAAATTTAGTTCAAATCAATTCTCATTTACTAATGCATTAGTCTAATATTATTATTATTATGAGTAGTAGTAGTAGTAGTAGTAGTAGTGGTGGTGGTGGTAGTTGTTGTAATTACATTGATAGTGTTAAAATAATCCTGTCTGCAGGTCGATTTTTTTCTATGACCATTTACAAGCGAATCAAAGTTTTTAGCCCATAAACTAAAATGCATTTTGTTGCTGGATTATTTAGGCCTACATTGTACGTAAGGCCAAGGCCGAAATAAATAGAACATTAAAAAACAGATCCGTGTACTTCATAGGCGTCCAGACTATTTGTGCTCGTGTTGTTCAGACTTGTGTCTGCGTAGATGTGGGCGGTTTCACGAACGCGAATCCTAGCAACGCGATCCACCGGAGCCCTGAGTTCGAGTGGTTTGGCACAGAGGCATTAGTTCAAAGACAGCCTTGCCAAAAGGCGCTTCAGCGTGAATATTTCGAGCCACCAAACAAACAGTCTGAACACAGCCGGCAACAATAACTCCCGATCGTCACAAAAACAAGCCACCTTTAAGAGGAATGTAAGACTGCAGTTCGTTTCGGATCAATTTGTTAAGCATTCTCTGATCCACTGTCTCTTTGTTTTTGTTCTGCCACACATAAATTGTAATTAATTACTTACAAGACCAATGGCGCGAATCCTTATCCGGAGGTCAAGTCTAGCAGAAAGGTATAGAATTCCATCCCATGACCTAACCTCCCCATCCGGATTCGCCACTGCATGAGACCAGTCACTGCAAGCCCAAATGCCACCCACCCGAAGCGACGAGAAATTCCATCACCCCCTTCGTTACAGCATTCAAACTTTCTCAGCATCTTGTCAAAAATATTAACCTCTTTAAGCCTGGCGATAACTGTGGGTATCATTTGCTGTAACATGAACCGAATCTACTTTTTACCACACAGTGTATTTAGGTTTCATAGATTAGGTTAGATCAGATTAGATTAGATTTTATTCATCCTTTTGACAAAACTGTACAGGACACGTCAACAACTCCTATATACAACTATTCATAGAGTTATCAGAACAGAGAAAATTTCCCTATACCGCGCGAACTGGTTGGTTTTCGTAATGGACATTCACTGTGTTCTCTGTGAGGTAGGAATTGAATTATTATACACGAGTATGGTAGATAATAACAGATGAACGTCAGTATTCAAACGGTTAAAGAGAAATTTCAAGGCATTGTGAAGTAACGCGTCACTCGTAAAAATGTTATTTATACTATTAGGTAACATGTTGACATTACTATCAAATGATCAAGATACGAACAGATGAGCTGCAGAAATTGCGTATGATATCACAAAAGCAGCAATTTGTAAACAGTGCGGTAGCAGATTTTGAACGTTCGTCGCCATGAATATCACAATCTTGAGCCAGAAACTCTTCCCTTAACAACTGTCTTACTATGATCCTCCCATTCATTCGTGGCCTTCCAGGTGAAATGCAGTGAAGCTGTTTTGTCTAACAACTCGCATGACGGTAGTTCGCACAGCGTTCGCCGCTGTTCCAGTTTGCCGTGACCCCGGTCCGCACATTTTAGTTCAGCTGCTGTCGCTATTAAGACTTCACTCACCGTATTTACAGAAGGCGCTGAAGATGTTTTACTTCGCCTCGCAAACAAGCGATATGTTTAAAAACACAAGTTATTTATTGCACCTCGTAATTTTACGTATAAGAAAAGCGAGCCGACGGGAAGTGACTATTGACAGAACTCGGATTTAATATCCCAGTATAATGATGACGGTACGAGTCCTCTGGGATATGGCGCCGTTTCCAACGATAAACAATCGCTGACATCCCGCAGAGTTAGTTGCCTCCATCTTCAGGGTCAAAAAACTCCAAAATTTACTAATCGACATGACGTCATTTTCCACATGGCCTAATCTTCATCACCACTGCAGTGAGGATCTCAGACTTCGCACACAATGACGTTCGTTCACAAATTACACAACGATAACTCAGAATATTTACCATCACCACATTCTGCTCTCAGAAGCAATCAGGCAACGTACAACATTTGAACACTCAGACATTTAGCTACATTGATCTGGTATTCGCGGTATGTGGCAGTTAATGTCGGAAGTCTGATGTTTCATATCGTGCCTCATTGTTGCGCCGAAAATAATTGTAATGGTGAAGTCTTATATTATTATTATTATTATTATTATTATTACAATGCTTCCAAAATTAATTCATTATTAATGTAGTCCGTATGGCATAATTCAGCGTCGTCTTTCTTTATTGGACTGTTGACAACGCGCCGGAAATTCGTGGCTAAGGCGGTGTACCGTCCCCACTTACGGTTATTATCGGTTTGGTAGACATTTTGCCATTTGCACACTTAAGACACTACCGCCACGTGTTCGAATGTCGGTAAATTCGAAGAGAATAACTTATTTAGTAATCGAGACAAAGCTTTGCTTTTTGGTATATTAAGGAATTGGCAGAGGTGATAGCTATTGACTTACTTTGTATGTACTTTGCCATAATGAGACGGTCCGATCGATTAGACAATTAGCCTCACTGCTATTAATATCAATGCCTGCATTGTCTAAGGTGTGGGTCTGCGGCCACTCGCTGGCTGGGATTGTGGGTTCGAATTGCCCCGGGGGCATGGATGTCTGTCGTGAATGATGTGTTGTCAGATAGAGAGGTCTCTGTGTCGGGCTGATCACTCGTCCAGAGGAGTCCTACCGAGTGTGGTGTGTACATGAGTGTGATCATGAAGCCCCCATAAGAGGAAGCCATGACACGGAATCGGTTCGCAGCGTCGTAAAAAACAAAGAAGTTAGTAAAAACAGCAGTGTTTAAAGGTAGTGTTTCCACTGTAATAAAATACTCAATACAATACATACGTTTCGGAAGCAAACTGCTTCCTTCTTCAGTGAGAGCAGGAAGCAGTTTGTTTCCGAAACCCATGTATTGTGTTGAGTACTTTCACAACAATCGAAAAAAAAAAAAGATCTTATAAATGCTGCTAATATTACTCTGTAAAACCGTTGTCAAAAGCCTGTGTGTTACAATTAACCTCACTGTTGTCGAAGCCCATCAATAATTACATCTCTTAATGGCACTCAAACTAACAGCCCACAGAACAAATCGTAAAAGGAACAAATTACACTATTGCCTCATATGTGGATATAAAATCCAAATATGTTAGGGCTGCATATTCACAACTTTGATGCTTATGTAATTCTCATACAGATATTTCCCTTAAACAGTTCCCTAGTTCTTAAACTCCCTTAAGCTTCTCGGCTCGCGATTCACACTATACTTCCATTTTTCATACAGAACTATATAAATTCTGAAACCGGTAAGCTGGATTACCAAATGAGGCGGAAATGGACGAATGTAAGATGTTCGGAAACGGAAAGGGGGGGGGGAGTTTAGGATAACTGAACTTGCGAGCAACACAGTAGCAGAACGCCACCTCCTATATGAGCTAGTAGCCTGCTCTGCCAGAGCCTTCATAAAGCAGCAGCACGCGGCCATACGCAGCCACGGGAAATCTATCGGCAGTTGGCTAGAACTAACCAACCATCTCTGTACTGCAAATCACTCACTCAGCTTTCACGAATTCATGTTGATTTTAAGCTTTTATTCGGAACATCCGTCTATGTGATAAAACTAAATGCATAATATTTCTGATTCTGCAGTGTAAACGACTGACTACATTTCTTTCTTCTTTTCCTCTTCCTCAGAAAATTGCCATGTGCACCGCTATTCCGTCTCTGGACAATCTTTCAAGCTAATGCATAAAGCGATCACTATAGACATCAAAAGTAATACGACCATCAAAACGTGTGTTTAGGCCACATCTTGATAAACACGCACTTTCTTTTTATGAAAATTTGGGGCGAGAAACGGGCGCTTTCGGTAATAGTTCTGTTACTGGGAGTAATATATATATATATATATATATATATATATATATGATAGTGACAACAGTGAAACAAAGAGTTGTATAGTTGAATAAAGAGGGACTAACTTGATGTCACTTGCTTTATTATTACATTATTTAATGCTCAACATGTTTCGGATATTAATACATCCATCTTCAGGAGCTTGCGACTTATTTGTTGAGTTATTTCATGGGTTGTATTGCTCTGGTTCGATGTGTGTTGGTGTTACGTTGTTGTTTGGCTGGGCAGGCTGAAGCACTGCTTCAGCCTGCATACGGATACCACACCACCCCAGCCAAACCACACCGTAACACCAACACACATCGAACCAGAGCAATACAACCCATGAAATAACTCAACAAATAAGTCGCA
>Ga0131853_10023271_pt1 | contig 11192 bp, 4 predicted proteins | sample TergutLab28metaG_FD_92764 | JGI IMG/M metagenome (GOLD analysis project Ga0131853, IMG submission 92764) | Labiotermes labralis P1 segment gut microbial communities from Petit-Saut dam, French Guiana - Lab288 P1 (version 2) (version 2) | ecosystem: Host-associated > Arthropoda: Insects >...
TAGAGACAGGTGGCGGACGCTTGTGAGTGCGGTAATGAACCTTCGGGTTCAGTGAAATGCGGGGAATTTCTTGACTAGCTGCAAACCAGTTAACTTCTCAAGAATGACTCTGCACCATGGAGTAAGTAAGTAAGTAAGTAAGTAAGTAAGGCCTATTATTCATCCATTAGCTTCCATTTATCGCCCTCCAATCGCAAGGAATTATGGTGCCAGCTACTTCCATTACATTCCAGGCGCCATAACCGAACAGCGCCCGTTTCATTCTGCTAACCCGAGAACCAGGATAAGAAATATGTCCAGTATAGTGACGTAATTTACAGTCATTATTGTGTGTCTAGATTTGTTTACATGCTGAGTATTTAAATAAAAGTATTATTTCGCGCGAATTTTATTATTTTCAGGGAAACCTTCCCTTGATTTGCAAGTCTAAATGACAGACAGACAGACAGCCAGATGACGGCAGTACAAAGCAAGGCAGAGTAAGTTTGACATTAGTATGAGTAACGATGAAAGAGATATAAGACATGAATTAGTAATAATGATGTCAGTCTGGCAAGGAATAATATACATAATTCTCAAAGTATATGCATTCGTACGGGTACAATAAAATACGGTAATTTGAAGAACCTTACGACATGTCGTGACAAGGGCAAATTTTTATATACACACGCGGGAACACATACGTGTGTGCGTGTAAGTGTGTGTGTGTGTGTGTGTGTGTGCGTGTAAGTGTGTGTGTGTGCGTGTAAGTGTGTGTGTGTGTGTGTGCGTGTAAGTGTGTGTGTGTGTGTATGTATATATACATACACACACACACACACATGTATATATATATATATACACACACACACACACCCAGACGTAATGGAAGTAAAAAAGAGTGTATGTTACCTGTGTTATGCACTTTTTATGTTCATTACTACATCTCTCATAACATATATCGTCTACCTTGAGTGACTGGGTGAGTCACACTCGGGTTACTTTCATCATCTTGCAAGAAACGGCATTAGTCATTAAGTGGCCCTGATAGATAGATTGCACTTTGGTTCGGGACCTCACGGTCCCGATGCAACTAGGCCTTAATAACGGGCCCTATGTACCCTAAGTGGCCCTGTCATAAACTCAAAGAATCTCATTACCCTAAAGATGACACCAATCTCTGAATTTCTCAAGTACACATAAAATTTTCTCTGTTATCAGATCAATTTCAGACATAAACCAAAAGTGAAACGCAATACTGCAGCATTCCTGTATGGAAAATGATAGGCTTAAGTTCTGTTACTGCCAAATAATCACTTAATAACTACAACTCCTGTGACTTTATCAATCGCCATAAACCAAGAAACTTTTGATGAACGATGCACTGGACGAACGACACAGAATGAATGCCGGCCCATTACTTGTATTTAATTAGTCAGCACTTTCTTCACTCAAAGTCACTTACAAGAACATGTCTTATTTTGTTTCCGAATATATTTACTTTTCCCGTAAATACAGTGTATTCTATTTCAAATTACACGTTTCATCGAGAGATAATAAATAATTATTAGGCAAAATTATAATCACAAACTTATGAACCACAGTTCGTATCCATCATGGATTATTGGTTTCTGTACTATTACTCGCCCATACCCAAATAACTTTGGTCACTAATTTCATTATTTTACTCTAGTCTAATCATTTTTGTGCGCTATATTGCTGTTATTTCTTCATACGGTTAACAAGACGCTGTATAACTTTACTAAACCGGACCAACGATTATAAATTTAAAAAAAACAGAGATTATTTCTGAATGAAAGCTGCAGGAACAGCAGACCCCTAAAAGCAATGTTTTCAGACGCAGAATTGTTAGAAATAACGAAATGAACTTGGGGAATCGCATGGCAGTGAGACGTCCAAGCAGCAGCAGCAGCAGCAAGACCAGACGTGAAGCAAAACGACGTCAGCTTTGCATTAGGTTTCCGTGTAACATATCCCTAATGTTTATGCATGAGTCACCTTCTTACAACATAACACCACAATTATGCGCCGTGACAATTGGTATTGTTGGCAACAGCAGCGGCGAGGAGTCAATGTTGCCACCAGGCGTGCATAGATCAATTAGCATCGCTAATAACTTCCTATTTATAAACACGATTATCATCAATTTTCATGCGTATTCATGCAATATGGTTACAGAGAAAAAAAATAATGGTACTGTAGACATAATCTAAACAATGGTAGAGACTGTGGGGATTGACATGGTGTCCGAAAATATGGTTATTAAATATTTGCTTGGTTAGTGAGCGCAAGGTCATTGTTTATGTGTGTGTCGATGTGTGAAAATTTTCACTTTCTGATATATTTCCATATATACGTTAATTTTGAATACATATAGGGTAAATAGCATATGAATTTGTTACAGTGACAAAGATCGAGACAGATATTTGTGTACATACTGTATACAGAATACAAAGAGCTAAGAACTGGTATTGGAATGGCTACCACTAGATGCAGTATCACAAAACTGAAATTTTATGCATAATAATTTTAAGTATTTTGGAATTACAATATTTTAATCATTCCAGTTTGAACCCCAGATTAGCGTCTTGGTTTTGTGTTCCTTTGATAGGAAAGATTTCCTGAGGATGTCGAAACGGGAAGGAGATTAAAACTTGTTATAAATTATATTTCATTAAGTGAATTTGTTGGTTAGGGACTAATTACTAATTAAACGTATTAATTGTCGTATTTCTGTCCGCATGCAACGTGTGAATTATCTCTCCCACACAGGTTGTGAGGGCTGGAGAAAATTTTCAGAAGGAGAAGCCGTGAACTAGCAAGTAGGCATGAAGTCAATAACACAACTATTGTTTAATTGGATGTTATATTCTAGGTCAAAATACTAGATATGTTTCGGCCGGTAGTGGCCATCATCAGGTCTTTGTCATTCGACACATTTAAGATTATTTATATAATTGTGTGGCGGCTTGTTTGATGAGGAGATCTCTACATCAAGGCCTTTGTTTGAGTACAGTATATCTATGTTAAGTGTGTGTGGGTGAACTGCTTTATAATACATAAATGTATGCTTTGATAGTATCAACAAACTTAATAAACAAGAAACTAAAACAAGGACCAAGAAAAAGAAGACCAAGAAACAAAATACAACGAAACAATACAAAACCAGGGGCAAAAAATCATAAAACACAAAACACAAAAAATCACGAAAGGAGGACAGCCTGGAGTTCCTGTCGTGGACAGGCTACTATGTACTGTCCTCGTGCGGGTCTGGCTTATTAGTATTCAGAATCCAGAGAAGCTTTGAGCCTGAAGGACTCGATGCAGTAATAGGGAATTGGATACATAATTTTTATGAGCGGTTATAGCAGTTATAAAATGCTTTTTTCTCTATGAACACATCAGAAAATTGGGGCGAAAGTGTAGTCGCAAGGGTGGGAGCAGGCCTGTGTTTGCTGGTACAACAAACCAATGTGTGACAGACAGGGAGCTAGAGTGCTAACCTGCCATATCTTGACACACAGGCTGCTAACTACCACCATTAATCATTGGCAGACTCTCAGCCCTGTTCCGTGGACAAAAGAACATGCAAAATAGGATAAATATGAAAAATTATGCTTTCATCTACACAGTTATCAGTGTGGGGGGGAGGGGGTGAATATGTGATTTACTTCAAGTGGAATTTCCCTCATTAAAACAATTAACAACACACCACTTTGTGCACTTCAGGGTTTAAGTTGCGTGGCAAATTCACTGCTATTAATTTGGGGCTTTTTAGTGCAGATGACAAGTAACACGGATTTCTATCACCTATCTATATCACTTATGGTAATTCGATAATAAACTGCAGAGAGCGGAAACAGCAGTCCATTTTTTTATTTAAAAACCGTAACGTGTAAAACTTGCTTCCAGCTCGGGGGGTGGCCGAGGGGGTTTCCCGCTGCAAAATATTAGCATGTTACAAAAAGTTACACAACCTCCCCCCACCCCTCCCAGGAAGGGTTTTTATTTTCCAGAGACCTGCGTAGTGGAAGTAGAATATGAGGCATTACAAACCACGTTGGTGGAAAAACACATATAAACTAATTATAAAAGCATGGTTTATATTTTATTTATTAACAATATATAAAATCAGATGGAGCAACGGTGGTAGGAAAACAGCAAACGACCTCTCTCTCTCTCTCTCTCTCTCCCCACCCCCCTCTTCCTCTCTTCTTGTACGGGAGGGTAAAGGTAAAGCAGTCCCGTTACAAGCCTGGAGTAGCCCAAAGGGTTCAGGGAAGTGAAGGTTACCAAATTTCATGACAACGGCACAGGATGGTGGTAGGGTTGTTAGCCTTACGCACCGGTCGCTTTTTACCCCCAGGAAATACTCCTGGTACTCATTTCTGTTAGAGGCTGAGCCGACCCCAGGGCCATAGTGCGATCGGAAGGATTAAGTCAATGAAAAATTCCAATGACACCAGCTGGGATCGAGCCAGCGACCTTCCGATTTGTGGCACAGAACCTTAGCCACTGTGCCACCGCCGTCCCCCTTGTACGGGAAGGACACTGCAAATCATCATTTAGCGACAGGATTTTCCGAACGAAAGTAAAATACACCCAGCAGCAACGTCATTATAATTGAGCTTCTCGAAATCAGTTCAGATGTGATCTGACAATGTTCTAAATTCTGTATTCCATAAATTTGGCTGAACTGGAATGAATAAAGGATTGGTTGAATTAATGGGAATAACATTTTAAGCCTTATAGTTGCAACAAGTATGTAGTTTAGCAAAGGAAAGTTACTAATCTTGAAACAAACAATAGTAGACATTTTTTTGTAAAGGAACAAATGGATTTGGGGGCATGATGCAGTGGCGAATTTGGTTGAGGCACTGCGCTCCAAGCCGGAAGGTCGCGGGTTCGATTCCCAATGGTGTCTTAAAAATTTTAAATTGACTCTGGCCCTGGGGTCTACTCAGACTCTAACAGAAATGGAAGGTAAAGGCGGCCGGTTCTTAGGGCTGACAATATGATCATCTTCACTTGCCAAATATCATGAAATCTGGGAGCCTCAAATTTCTGAAACCACCAGGGCTAGTCCAGGCCTCTAATGGGATTGCTTTTAAAAAAAAATGGATTCAGGAAAGGTCATTTATATGGGAATGTAGGGGAAATGATGTTAACCGTGGGGCTCCAAACTTTTATACCAAAGGGCTACCTTTATAGGGGGCTGGGGTGAGCGACCTACGTAGAAAAATAACTTTAAGTTTTCTACCTAACCGACCGAATTATTATGCAGAATCTACAGTGCATACAGATTTACGTATGTGGCAAGGGGCCGTACAGTACAACTTGAAGGGGTTTGGGGTTCGAGACCCATGATCTAAACCTTGAGACACCTTTGAAAAGCCGATTTTCTATCATCAGACTAAAGTTAGAAATTCCCGTATTCCATTTAATTGTAACTCTTTACCAGACAAAAATATTCATTTGCAATTTGCCCGTACATATAAATATGACTATGTACAACATTTAAATCTGTATTTTGTGAATTTTATGTTGTCACTAGGACGCTTCCTTAATGAATACAGTTTCAGAGAGCATGCAATTTAATTGTGAAGTGAGAGAGAAAACCAACAAGATACAAGAGTTAGATGTTTATTTTCAACAATTTCTCAACATGTTTCGGGCATAATTATGCCCATCTTCAGGAGAACAAGACGTATGTTACTGCATGTGGTGTGCTGCGCTGTAACATACGTCTTGCTCTCCTGAAGATGGGCATAATGATGCCCGAAACATGTCGAGAAATTGTTGAAAATAAACATCTAACTGTTGCATCTTGTTGGTTTTCTCTCTCACTTCACAATTTGCTCACGATACACGGTCACAGAAACCTAAAGCATACAATTTAATGTTCCAATTTTCGCTACCGAACTGAATTGACTACCCAGGCTTGCATTCATTTCATCTGAACTCCGTAATAATGCCTGGACACATCACAGGACAAGCAACGAGTCTAAGAGGAGCGTCATGTCCAGGAAACAATGATATTCGCAAACAGACTCCCAGCAGAAATCTTCTTCTGCGATACTGCACCACACCACAATCATTACCAATCAACCACAAATTACATTTATTTTATCAGCTGCGTCCAAACATTTAGCAGCCAGTAACAAAGCACATATACTGTAAGACAAGACCTTTAACCCAGTGTTCTGAATGTGCACTGAAAGGAGCACTAATCATGAGATTATAAACATGTCTGTCACTGATATAATGAATACTTAAATCGAGGAAATGAATGCTTAACCTTTTGGCGCCGGAATTATTTTTTTAATTTTAGCACACCCTGTATATAAAATGTGAATAATGCAGGAACCAAATATGTTAGGATTATGAAACAAACTGCATTTTGAAGAGAAAAAAACGGAGAGTATGCACCATGTTTAAAATATTCAGTACCTATATTTGTTGAATAAATATATAAAACGCAACTTTAGAGGTTAGCGGTGCGGTACGACCACTATAGTTGACATTAGGCATCTAAAGTTTAATAAAGTCTACTGAAGAAATGATACGCAATTATGACAAGAAACAAACTTTTCACCTTTCTTCACCAACCAAATGCCCGCATGATTTTTAGAACATACAAATGCATGGTAATATAGTTTTAGAAACAACTGCCATGCAAAATAAACGGCCACATTTACTTATTTCCGTAAGTTCGCAACCGTGCATAAAGCAAAGAGGCTCGCTTATTTCCGGCGTATCATAGTCTTTATTCGCTACTTGGTACAATTAAGCAAGATAGTAATTAGACATTCAACGAAGCTGCCTGTCATTAAACTTGAACATACAACGCCGTAACAAACATTTCTAATTGCAGAACACAGTTTCATTATCTTCGTGATCTCGTTAAAATCTTTCAGCTGTTAAATAGCGAGTTAAGAAACTAATGTCTGGGTCGTATCGTTAAAACAGACGGATATGTGTGTTAATTACTTCTAAGTATCTATTCAAATTCTAGTTGCAATAACAAGTTATACATGCACATGAAGAAAAAAAAGAGGGATAAACGTTTTCGCTTCTCAAACCTCCATTTCCATGGACCGTTACTATTCAGTTAATTCGCTCAGAACAATAGCGAAGCCCTGTATAGTATCGTTAATTATTATCAGCTAGTTCTTCCGTGCAGTTGGCTTATCGCTTTGAACAGCCCGGAAAATTATTATCATGATTATACTCAAAGAGGCCAACACATTCGCAGACAGACTGAATATTTAACAAGTAGACAGGCCTGGCATTTCCAGTGATTGAGATTAGCTCTTTGTAAAGGACGCAGATGAGTGCGTGTCGTCCCACCAATTTACCTGACAGCCGAACCCTATCTAAGTTCTGTTACGTATGTAGTATGACGTGACAGACAAAGTCCAAACAGCCAGCAATGCTAAGCGATTTGACTGGTTATATTCCATATTTAGTGACGTAATTTCAACTGTAAACGGGGTGAAATATTGCGGATCGTTGTTGATAATCCCTGTTTTCTGTTACGGAGTTCCACATATCCAATTCGACAGCGAAACAAGTTTTTGTGTTTTTTTCTTTTCCTTTTACCTCCGTGTCTTCTACAGCATAATCTGACAGTTCCTTACATTAAGCCAGTGTTCCTTCTTCAAAATTAAAAGCCTGATTCTTCATTCAGAATATTTTTTTATAATATTTGATGCTTTACATCATGCTTATTTGAAAAAAAAAGTGCTCGCAAATAATTAAAAATTTAGGTAAATACGTTACGAAAGAGGAAACAGTAATTGAGTGCATTCAGGGGTGACCATTTGGCTGGTCACGTATAGCAAACTATGTTGGCCTGGGAAGAATAGTGACTGTGAATCCTTTATACACGTAGATAAAATGTTAATGTCAAGGTGTTGAGAGGGAACAAACGAAAATATCAAGACCACCAATTATTTAAAGCAAATTTTATGCACTAAAATTAGATGTCCTGTCACACACTAATTTCTTCTACGACGCGTTCCGGCATCCAATGATGCCATCTTCAGGGAGATCAGTCTTTACTGCTGTTTCGGAAGCCGCTTATATGAAACCACCATACCGATGTGTTCAGAAGAAAGTACAGTAAAGACTTTATCTCCCAGAATATGGTATCAATGGATGCCAAAAGGCATCGGAGAAAAACTTACTACATAATCACGCATATAATTTAGTGAATAAAAGTTGGTTTCAATAAATGGTGGTATTGAACATGATAAACGGTATGTACGGTTGAAAGACAATAATAAAATTATTTGTTTCAGTCCAACATAACAATATTTTTGTTGTTTCTACAAAAAAAAACGGTGCATAAGGTGTATATTCAATAATACCAAGAATCATTATAATAAAAAAATATTTTTTTTGGAGAATGGTGAAGGTACTGAATGATGTACAGCTAAGTGGTTCATAAGAATGCATCAGATGTTACTTCACCTGTGTAAATCGGAGTAATGTTGGATTTGTATAGTAAGGGAGAGTGTGTGGATAACATCAGATATCGGGTGTGGAATTACGTACTGACATCTACCGTATATGATTCTTTATTGCACACGTCACAGTTTTAATATGAGTGATTGTAAGACATTTTTATTTTCACAGCGGTACTTCGCTAGGAGTTGAGCAGAATCGGTCTAATTTGAGTCTAGCAAAAAACCGACCAAATGCCCTAAAACTTCCAATTCCAGATACGAGCTGCTAACCTTTCTCCTCCCCCCCACGAAGTATGACTCTACACGATACGAGAAATTAAACGACGTCAGACTTCGAACAGACTCGCCCCCAATCTTCGCGAGGAAGACATAGCGGGTGACATGGGGTTACGATTTCCTGTGAAAGTTGGGGCTCATTTTAGGTCTTTCTCGGTCAAAGTTCGTTGTGAAGGCAACGTGCTTTGTGGATATCCCAGCAGTTCTATAGGCTACCGAAGAAGATTAAACCCATGTAGTTCATATCGACAAATATGTGGTTGGTTGTACGTGGAAGGAAGGAGAGCAGAAGGCGAACGTTAAGCGCAAACTCACTCAAACCCTCAACTCATTCCTATTCTGCATCCCTTAGATACGTCGAAATAAAAGTACAACCCTCTAGAGACAACAGAACAATATTAATAAATATCCAATGAGACGCAACAAAAATCAGTCTATTTATTATTCTGCAAGTTCACTCTACATGTTTCGGGTGTCAACCAGACCCATCATCAGGAGTACAAAAAACTGTAACTACAGCCTCCAGTACTGGTCATAATTTTGTGCAGCTACCTCCCTCCAAGCGTGGCCATGCTAGCTTGGCCACACTTGGAGGGAGGTAGCTGCACAGTACCAGAGGCTGTAGTTACAGTTTTGTGTACTCCTGATGATGGGAGTGGTTGACACCCGAAACATGTAGAGTGAACTTGCAGAATAATAAATAGACTGCTTTGTGTTGCATCTCGTTGGACAATTATTAATATAGATCAGCGATGCATGTAACCATAAACATACAAGGCAACAGAACCTCCCGCACAAAAACGCCATATTAACACCATTTATTAGGCCCAATAACAAACGCAATTTCACCAACAGACAGTGCGTACTGCAAGTCTATAAATAGAAGCCTCAACAACTCCTCCGTTCAGAACAATATGAAAATAAGATTCCTAGTCGCTACACATTTCCAGTTTTGCGTGAAAATGCAAAATTAGGAATCCCAGCAGAAATAGGAAAAACTGTTACTGAGGGGACCAAATCGGCTTTTGACAAGCGCATACGACGTTACCCGATGGGCCTAAAACATAAATGTAATGAAAGGTAGTACAGAGTCTCCCTTTGACTTAACCTCTTGAACCTTATCCGTTTCTTTACCTACCACCAGGTTTAATATTCAAAAACTCAACATGGTGCTCGCTTTGCGTTCAGTGTTTTGTACGGATCTCAGAATAGAGAACGGCTTTTGCTTTATACATCATTAACTGATTGGTTTTTGAAACCGTGGTGGAAAGTGTTTACAGCGCGGTACGGGCTGATTCCTTGTATACAGCAGATTACGTTCAGTCTTTACAAAGTTAATACGTTGTTAGTCCGGGACAAAACACAGCATATATTACATACAAACATCATTAGATGAATAGAAACACCATTACATGAATTAAAGCGAATATCATGTTAGAATAACGGCCAAGTTTTAGAAAATGTGGCCAAACCAGATGTATACGAACGACAGTAGAAAATAGAAAATAGTTTACGAACACATGAAGAACAGAACGAATTGCCAGAATTACCCAAATTACTCTGTTTATTTAAATATTACATTTTTGCAGTGTGGTCACACTGTCGGTTGTTGTTCATAATTTAAAAAAAAAACCTATATTACAGAACTTCAGTATAGTCATTAGGGTATATTATTATATTTCTTTCAAAAACTTACCACATCTGAAAGTTCATTTCTTGTGTTAAATGTATCCATCACAAGTAACCTACAGAGTTTGGCCCTTAAAAATATTTTGTAATTTTGACTTAAAAAAAATATTTCGTACATAAATTGTAGGTATATTCATAATACAGCTACATGACAAATTTCGTACTTTTATACATAATAATAGATATTAAACATCGTGATTTTACAGTTTTTATTTCCTGAACTATGAACCAGGTGAACAGCAAGAAAAATACCCAAAACTGTACGGGAAGGTTGCGTCATCATACCTAACAAGCGTCATTAATTATTACATTACAACACAACAGATTTGAGTTCATATGTGTGACCTATAAACTACCATTTAGCTATAATCAATTATAAAAGATTACATATTCAATATTTTCACTGTATGTACTTCTACTTTACATTATCCTTCATATACATTTACACTGACCTCAAAAGCTTGTCCGTTCGACAGCAAGTATTAAAAATTACAGTCCTATGCAATTTTGTCTTAATCACCCGGCAAGCAAATCGAATACTTTTCGGTCTTTATTGTGTTGGATTATGTATGACCTGCCTGGCTCTGCAACATTTATCGTCATTTTCTCGCAAATTACAAGATTTTAGGAAAATGTGATGTATTTAAAACAAGATACAGAGGTCCCGGGTTCGATCCCCGGCGCTACCAGATTTTCTGAGTAGTAGTGGGTCTGGAACGGGGTCCACTCAGCCTCGTGAGGTCAATTGAGGAGCTA
>Ga0131853_10023274_pt1 | contig 11191 bp, 7 predicted proteins | sample TergutLab28metaG_FD_92764 | JGI IMG/M metagenome (GOLD analysis project Ga0131853, IMG submission 92764) | Labiotermes labralis P1 segment gut microbial communities from Petit-Saut dam, French Guiana - Lab288 P1 (version 2) (version 2) | ecosystem: Host-associated > Arthropoda: Insects >...
AAGATGGACGTATTAACGTCTGAAACATGTTGAGCAATATATAATAAAGCAAGTGTCATCTAGTTGGTCAACCATTATTCAAATATCAAGATGATGCACGGTCCAATACGCATAAGATGTTATCATATTGTTGTGTAAACACAGTTTTATTAATACATTGTTTACATATACAGAATGGGATGGAAACTATCCAATTTGGTTACAGTTGCCCCTATTATTACCAGTATCACTTTTGCTTTTCACGTTCCACATGCACTGATTTTCTATTATAAGGTCTTTATCTTTTAAAATCTTCTCAGCTTCTTTCTCGATCACATTTGTCTCCAGGAATTGAAACATCTATGAAAATGAACATTTGTTTTAACTGGGGCCATTCTGTTGTGATGCCACTTAAAATATTCTAGGAGTTGGTTCAGTCAAAACGCAACTAATTTATTGTCAATTATAAATATGGTGACATGTCTCGACTCACAGAGTCATCATCAGGCCAATTCTTGAACCATATTTTGGGTACATCAAGTAAAAGTGTGCAATTTTGGGATCCCAAAATGTTTTACAACTGTAAGAGAATGTAGATACAAATGAAGTTGGTATTACTATAATAATAATTACATTATAATACATCCACGTGTTTTTAAAAAGCGTTCGAATTGGCAATATAGTCATTACAATGGTAAAATATAATGGGGTCAAAAGGCTCATTATGTAAGAAATACATTATTGCTGGAAGATGGTGTCCATCTTATATATACAGAGTGGAGCAGAGGAAACGCATGTTATTCATATAAGAATAACTTTGTTTATTTTCAACATAAAAAATTTCTAATTGAACAAAAAAGAAGCTATCTTAATGCATTTTTAAAGTACGTACTAAATTATGTGGGCCACGCGGTGGCACAGTTGTTTGAGGCACTGCGCTACAAGCAGGAAGGTCGCGCGTTCGATTCCCGATGGTGTCATTGAAAATTTTCATTGACATAATCCTTCCGGCCGCACTATGGCCCTGGGATTGACTCAGCCTCTAACAGAAATGAGTACCAGGAATATTTCCTGTGGGGTAAAGGTGGCCGGTGTGTAGGGCTGACAACCCTACCACCTTCATGTGCCGATTGTCTTGAAATCTGGGAGCCTCAACCTCCTGGAACCCTCAGGGCCTGTCCATGGCTGTAATGGGATTGCTTACCAAATTATGTATGGAAAATAATGTCAGTCGGATGACGTCCTTCTTGCCAGACACACATTCGCAGCCTCTCCTCAAAGTTCTGCATCGCACACTCCAACATTTTTTGCAGCACAGCTGCGATTTCTTGACGAATGGAAAGTTTCGGCTCTTCGATCGTGCATGGTATGTTCATATACACTCTACACTTGAGGTATCCCCACAAAAACAAGTCGCAAATCGATAGATCAGGGGAATGTGGGGGCCAAGAAACATAGCCGAAACGGGAGATCACATGTTGGGGGAACTATTCAACGGCAAACACATGATGTTCTACGTTCCAATGTGCCATGACTACTGAAACTGCATCGTATGAGCTGTCCGCTGGCTCATGCACAACGTCATCTACCCTACCCTTGCCCAGTACTAGTCATTTGAAAAACATGCGTTTTCTGTGCTCCACCCTGTATGTATGTATGCATATTTGTTGTTTATTATCACAGATTATGATGTCGGGCTTATCAATGGGAACAGTTCTGTCAGTTTGCACTTGTTGGTTCCATAATATGGTTACCTTACCTTCATGACTTGTTTTGGAGACATGGTCTTACCAGTGTCTGTTGTCTAACTTTATCCCTATTTCCTTTCATATGCCAAAAGTGTAGTTGAGCACACACTATATCATGTCTTTGAATTTATCTTTCTTTCACCAGTACCATACATCCTGATATGATGTGTTCCATTATCTTATCAAAGTGTTTACAGAGCCTACATTTACTATCTGTTTCTGTCTGTATTATTATCATTGTTGTTATTACTATTATTATTACTACTACTACTACTACTACTACTGGGGACCTCGGTAGCGTAGTGGTTAAGGTGCTCTGCTACAAATAGGAAGGTCGCTGGTTCGATTCCAGATGATGTCACTGGAATTTTTCATTGACATAAAATCCTTCCAATCGCACTATGGCCCTGGGGTCAACTCAGCTTCTAACCGAAATGAGAACCAGGAGTATTTCCTGGGGGTAAAAGGTGACTGGTGCGTAAGGCTGACAACCTTACCACCATCCTGGGCAATTGTCACGTAATGTGGGGACCTTAACTTCCTGGAACCCTCTTGGGCACCTGGGGCCTGTAATGGGATTTATTTACCTTATTACTACTACCACTACTACTTCAGGCAAGCATCACAATTATGACCAAGATCTTAAAATACTGGACACGGCCCTCCTTGTGAAATGCCCAAAATTGGTAATTTTTAGTTCTTCTGCCGTGCGTGTAATGCTGATGTAAACGTCTTTAAAACTCAAACTAGTTGAAGGGTTGCAAATGTGGAAGCAATAACCAATAATTTGGTTGCTAGACATTTAATGTTAGCAGTGACTGATTAGTCACATAAGATGCAACACTGTCTTGCGCATGATGTCATCACAAGTGTTGTCACCAGCTGTCAGTTCTTGGAAAGAAGGTTTAAGTTTCAAATCAATATAATCTTCAGACATTTTTAATTAAAAAAAACAGCAGTCTAATTATTCTGTCCAAGGGAAAAGGCACACTAGACTCCAATCGTAATGTCATGTAAAGAATTTTCATGTAATTGATGTGTATTTTTGAAACTCCAATAGGGACCATCCCAATTCACAGCACAACCGCTTAAGAGGTACCCATGCTTTGTCACTAAAAATAACACTTACAGGTTAACAATTCCATCACACAGATCACAATATCTGACTGAAAAAATAATCAGAATTAGTCAGGCTCTGAATAACAGTCACCTTATATGGTCACAAAATCAGAAGGTGTGTTGTTGTGTGAACAGATCCCAGTGTATGCCAGACTATGCAGCTCAGCACACAAAATATTTCTCTAGACTTCTTTCTGAGCAATCCCAAATTAATCTACTTCTTCTTCTTCTTGTTCACTGCTGATCACATAATATGCAATGTTTTACTACTGTAACATCATCTTGCAAGAAACACCAACACACAAAATTTTCACCAAGCTTTTGGCAGCATATTCCGTACGGTGAGCCTATAATGTCTTTTATGACTACAAAAATATGTCACTCAGAAATAACCACGTTCTCGACATCAACACGCCACAAACAGGGGAGAGAGCACAAGGTATTTATTCCTACACAAAACCAATCTTCACCAGCTCACTCACTTTTCAGTCCTACACGCATTGTTAGTTGTTGAAGACCGTGTACATATGCAGTAATTACTACAAGACACTTAAGAACACACCAAGAGTAAATGATGGCAGGATCACGTGTTTCAGCATTATACTGACCGCTGTGACTCACTGCTACATCTTTTATGCTGGTATGTATGTAAAATATATGCACCATATGTATACAGTAGCCTTGTGCCATGGTCACACTGCTATGTTAGATAGGACTGGATGTGAAATTCATCAACCTATTACACGCTCTAAGAGAAGCTGTCGACTTTACTTTGATAACAAAATTATTTTTATGGGTGTGCCTAACAGTTAAAAATGTTCAGTGATGGTCTCCCAGGTTTTTGAACCCTCTTCTTACTGACATAACTCAGACATGAGTTACACCTTTTGAGATTTATACCTGGATAAGCCATATAAGGCATCTGTGATGATAACCAATAGGAAGCATAACTGATAAAGAGGTGGTACACAACCTACAACATGTCAGTTTTAGTTTGGAATGGTAATAAATTAATTAGTTCATGACCTCTAAGGCTTACATATAAAATTCACATTACCATACCCCTACCTGAGAATCAACAAATTCATTATCATCACGCTGCAACATTTGGTAGTTAACATTTCTATATGCCGATGTCCTCCTCCTTGACATATTCACTTTTTGTACAAACTCTGAAACACAAACATACCATTACATCAAATTTAATACACGAACAGTAAACCAAATGACAAATGACAGTTTGAAATCTAAACATACCCAGGCAATTCCACATTGGAAAATCAAACAACTCTACAACTGCAACATACACTGTAAATTATACTATGGATTCAAGACTATAATTGTACAACCTCCAACCCACTGCTGTTATTCTGAAAGGTCAACAGTAATTGGGTCCTTCATAAATGTCAGAGCTCTTACAGTGGATACAAATGGGGCGTTGAATATGAAAGATGTGTTACGCCAAAATGCCGTGAATGACATAGCTGCATAACCATGAACAAACACATAAATAATGATTCTGCAGTAAGCATTAAGCAGGGATATTTACATCTGCTCTGAATGTCACGGCACAATGCTCCCGAAATCGGGTATCAGGATTCAAGACACCACTTAAACACAAATCTAAGCCTCAAACAAATAACGATTATACAGTAATTGTTAGTGAAATTACGAAACATTCTGATCTAGCTCTACCAAGACCACTCTTATAATAGTTTTAATGTAAATTTAAATGCCTCAGTCGCCTTTCAAAAAAATCAAATTGTATTCATATCCTGCAACCATACTAATTAATACAGTGCATAACTTTCACGATTCCATTGATTAACGATTATCCATTACTCCACCACTTAAAATCAGCAGGTTACAATGATTAAACAGCAGTCTTTTGGAATGTATAATGGGGATTACAAAATGCTGTACGAAGGTGCTACCGAACCAAGATAGACAAATAAATAAATCTCTTCAAATCGACAAAGAACCAGAGAAACTTACATGCTGTTATTTCCCTCCTTAACAAGGAATTTAGAGACGCTAAAAAGCAAATAATCTCCACAATGAAGCAAATTCCTCTTGTCTGTTTTGCGTACTTGGCGTTTAGAATTTAACTTAAAACCCTCAATACGCAAATTCCCACTGCGCAATGACATTCTTCCGAAATACATAATAGGGCGCGATGCCTTTCACTGCCCGTCAGAAATGTTACTAATAACTATTCTTCTCTCCGTATTACATCGCATATGTTGTGACAACATTGTGTTTGATAACCGTCATTAATAAACAATGCTATGCCGCGGTAAAAAAAAATAACTCTTTAAATGAGTTACCGACATTGCACGCCTTTTATATAGATCGAAAATTACATTTAATGTTCCACACAGCCCACAAATATCATGGTCGCTTTATTCTCGGATGGGATGCACGGTTTGGTTAAGTACGTACATACCAACATTTCTGCGGAACTTGCCAACTCCATCTTCAAGCTAGTAGGCTTCGGCCTAGATTCCGTGAGTCATTTTGATCTGTGATCCAAGAAGACAAAAATCTGACTATAATTGTGGTGATGACCTCATATCCAAATTTAAAAAAAAAAAAAAAAAAACGCAACTGTGACCTGTGGCATAAAATACCTCATTTCATCCCACATCTGACACACGGGGAGATACATTAGTATCATGAGTTCCAATTTTAACACACTGACATGTGCAACAACGGAACACGAAAAGATTACTCGTTTTACATTAACGAAGCCAACGAAACAGACTGCAAACCGAAAGTAGAGCTCACTGTACGATTAACCAACATAGCCGAAACGTATAACCCTATCTCACTCCACGGCACACAACACAGATCAGCACAAACGGCTTTAAACATAACCGACTGCTGATGAAAAGGGGTAATAAACACGTTATGTACTGCTAACAACATTATATACTCGGTACTTTACAACTGGCACATTGATATATAAAGAAAATGTCCTCCGTACCGACCTGTGCATGTCTCTTAACACGAGTTTGTGTATCCTTTCCCACGGAATTCCACGCATCACGTGTTCGTTCCCAAAGCCACTGTACCCGACTTGTTGACTCAGACTCTGGTCCGCGTAGTAGTTCGTTTCTGGTTGTGTCTGTGTGTACTTCTCGGGCCGATTCGTTACGGGTGGTCTGTAGACGTAACAGTAAGTATATTTTATTGCTCCCTCCCACCCCCTATTTTCGTGTGACGAGAAATTTATGCATTGGACTTAACAAACATATATTAGTAAGTATACCATCCAACATTGTTTTTATAGATTGGACAAATTGTAAGTGGTACCATGTCTAGTGTGCCGGTCTTTATCAACACCATGTTTCACTTACAAAAACATACCAAGTTTTATTGTGTTGGATGTTGTACAAAATTCCAAAGTATGAACAAATTTATACAATTGTATAACGTGGAGTAGTGTAGTGTCTGCTGTGAAGGACTTCTTTCGCCCAACAGCTATTGCGTCATCTGAATGGAATGTTGCGATCGAAGATGACTGACATTTGATTGATGTAGCTTGTGGTGGATCGTTAATGGCAATTCTTTGCCTCTTTAGAATCATTAAACGACATAGAGTGAAGGACCATCAGTCAGAACCACTCTGTCATTGAACGTAATATTGTATAAAAAAATTGATTTTGATTTTGGACCACACCCATCGTATTAAGGGGTGACTCATTTCCGTGAAGGTTCAGATCCTCCCACATCCTGGTTGCTGATAAATATGAATCATGTGGTTTCGCTGAGGAATACATCATCGCTGAGTAATAAAAGTTCTGGCTTCTTATAACTGGTATAAAGATATATGTGTGTGTGTCACACAAATGCCGCCATTCACGTTAGACTCTGCCCGCACTCAACCATTTTGTTAAGGTTGGTGTGTTCAATGACCGAGCGCGAAGTAAAATTTTCCGAACGTAGTTTATGAACGTGAAGTTAGTGATTTTGTTTTTTCACTTGGAATTTACTTTTTCAGTTTGCTGATTGCAGTAATATCGGGAAAAGATGAGTTCACGCAAGTACTATCCTGTACAGGTACGAATATCATTCCTAGCACGCAAGTCCTTAAAACGTATTGAGTTTCTAATACTTTGTCGTATTTTAGGTGATTATGGAGTGTGATTTTTAGATGTTGTGTGTGTATATTTGCAGTGTACACCTACAGTTTATCCTGCAGAACCCTTTGAACCAGCTGCAGATGCAGAAACATTGCGAGCAGCAATGAAAGGTCTTGGAACTGATGAACAAACAATAATCGATGTCATTGCAAAAAGAGGAGTCGTTCAGAGACTGGAGATTGCTGAAACATTCAAGACACTCTATGGAAAGGTATTATGAGTTCACATTTTATTTTGGGGGCAGAGGAAATGTGTGTTTTCATACATGTTCCATAATTAATTGATAAGACCCTTGGGCCATGTTCTGTAAGTTAATTTGGAGCAAAGTGGTCTAGGTAAGAATAACATAATCCTGTTTACCTAACATGTGCATTTTTGCAAATATTTTGTACAGTATCATGATTTGTTATCCAGCCCGTTATGTCAGGTTTGCTAACACAACAGTTGTATGGAAACTTAATTCTTGGTAAAAATTGTGTGTGAGGAAGCACAAATATTTAAACTTACATCACTGGGTTTTGATGTATGAATTTAATGGAACATATTCAAATTACAGGAAGCTTGACTTTCAAAAAAGTATTCATTGCACTGTTAGGTTTCCATTAATTTACTGAAATGATAAAATAATCACTCATTCATCATTTGTGACTTTAAATCTGTGTGATGCTACTTTAACATTTAGGGCACTTTGATGGACCTTTTTAAGCTCTTGAAACGTTTGTGACAATCACATACATTACGATTGTCATCTGTGGTGGCAGCCCTGACAAAAAGAATGCCAGATATATTAATAAGGTATGTTAATGTTACATTATCATGTTTAGTTATCAGTATTGCTTCTGTGAGAGTAGTGAATGTTGAGTGTGTTGGTGTGTATGTAATTATAAACAGTTAAGATAGTTACCTTAAGAGGTGATATGGTTCTGGACTTACATGAACTGTACATCATTGGGACACTTATAGAACTATAGCATTGATCAGGTTGCATTCTACTTTAGCAAGTTGGCGCCATTGTAAATTTTCATGTCACAGATTGGCTGGTGTTTTTAATGTGTTTCATGCTGGAGTGTTACTCGGAGAGCCACACAACTTTTATAAAAGAGGAAGGTAGAGAAATGTTTTGATCGTGGTTTCTGTAATGCATACGGCGTATTTGTCATTCTGTCAAATTCTTGGCATAAGTGTTGCTTTGTGAAGTATTGAGGGTAGGTATTCTTGAAGTCCTCTGCCCCAATTCAGATTTGAATTAGCATTATGCTAGTATGTATACGTGCATGAATGCATTAGTTTTACTTTCCACTGCTTACTGTAGCCTAAAAACAGAGTGTAATTTTTAAGCATGTTAATATGCCTGTGTAGCACATACTAAAATTGCTTTGTGCAATTGTATGCTCATACCACAACTGAATAGGTTGTAATGGAATTTAATGTGGAAGAGTTTTATGTTTTGTTGACCATGCATCCTTGATTGATTGATTGATTGATTTGCATTTGGGTTCGGGGCCTCTCAGCCCCGATGCACCTAGGCCTTAATTAAGACAGGCTCTTTGTGCCCCATATCGAATCATGGGAGCCCCTCAGCCTTGCTGTAGCTCCAGATGGCCCCCAAGCCTAAACTCCTAATATCCTCTGGCTCCAAAAAGAAGGAGCCCAGATACACATGCCTGAGTGAGGCCAGAGCCTCACACTCACATAAAATGTGAGCCGAGGTTTCCTCTCCCACCCCAGACTTTCTACACAGAGGGCTGTCAAGCAGCCACCGTGCATCCTTGTATAATCTTGTAAATAAAGCCAACTTGGTGCACAAATTGGTTTAGTGTGTTTATTTCTTTTCTCTACATGTTTCAGGCAACTATGTGCCCATCATCAGGAGAAACAACTGTATCTGTGTGACACTTAATATTTGTTATTCTGTATGGATGACTGGTACGTAGAGTGCGCACCGTGCGTAACGGACAGTCATCTACACAGAGTGACAAATACCAAGTGTCGCACAGATACGGTTATTTCTCCTGATGATGGGCACATAGTTGCCTGAAACATGTAGAGAAAAGAAATAAACACACTAAACAAAATTGTGCACCAAGTTGGCTTTATTTACAAGATTAGTAAGGTTCATCATCCCCATTGTGTTTATAATTAAGCTAGATTGGAGTGTATGTACTTGTCTAATACAACTATATGATGGTAGAGATATGTATAGAATTTGTTACAAAAAGAACAACTACATTTTAGGCCCTTTTCATTGGCCATCTTCAGGTTGAGAAATGAAAAAACTTAGTAAGCAGCTGTACTCAACTTATGTGGGTTGTATACAGTGGGGAGGTAAGAGGTGAAGTGGGTACGAGATCTGGCATGTGTTGTGTAGGATGGGTGGTGTGGGTACATGGGTTCTGCTATTATATGCTATGTCTAGGTTAATATAGTTGGATCTACAGTATCATTTTATGTTTGTAGAGATTATATGTACATGAACACTTAGCTTATAAATACACAGTGTGCAATTTTTATATAAATGTAGTTTCTATAGTTATAGTGGGCTCATTGATTTAAGACTATACAAAATATAGTTCCTGTAGATTAGATCAATGAACCCACTATAACTATAGATACCACATTTATATAAAGTTGCACACTGTGTATTTATAAGCTAAGTGCACATGTACATATAATGTCCACAAACATAAGATGATACCATAGATCCAACTATATTAACCTAGACATAGCATACAATAGCAGAACCCATGTACCCACACCACCCATCCTACACAAAACATGCCAGATCTCATACCCACTTCACCTCTTAGCTCCCCACTGTATACAACACACACAAGTCAAGTACAGCTGCTTACTAAGTTTTTTCATTTCTCAACCTGAAGATGGCCAATGTAAAGTGCCGAAACATGTAGTTCTTTATGTAATAAATTCTATACATATCTCTACCACCACATAGTTGTGTTAGACAGTACAGACACTGCAATCTAGTTTAGTTTGGAAGAGTTAGTAAAAAGTTATGAAGTCATGGTTCTGAATGCTGGCAAGGCTTGGTGGCCTTCACATGGCATTACCAAGAGATATTTTATTACCCTTTAATGCTCTGTTATACTATTACTTTAAGAACATTTGAAATAAATTATTATATATGTAAATATCATTGTTACCGGATGTTTTGTATGGGTGTGAAACTTGGTCGCTGACATTGAGGGAGGAAAGGAAGCTGAGGGTGTTTGAGAACATGGTGTTGATGAGAATATTTGGACCCAGGAGGGACGAGGTAACGGGCGAATGGAGGAGATTGTATAACTAAGAGCTAAATGATTTGTACTCCTCACCCAATATTGTGCAGGTGATAAAATCGAGAAGAATGAGATGGGCTGGGCATGTGGCGCGTATGGATGAGGAGAGGGGGTGTATAGGGTCTTGGTGCGGAAACCGGAGGGAAAGAGACCACTGGGGAGACCTAGGCTTAGGTGGATGGATAATATTAGGATGGATCTGCAGGAGGTGGGATGTGGGTATATGGACTGGATTGGGCTGGCTCAGGATAGAGACAGGTGGCGGACGCTTGTGAGTGCGGTAATGAACCTTCGGGTTCCGTGAAATGCAGGGAGTTTCTTGACTAGCTGCAAACCTGTTAGCTTCTCAAAAAGGACTCTGCGTCATGGAGTAAGTAAGTAAATATCATTGTCTTTTGGTTGGTGCATGAACAGTTTTAATATTATATATTCAACATGTCTTCTTTCACATTTCATCATTTTGGGTAAGTTAGCACTGCAATTTAGTAGTAGTGTGTTTTCTGTAAACAGCATCATTTACTTACAGCTCACTTGATTTCTGCCCTGATGTGTTCTTTATGTAAAAAAGGGGGAACACGTATTTATGTTACGCTCATTGGTTTTTAGCCTGTGGTACTGTTTTACAATATGTGTAAGGCAGCATCAATAATTAGCCCTCGCAAATCAAAAGTCTTGAGCCAGTTATAGAGTGGAGATGCTAACACTGATATATTCTGTTGGTCTCTCAACTGAAATTCTCTTTTTTTTTTTTTTTTTTTTTTTTTTAATTTTTTTAAAATTTTTTTTTTTTTTTTTTTTTTAAAACTTTTTTTTGTTTTTTTTTTTTTTAAAATTTTTTTTTCATTTTTTTTCCCATTAAAATTTTATTAAAAAAAATTTTTTAAAAAAAAGAACTTTTGCTCAA
>Ga0131853_10023275_pt1 | contig 11191 bp, 7 predicted proteins | sample TergutLab28metaG_FD_92764 | JGI IMG/M metagenome (GOLD analysis project Ga0131853, IMG submission 92764) | Labiotermes labralis P1 segment gut microbial communities from Petit-Saut dam, French Guiana - Lab288 P1 (version 2) (version 2) | ecosystem: Host-associated > Arthropoda: Insects >...
ACTCCGGTATTTTCTAAATGATTTTGAGATGGTTCCAGTCGTCCCCAATATTACTGGTTATCACTTCTGCTTGCACATTCTACATGCTTATTATTATTATTATTATTAGTAGTAGTAGTAGTAGTAGTAGTAGTAGTGGTAATAGTAGTAGTGGTAATAGTAGTAGTAGTGGTGGTGGTGGTGGTGGTGATGGTAGTAGTAGTAGTAGTAGTAGTAGTAATAGTGGTAATGGTAGTAGTGTTGGTAATTAGTAGTAGTGGTGGTGGTAGTAGTAGTAGTGTTGGTAATTAGTAGTAGTAGTGGTGGTGGTGGTGGTAGTAGTAGTAGTAGTAGTGGTAGTAGTAGTAGTAGTGGTAATGGTAGTAGTAGTGGTAGTTAGTGGTGGTGGTGGTGGTGGTAGTAGTAGTAGTAGTAGTAAACATCAGCGCGTACAAAAATTACATGTATATAATATTCATGTAGTGATAAAAGGGGGGAATTTGTATATGGGTTTGAATCGATGTGTTGTGGACATAACACATTTGTGAGTAAAGAGTAACAACAGGGTTGTTTTATTGGAAATTATGGATATGAATACAGTGTTTAACATTTATCACATTCACACCAGCACCCTGACACGCTGATGCGTTGTTACTTCATCTTGCGCACATTTTGGGCTAAAAACCAGCACAATTATTAAGCTAAAAACCAGCACAATTATTAAGCGACACATAACATAAATGTATATACATACACATTTAATTCTGTATTCTACAGAAAGCCGTGACGAGTGAAAAGAGATAAATCGTGTAATTGACGTTCGTTCTCCCAGTTTTCTACGCCGGCAGTACAAGAATTAACTACACTTGGCTCATTAGGCCATAAAGTTCCCTTTTATGATTTTCGTAATCTCAATTTTATTGTCTTTATTGGTAGGAAAATTGTTGTTTTATTGACTTAATAAAGGGTTTGAAGTGTTTTATGTATTTGAATAAATACCCCAACTTTAAAATTCACCGAGCGTTGAGTTTGTGTGGAGGGATGGGTTCCGCAGAATGAGAGACTTTGTACGTTGTCTTGGTACATGAATTATCAGCAAGTGTTGTCACTGTGCCTAAACAACGTGCCAAGGAGGGAACCATGAGATGCGGAGGCACAGCGCCAACAGTTCTAAACCACAAACTAAATGGAGGAGAATTGTCAGCTTTATTCAGTGGCCTTTTATACCGTGAGTTATCTCCAGCAACAGGATACGATGGGATAGCATAAGAAGAAAGCAAGCCTGAAGACTCAGATTTATTCTGTCCCCGAGTCGTGGTGTGCTTAATTTCAATACATACTCGTACGTTGAAAAAGGTCCATAAATAGAGTAAAGGAAGCAGGATGTTTCCCGCAAATGTTCTGAATTCTATAGACGAAAAGTCCTTGCCACATGCCAAAAGAACGCCGTGACTCAGGTGCTTAATTCCATTCCCTCACAGGCTCCAGGCTGGAGGACTGAATTTCGATTCATTGCAGAGGCATTAATTTTGTCACCACATCTGTCCTGGCTTCAGAAACGTACTGTACATGCCTCACTTCAGAAACGTACTGTACATGCCTCACTTCAGAAACGTACTGTACATGCCTCACTTTAGATAAAAATCGGGAGTCCTCTTCAGAGGTAGATTGACCGAGGTGTGAAGTTGAAGAATCGTCTGTATCTGGTGTAAAGGTCAAGAATGAATGGAGCTCTACCTCCAGTCTTCACTGTGTGTTCAGTCGATGTCCTTAATTACACAACAGAACACCTATACCACTGCGTAACTGTAATTCTGTGACAGCCTCCTTCAATAAATTACAAACACATAATGATTAAATGAACATTCTTGACCCATTCCACACAGCGTAGAGGTCTGTATGCCGTTGTATTCCTCTCATTCTCAGTAAAGTTAAAGGCAGCAGGTGTTTTTCCCTAAAAATGTAATTCACTGAAATTATCTTTGAGGGTATTTGTAAGGTGCCGAAATTCAAGAAATATGCATACTTGTGACTTGTGGTTGTGTAAACTGCATTCGGTCTACTACCAGTGCTTGCTGTGACAGCATTTGAGCTTTATGTGAAATATATTGTGACAAAGATACTCACGACTTACATTTCAGATGGACTCATTTATTCGGCAGGTGTGATAGTAGGCAGCGTTGCTACGTCGATTAGAAAAGCAAATTGTTTACATATTTGGCATTGAGAAGTACAATTAAGTTTAAAACTGAAAATTAATTTCTAACACTATAATAACTTTTCACTTGTTGTTTTAAATGAGTGTAAAATTTTGCCTCTGGCTCTTCAAAATCAGATAATTTTAAACAGATTCTTGGGAAGTAAATGTACATAGTAGAATCTAAAGCTACAATGAACAGAATTAAAAATTATTGACGAAAATTGCACAAAGAGAAGCTTAATAATTTGTACTCGGTCTAAGAGTTTTGCAGTTATTAAATAAAATATAAAAATGGAAGGTCATGTAACATGAAAGAGATAAATGCAGGATACATTAGAAGTATAATAGAAACATCTCACAGAAATATGCATCTCGTTTAACCTGCTTGTTTTAGGACAATATTGAAATGGGGCTTTTTAAAAAATAGTAGACAACAATTTGTAATGGTTTAATCTATATCGGAGTAGGACCCAATGTCTTTCGGCTGTTGAGTAGGTATTAAGAGTTAAAGGAGAGTTTCGTGTAGTTGGTATCGGTAGACTTACGTAGAAGTTGCAAATAATTTGGAGGTACCTAAAAACTTTCTGCATTTCCAATCCAGCTGCACCTACTGGCACAACCCCACATCATTTTAGCTGCATTCATGGAAAATTGGTCTTTCGACATTGTAGGTTAATTATATTGTCCACATTTTTATGAAACTAGAATTTTTTAACCGTATTCACAAGTTCCTTCCATTCTGTCTCTCTCTGTCCTGAACCAAATAAATATAGTCCACACACTTCCCATTCTCTTTGACCTAGAAACACTGCAACTTTATCCTTCCTTTTAGGCCTAGGCAATTCCTTCAGACTTTCTGATCAAAACTTAACTCAATGAGTACTGCTTGCGCTGGCTATATTCTTCTTTTATATAAAGTATGTTATATACAGCTAATGATAACTCATAACTGCATGTACCTTTCACTACATAATTCGATGATAATACACAAACTAACAAAGACTGGATCCTAAATGAAACCTTTGCATAACAAAGTCTAGATTCTAAATGAAACCTTTATCAATCGCGTCCAAACAACATTACTGTATTATTTCTCCAAACCGACGTGAAAGAATGTAAGGAAGCGCATAAATATTGAAGTAGGCACAGGCATTTATAATGTTCTTGCTGGTATAGCCCACAGAATATATCATATTTCATAGAAACGCAAATAAAGTGGGCTTTGTGCTCAAGTGTATGTCAATACCATTAAACAAGTTGTTTTCTGAGTGTCCGAATGGTTCTCGTATTGCCCCCTGTAGCTGTAAACTAGTGTTAATATACTTACGCATCCTTCGTTGCTCTTTCTTGTTTCATCATAGAAACGCCTCCTTTCAGAAGCCTAAGTGCAGCGTGACAACAAAAACAGTAAACATCAAAGCACACAAATAACGCTTCACATTTGTTTTGTCATTTATATCACATTTTGTCTAAAAGAAAGACGTTCAGTTGTTCCATAATTCGTTGACCATTGTAGAGTACTGCAGTAATCTTTTGGACCTGTTTTTAAAACAATGTAATGTGCTTTCCTTGAATACGATTATCCAGCATGCATAGAAATTCACATAAGTCAATTTTACACACAACGACATTCGTCACAGGCATTACCAACAAGTACAAATGAGGACATGTACGAGTATTACTCAATTATTACACCAACCACTGCACATATATAACATTTATAAAATTTACACATTAAAACATTAAAAACGCTCCGACATGTTTCGGTCTTAAGACCATCATCAGGAAGCTATATACGTGTTCCTTGCTAAAGTCGCACTAGAAATAGTCACAGATTGCTGCCACAACACACAAATTGTACAACGAAATTAATCTGTGACCATTTCTAGTGTGACTTTAGCAAGGAATATATAGCTCCCTGATGGTGGTCTTAGGACCGAAACATGTCGGAGCGTTTTTAAAGTTTTAATGTGTAAGTTTTATAAACTTTATTTATGTGCAGTGGTTGGTGTAATAATTGAGTAACTCTACAACATGCACGGTGTAACAACAAAAAAGGACAAATATGTTGTGAAGCTGGGGTCAAGTTTTCTTACGTACACAAACAAACATACAACAGATATACAAGTAAACAAGAAGCACATTAGACAAGTCAAATGATATAGATATTCTGATGCAATATGATCTGTTTAAGAAACTAAAATGTAGTCATGATCTGTTTAACAAACTAAAATGTAGTCATTATTACGGATAACATTTAGATATTACATCCATTTGATTTTGTTATTTATTCTGGTTTTCATAAAAGACAAGAATGAGATTTTTAATGATTTTTTATATCATTGCTTCATAGTTATATGAAATATTATATATTTTTTCAAATATATTTTCTATATATTTAATATATGTCTATAATTTCCAGACATGATGCAACTGCAAAAATATCCTTCGCATAAAATGCGACTCGGAAAGGGACCACTTGTGCCTTCTGTAGCAACGATATTCTAGTATGTGTTCACAAAGGCTAATAAGTTTTAAAAAATTATTGGTTTTACTCCAGATAAACCGAAAATATATTAGATATAATCAGGCAAATTCATATAATTAACTTGACGTCTCTACAATACCAAGCCTGCTGCAAGCAACATTCACAAAATATCAATGTGCGCAGGCACATTGCAGGACAATCCAAAGTGCACTGCACTTGTATCCAAACCAACTGACAAATACACAATTTGAATACGCTGATCGTCTTCCTTGCCACGCATATCTTGTAAAAGATCTTCCATGATAATTCCGCCGACGGTCAAGAAATTTCCTGCTTTTATCTGATGTAAAATGTTACCACCGCTTTCACAAAAATTACCAATTAAACCCCTTCGCAACCAGCCGAACCCACTCCACAACCCCCTCTCATATTGTGTTACTGTACATTTTGATGCTATGGCGTACTAGTCCTGAAAGCCTTGTGGTTTAATGTCCTGTTTATATGCAAGTGTACCCTGCTTTGGCTGCCCACAGAACTATTTATCCCGTCTGAAATTCTTCGTATGTTCCTCAGACCTTGTCAGTCAACTGTTGGCATATTTCAAATTAGGCCATAAATGCTTGCTTTAAGGAGAATATATTCTTTTGTAATTTTGATGTTCGGCATCGCGTTTTGTTATACGAAACAGTAAATAGCATTTCAACACCGCCAGCGTAATTTTATTGTTGATAAAACAGGCATTTACCTTAGCAACATGTTTCGCTTTACGTCACCATCTTCAGACTAATCTGATGGGTATAACACTTTAAAATCTAAAACTCCATAAATGTATAATCAAAGATACCATTATGTCTATTATGTAGAGTTGCCTTAGTCTAATGTTTTGTCAAGATTTTCCTACATATCCTACAAATTTATCATCACTTTATTTTAAGAGTTTTATTTGTTGTAGATACACTTTCCCTGTTGGTTTCATTTTTGTAATCGTGAAATGCCTTTTTAATGGATAATACAGATCTTAAAAAGAAACGTTTTCGGTGACTAAATTAATACTATACACATATGTGCGTGTGTGTGTGTGTGTGTATGTGTGCGTGTGTGTGTGTGTGTGTGTATGTGTGCGTGTATGTGTGTGTGTGTGTGCGCGCGCGCGTGTATGTGTGTGTGTGCGCGTGTGTGTGTGTGTATGTGTGTATGTGTGTGTGTGTGTATGCATGTGTATGTGTGTGTGTGTATGCATGTGTGTGTACGTAAACATGGTTTTTAGGACTTTAGGTTCAACTTGCCACAGGGTAATGTCCATAAACACGCGTTAAATGCCCGCAATTGTGGTGAGGTGTACTGTAGCTGTCGTGCTAGTTACTCTCCTATAAACCCGGTTGTACAATGTCAACACAGGTTTGTTGTTGAGAAGGTACTAGTGACGGTGCACTCTTATTGAAATTAATTGACGAAGAACATAATGCTGCCAGAAATGTAACTAAGGAGAGCCTTATAGCACTCTTTCATTTGTTTGACCACGTTCAACTGAATTCCATAAAGTATTCCTACTTGCTTATTTTTATGTGGTATCGATCATTTTACAAATACATTTACCAAATAATCGCCGATTGTTTATGTAAGCTTCCCTTCTGACAGTGTAAAAAGAAAACTATCGGGTAGCCGTCACTGGGTCTGACCTGATTAAACGCGAATGATCTGTGTCAACTGACAAATGTATGTAAGTAGTTGAGGTCCGTAAAAGATGGTATTTATATTCTCGTGTGCTAGTCTGTCCTTTATCTGCTGTGGGTGGTCAGTAGCACCTCGTTTGGAATTTAAAATCAGTACTGTGAACCACAGAAGCAAATGGCGACGTTCCTTGGAAGTTGTTGGAATTTTGAAACTACAAATTTGCTGAGACTCCTCAAGTACAAGTATAAATTTTGATACCAGTTATTTTCACATTAAAAATTAATTACGAAAGCAACCAATTAAATCACAAGAAAATCTTTCTTTTACTGCTTGCAGTAAATGTCAGAAATATGTCCAGCCATTCCCTATGACGCTTCTCGCTATTTTAAGGAAGAGGAGATAGAAGCGTTATCTGGCTGCATTAGCCGTGGTTATTTAATGACACTCAAACGTCCTGGCTCGTCCTACGAACGTGAAATATTTTTTCCGATATTGCAGGTGCTCGGAGCGGTTATGTTGAAGTTATGATTCTTAAGGAATGTCAGACGATACAGTCTCTCATCTCGTAGAACTGAATCGTATGAATATGTTATTTTTCACGAGAGAGCTTTGCTGTTGTGTGGAATACGCTAACGTTTGTGTTTGTTGACTGTTGGTACAAACCTAGTAATTATAAGATGTAGACTTAAAAATCTGGTATTATGAAGGTATTCTATACTTTATCGGAGAGGTACTGGTTTTAATATCAATGAGCCACCAGCTATCATGACTGAGGTATTTTATTTCCCGTTCTTCCGTCCGAAATCCGGAATGACACCCTTAAAGAAGTCACAAATGTATCTTTATTGACTACGAAGTTATTTATATTGTGCTATGTACTCATTTTGCTATCATACAGCTAATACCAAGAAAACACTACTCAATTTATCTTCAAGAAGGTCAAGGTAAAGGTGTCACTGTCCAAGGCAAGAAAGGCAAGTGAGGAGAGTAGGTGTAAAGTTTTACTAATTTTTAATCCCGCGCTATATTGATGTGAATGGTCAGCAACACACCCCGGCTTCCTGACCCAAAGAAAGAACTCCGATACCCACAAGCTAGGAGACAGGGTGAGCCAAAGAGCCGGTCTGGACAATCTGGAGAAAAAAATCTCTTGTCCTGGCTGGAATTTGGACAAGGACCGTCCAGCCCGAGGCCTAGTCGCCCTGTTAACTGTAATTATTATGTACCTCGTTATTTAAATTTCGGACTATTCTATCTTCGTCAGCGGAACATCGTAGACAAACACTGAATCTACAAAAATTTGTATTCTCTCGGATTTTTTATGGATTTGTAAAATGCCCGCGAAAGTTTTCGGCAAAGGTAGTTACACTAACCAACAGAAGATATGAACCTGTTTTAAAAGCCGAACAGTACCTGCATGAGCCAAGCGCTGTTACTTTAAGGAGCTAGTCATTTCCCCACACAGAGACTTAGGTGCTTCACTATGTGTAATTCACACAACAAACACCGATTATTTCTGTATACAACTTCAACTAACAGTCCAAAGAGACGGATCCTTTGTGCTCCAGGAACCTGACTTTTTGTATTAATTCTCGTATAATTTAAATGAAGGCCGTTCTTCAAAGAGTTAAACATGTTTCGGTTCGTAGGAAAACAAACAGCATGGCACTAGACATAATGATAGCCTCACAGACGAAATCAGAAATAGCTCCTCCTACATCTTGCACAATCTTCCTCTGTTTTTCCGGGTGTAAAAATTACTTAAACTTTGCCTTCGCCTAGTCCCCCCCCCCCACACACCGTGGCACGCTGCTTACAAGAATAAGCCTTTAATACAGTAATATAAGAGATGCTGAAGAAACAACAGTTTCTTTTTTGTTATTACTTTAAAGTCATTTAAGAACACAAAACAATCCTATATTCATATTTGTCAAACCTACTGAAACCTAATTTATATTGTTTGACTCTTGGAAACTGAAAATATCATGATGAAGCTTGCAATAATACAGTGGTTACAACACTTAGACATCTCAGATAAATTCCTAGGTCCTTGCAGGCCGAATATTAATTGAGAAACCAATATCTGTCAATATTTTGTGGTTTCTACCATCAAAGAGTCGTGCAATTCTGAACCATACGATTTGCACATTTAAGAAAGCACCTAGATTCTCTAGGATTCCCATGATTGTTTGTCACATTTTTAATCGTTCATTATATGTACTTTGCCCATTGTCCTGGATTTAAAGAAAACAAACCTTCCATAAGGGGACTGGCTGCGTCTTCGGGCACAAGAATTAAGGACAGCTCTACTCAGGTGGGACTGGTGGACAAGACCGTTCTAAAACCTCTCGTCCAGAGACTGTGTAATACGCAGCTCACATACCGATCGTCAAGATAAGCAGTATTTGATACCGAGATAAATGTTCCGCTTGTGCTACGGGTGGCGTAGAAATTCGGATATACAACACTTTGTAGCAATAAATGGGATCAAGGTATAGACTCGCGGTGTTACAGCGTTGTAATATAAACACTAAATATGCCGGTGCCAGAATCCCAGCTTGGATATCGACTTACATGTCATTTGACACCCTTAAAGAGGCGCATAATATAATACCAAACGGGCATGCTGGTGTTCAGTGCACAGTATCGTCATTAACTGGAACAATGAACCTAAATTGTATTCAGACTATAAAAGGCAGGTTTGGTGGCCGTCAGATGGCTGGCACAGCCCTTATCATTGATCAGAAACTTAATTCTCACTTTAATTTACATGAGAGGGCGGCCACGTCTTGGAGGGTCCGTTGTCACCACCAGGAGTCACACATAAATGTTTCAGTGACAGAAGTGACGTGCAGAGACACTGGCCGCAGCGTTCGGTATAACTAATGGTAAATACTGAAGCTCTAGTGTCTTTTTTTCTGTTTCTATTTTACGTAGAAAGGGGGTGATTTTTCTTTATGGTATACTTCCTGCCTTTTAAAATATGGCCCAATTTAACCGGGGTTTGATCACCCCAGCTACATAAAAATAAATATGATATGCTAATGGGCGTATAAAGTAGAAGAAAGTAGGATCAAAAGGCATGTTTATACCATCCAGACATTTTCTTTTGTAGATTAACACAGTCGACGATATCAGTAGAAGGAGAAGCTCAATGTAAACAAACAGAAGACGAGAGAAACACAACAGATGATGACGGTAAGGTATTTAACTGAGCCCTTACGAGTAATCTACAGTAACTACACGTGCTTTGGAGGTTCCGTGCCGAATCTTAAAGGAATTAGAGAGGAATACGTAAACAATATTGATCGGGCAATTTGTTTTTCAAATTTATCTCTTGAAGGTAACATTAAAATCATATTCCCTATGACAGGATTGTAGGATTTGGGATAGAAATAACATGGTCTGGATCGTATGAATTTTCGGACTTACGGTTTGCAGGATGTTGTATGTCGGTCAGACAGTTCGTTACTCACAAATCTCCCCGCCGATAGGTCGTCTAATAGCAGTCTGCCTATAGTGCCATCTAAAGAATACTGGAATGTGTGTTTTATGGTGGTCGCCTGACATATGTTGGACAAACAAAGTCAAGAATGAAACTGCAAGGAACAGAACGGGTGTGAAGGAGAAGTCAGCTGTAAGATACGAGTAGAGAAGAGGCGGAACAGAATAGGCAATATGGTGACTAGGCTACCAAGGTGGAGGGCAGGACATGCATATCTGAATCAAAGCGTCCACATCGGCCCTAGTGCGTCAAACTTCTTATTCAATGAGAAACTACAGCCTCATAAATATCAGTCTCTTTAAACCAACCTTGTTTGGATTAATCATAAAAGCACAAGGCTTTCTTATGCTTATTAGAGTAATAAGTTCGTTTCTAGACCTAATTAGGAGGTAGCGGCATGTTCTTTGAAGTATTTTACAAACAAACTTAACGCTTGTCGTAATTTAAAAGAAGTTATTGATGGATATTCTAGTATTTATGTTATTTTATTTACAATATAAAGACACACACATATGTTTGTGGAAGGGGGGGGGAAGGAGGAGAGCGAGATGGCTCAGTCGGTATAGGGGGTCACTATAGGCTGGACGGTTCGGGGATCGAATCCCGGTGAGGGCGAACTTTTCCGCACCCGTGCAGACAAGCCCTAGGATCCACTCAGCCTCCAGTACAATGAGTACCGTGTCTATTCTCCCGGGCGTAAAGCGGTTGGGGCATAGCTTTGGCCACCCAACCTCATGAAGTGCCAAGGAAAATGAAAGAGTGGCGCTAATACTACACTCTCTCTCTGGACCTTCTTGCCTCTTCTAGGGTGAATTTTGCCTTATATATATATAGCTCTTTTCTTGCCTGGAGAGAGGTTCCCAGTAGATTTGTTACAGCAATACAAGCGTGGCCATAAAGAAGCGTCTACACAATTGAAATCGTTAAGAGGGCCACACGATTGTTTCAACTGTGACGTTGCGTGACATGCTGCTGCAGCCATAATACAACCAAGTGGTCTGTATTAACATCGAGCACAATCAGGTCAGTCGGGGCACCTGCTTTGCAATTAAACGATATCTGTATCGTGTCACGTCATAAGATACGTCGAATTTACAGTGAAACTGGCTCTGTTTGTATTTTCTTTTAAAGCTCCTTAATCAGTCGACTTTTTGTTACACCAGTAAACAGCTTCCATTGGTTTTTTTTTAACTGGCCGTGCATCTCAGTATATTTATCTCACTATTTAACCAACTTGATGCACAAAATTTGTTTCACAATAAGTTTTATTTCATGCCTCTACATGTTTCGAGCACATCTGCTCATCATGAGGAGGTCAAAATTGCATTACACAGCCTCTGCTATC
>Ga0131853_10023277_pt1 | contig 11190 bp, 8 predicted proteins | sample TergutLab28metaG_FD_92764 | JGI IMG/M metagenome (GOLD analysis project Ga0131853, IMG submission 92764) | Labiotermes labralis P1 segment gut microbial communities from Petit-Saut dam, French Guiana - Lab288 P1 (version 2) (version 2) | ecosystem: Host-associated > Arthropoda: Insects >...
ACCTTTAGACGCCTAACGTCAACTATAGTTCACGTACCGCACCGCTAACCTCTAAAGTTGCATTTTATAAATTTATTCAACAAATATAGGTACCGAATATTTTAAACATGGTGTATACTTTCCGTTTTTTTCCTTCAAAATGCAGTTTGTTTCATAATTCTAAAGTATTTGGTTCCTGTATTATTCACATTTTATATACAGAGTGTGCTAAAATTACAAAATAATTCCGGCACCAAAAGGTTAAGAGCTGTATCAATTAACCAAGCCTGACATGTTGCAATTAATGTAATAATTTGTACAGTGCAAGAGCTTACACAAGATATCTGACTGCCAAAGGCAAGGGCAGTAGTTCCAAATATGTCATGTTTGGTTGAGTGATATGACTTTTACTATGTTGCACTGTGATAGTGTAAAACATGCTAGATTAGGTTAGGTAACATACTGACATCTGTGTCCTCTAACAGTTGTTCTTGTACTTGATTAAGCACCACAACAAGATATTTGGTGGGGGAGGAAGAATTCCTAGGTTTCTTAATTTTATCACTAGATGCATGTGTTGTCAGCTTTCCACACTGTGCTGTGCTTTGCCTGACAGGAAACAAATGAATCCTTTGTCACCCAGCTTACAGGGCAGTCATTATATTGAATGAACAGTATTCAAAATCAGCCTAAAAACTCAACACAGAGGCAGTTAAAAAATGGCAGGGCAGTTCTCAGGTGTGACAGTTTGTTAACAACATTTTGAATGTTTATAATTCCTACACCTTCAGACTCAAGCACTCAAAGAAAAGTGTCTCTGCTTGGACCACTTGACCCTGAAAGAAAAGAATACTACAATCCTTTAAAATGTCAGGAACTATTTACCCAGTGACACAGTGCAACAAATCTACAGCAACACCACTGTGAGAACCTCAAATATTGCAAAACCACAATACACTCATGGGAATTTAGTCATTGTAGTGGCATCAAGTGGAAAGGCCTCCAAAGTTCTAGCCTATGCAATCAGGCTGCTTAGTAAATATCATAATTTTGGACTAAAAATATTGTTGCTATCTGAAAATGAAGAAATTACAGGTAAGCACTTGTTATGTATAGCTCTATTTGAACAGCTGCATTAGCATTAAACATGTCATGCTGGAGACTCCAGATAGTGCCAAAATTGAAAATGGTGAAGTAACATATTTTAAGAATAAAACCTCTGATGCAATTTCACATGAGACCTACTTGGCATATTTTCTGATGTTCTTGATCCTAGAGTTTTTCACACAAATTGCATTCAGCCTGTGGGCTACAATTTAAAAACAATTTTTAGATTATGCAGTTTATATACTTGGTAGATAGGAGAGAATTCTCTAGGTTTAAGAAACAGTGAACCAGACCTGAAGTGGGAGTGAGAAACATTCAGTTCAAGGCCACTGTGTCACACAGAGCATCCAAAAGAAAGAGACATCTCTCTCCCTCTGACACACCCAGATAGCACATACACAAAGAATTCCCCGTTTCTCTTACACAATCATGGTCATTATCAACACTTACCATAATCATGGACAGCACATCTCCAATATATTGGTGTTAAATCAGCTTTGATGTAACTGATCACACAAGATTTAAATATGGTTATAATACAGTCAAACGGTCATACAACTGATAATTGGCACATTTACTGTAAATACTGAATAACAAGTAAACATTACAATAAGTAAAAGAAATCACATATACGTGTTCATAATCTAAATTCAGAGTATGTGCCATAACATTAATACAATAATACAAGGAACATTTGCATATCCACACATTGAGAACAATCATCAATCATGGTATACCTTGAAATCTGCATAGCCAACGAGTTATAATGTTCCATTTCCAGCAATACTCCCTTTGACCAAGCAGAAATAAAGACAAAACCAAGAAACACATCTGCTGAATATTGCATCACTATAACATATATAACACAAACACACTCAACAGATAAAAAAACAGAACTTGATGAACTGTGTGCAAATGTGATATGAGCCACAGAGGGAATAATGTGATTCTAACAGGGTGTTTACTGAGCCAATTAGCTCAAGAGGTAAAGTAGTAATAATGTGATGCTAACAGGGAGTTTACTGAGCCAATTGGCTCAAGAGGTAATGTAGTAATAATGTGATGCTAACAGAGTGTTTACTGAGCTCAAGAGGTAATGTAGTAATGTTGGCCAATATTCAAAATAAATAATTTGAACCATCATCAGTACACCCACTGTCTGAAGCTTGTCATATTTTCCTCAGCCCTTTCCAGGCAAATTGTCATGTTAGTACCTTAAATTAGGCCATGATCACATTCATTCATACCCTTTGAAATTCATTTTTTCACTATCATCTAGTCACTCATTACAGCCTTACGTTACCCCTGACTTTACTATTAAACAAACCTTCTCAGGGGTATATATATATCTATCTATCTATATATATATATATATAAAAGGGGGGGGGGCACTTACTTATGTAATGAATACCATGTCATTTACTAATGCAACTTTTTTTTTTGAATGACAACAAAGATGAAAAACTCTTTTACAGTTGCAAAAATATAGCAGAATATTCAAAATGACCATTAAATGAGGTACTGGAATGATGACATGTAATATTCTGAACTCATAGTCTTAAATTATCGTGTGCTCAATCTGTTTCAGAAACTGTTAATCCGATATTCCTTTCTTTTGGTGTGGGCCAGTGATATATTTAGTGTATTAAAAACTGTTTATTTTCTTGTTTTCAACAGATCTCTTACATTTCCACACATTACAATATGAATATAATAAACTATTAATGAAAACAAAGTCCGAGAATGCACCAGCAATGGATTCCACATACACGGAGGACAAATATCACACACCTTCTCATTGCAGACATTGTAAAAACATCACCTTTGTCTCTCTCTCTCAACTTACATATTAACATCTCACGAACAGGACGTTGTCTGAAAGGGAAAACACTGTCCTGCAGTGGGCATTGAAATTGAATAGTGTCGGCAGCAGAAACCTGGTGTTTACGAGATTGTATGCTGAAGGTTAAGTACCAGAACTCTGTTCTACCATGGTTCTATCTTACATCAGGTACTCTTTGTTTCATATCTTCTATTTTTGTCACCAACTGCTGCACATACGTCAATGGTAATAAAAATGTATTATGGTTATTTGAAATTCAGTGCTTGATGCAAGTTAATGCTGTATTTTCAAGTTAGGCTGTTCAAATTAACCTTCATCAATGGATTTTAAATCTGTCAATGCTACACTTTTTATCAAGGGAGGAATGGTTTACTGCCAAGGAATAGAGGATTTCAAAATTCATACTACACCAAGGTTGGAAGTCACACTTTAACTCATGGGTTATGATATTATGACTGACAGGTGCAGTGACTCGGTGACTGGCCAGTTGCACTGTCCACATGTGTCAATGCAATAATGCAGTGGATTCACCAATAGGGCAAATTATACCTGCCAACAAACAAGAGGAATGACTAAGCAGAATATACTGCTAGGCCTATCAAAGAATTTGTAAATTTGATCAGCAATATCCACTGCAACTGGAGAATCAGTCTTTGCTTTGTAGTTAACTGCCTTTGTGAATGTAATTTCATGTGGTTTGGTAGCAATTTACTTGTGTGTCAGAGAAACTGCCTGATTTAGCAAAAATACAGGTATGGCCAGAACACACACATCCTGCTTCACTACACCTGAAATAATGCAACTGTACCTGTAGTTTACAGCAATCTCTTTCTGCACTTTAATTGGAAATGTAAGGAAATTTAAACTACACTTCCACTGTTACAACTTTACACTGCCTGCAGGAAGGCTTGCATTACACAGTCGATAGCAACGCAAGTCATTAACTAATTGCTGAATGTGCTGTGTAAATGTGGGAAGGTCCTAAAAAAAAAAGACAAAGATATTTAGACTGGCTTATATCAAATTTATGAGAGCAGTGATAATTACAATTAAAAAAATGTCAATCTATCCACTTATTATACAATAAATGCACTAGAAAATAAGCAAGACACACATTACACATAGCATGACTTTCCCACCAACAGTTCTAATTTTTAATTAAACATTTATGTACATGAACAATATATAATCTATTCATAAGAGCAGCAGGAATGTGTGGTAAAGAAAGGTAAAGATAAAGCTGCCCAAGTGCTTAATTAAGCACTATGCCATGAATACATGTCAGGAAATGCATACATAGCAACACATTTTTTAACCTCAGAGTGAGATGGAGGTGAGTGGTCAGGTTCACATGCTGGCTGTTTTATACCCAAAGAGGCCCTGTTTCCTACTGGATAAGAGGATTTTTCAGCCAAAGAGCTGGTATGGCCATGGTGAACAGAAACATAACTGATCCTGCCAGGAATCAACCCAGACTCCCAGATCATCCATCCCATAGCTTAGTCAATGTAGGATGAACTATCCCACTTGGAATTCACTTGCTTAGCACAAAGGGTCTAGTTTCTGTGAAAAATGATAACCTTCAAACTACATAAAACCAAAGAATTTCTTGACTAGCTCAACAGTCATCAATGGCGTATGAAAGAATGTAATTTAGTTACATGCAAATATAATTAAATATAACTTACAGTGTCAGTCTTAAAATTTCTTTGCAGGATAGACCTTTGGCCATCATCTAGCCCATCTGTTGAATGAAGAAACTGTGGGAGAAAAGCATCATGGAATGCCACAAAGTTGACAGCTGCCATGTTGTACAGAGCCACAGCAATTTCCTCTCCCAGCAAAGCATGTGATTTGTGGACCAATGAATGTAAAAGAACGGTCAGGAACTGAGGAAGCAGTTCTTCACGAAATAATGCCTGTCATCAATAAAATGGAACACTAGTCATATAAACATACCTGTACACTTCCATAAACTTGTAGGTGCTTCCTTTGAAGAAAAATCTTTTTAAAAAACAAAATGTGAAAACAACCATACTTGCAAATTCAATGAATTTCAGGTTTTATTGACTTGTCACTTCCATGTTCAAACTCTGTATTCTTGAAGGCTGAGAATGGGCATGCTTGCCCTATGCTATTTGAGTTTCACATATATACCAGAAAGTAAATTTATGACCAGGACAGTCTTTTCTCACAAATGGCTCATTGGTTTTTTCACCGCTATCTATGTCTACAGTATGAGAGTGCCAACCTGCACTACAAAGTTCTAGTGCAGTAGCAGCCACACTTACACTTCCTTGCTGGTTGACTTTAGATTACAGTGGTTGGTAGCAATTAAGTGCAACACAATGCCAAATACTGAAGAATTAATGAGACTTTAAGAATCACTGCTAGCCACACAACTTCAGTTCTACAAAAACCAAGAAACAGCAAAAAGAAATAAAGCCAAGCCATCAGGGCTACTAGCATGTATCATATACTAACAGTAAAATGGTTAAATTCAATAAATATGTGTGCACACAACCCACGCACACACACACACACACACACGCACGCACACATACCTACATCTTACTGAGTTCTACAGATGGGGCCACCTACCAGCAACTGTTGGCAATGGGCATGTACAGGATATCAGAAAGTTATTATTATTAAAGTCAGCCAAGACGGAATTCTATGTATATGAAAACAATGAATGCAACAGTGGCATTAATGATTATGTTATTACCTTATGGTACAGCTTCCATTTGGAGTTCAGTTCTTCTAAGCTATGCAGATTTTGTCCAAATACATTGATATCAGGCTGCAACAATGACTGTCCATATGCCTGTAATATGGCCACAAACTGCTCACGATTCTCAATTCCTTCCATTCCAGGTTCAGATAAAGCACGTAAGACTGATGTCTGGTAAAAGTACTGCCACTTGTGCAATAAAATGGCATGAAGGACACCAAATAATGCTGGTTTTATATCGGGTGATGCAGTGACTGCTACCTAACACAGGATGAAAATTAGACCAGTAAACTGCATGCTGCAACAGCCTGACCCAAAAACCTGGTGGTCTCAGGGTAGGCTACTGCACTGTCATTCAAAGTAAAGATTTCAATCCCTACTTACAACTGTGTGTGGATGCTTATGCTCATGGTACAAAACCTTTATCCTTGCCAAATATACAAATTTGGGAATGTTGGGAATACAAGCACCCACATCATGCTGTACATCCCCTAAGCTGACAAATATTCTCACCATGATCCTAAAAATCTGGGTAACAGAATCCACCTTATGGGTGCCCCAACTGATTTAATGCCTTTGCATAGGTTGGGAGAGGCCAGGAAGAACAACGCAGATGAAATCTGGGGGCACTATAAATACACACTTAAGTGACCAGAATGTAAAGTTCAAACAGCTCAAACATAAAAACCTTAATTATAACTGACAGAAAAAATAAGCTTCATTATACAGACATCTGGCATAAACTTCCATTCAGAATCATTCACAGACTTTATAAGGGTTGATGCTGAATATGTGTTTGGTCTTGGTGCTTCATGGGGGCATGAGGTGGTGCAGGGGTTCAGGCACTGCACTACAAGCCAGAAGGTCGCAGGTTTGATTCCTGATGGTGTCACTGGAATTTTTCATTGACAAAATCCTTCTGGCTGCACTATGGCCCTGGGGTTGACTCAGCCTCTAACAGAAATGAGTGCCAGGAATATTTCCTGGGGGGTAAAGCCGGCTGATGTTAGGGCTGACAACCTTACCACCTTCACGTGTCGACTGTCTTGAAAAATGGGAATCTCAACCTCCTGGAACCCTTGGGGCCTCTCCAGGCTTGTAATGGGATTGCTTGCCACTTCACTTCACTTTTTGAGGAGATAAAGCATCATTCTCAATGTACAGGGATAACTGGTTTCCTATGTCAAACATTCCATTCTTAGCGCAGACACATTATTGTTCCTTGCTTTCTAATTCAAGTTCAACAAAAGTGCCCCTGCACTTAATTACCCTTGGAACTGAAATTAAATGCCTGAAAACTCTGAGAGTGCCATGAATTTAAATGGACTTCATTATTTTACATGTCTTTTGGTGAAGACTTCAGCAGATTAAATACACAAAGCTTGTCAACTGTGGTTGATGTGCAGTGCAAGCGTCAAGCACCATGTCACTCAAGTGTATGGGGAGACGGGGAGTGCAAGTGTAGGTTCACATGTTCTTAATATTCAAATTAGATATAGCTGAGCAGCCAGCTTCATGCTCTGGGTACTTTACCCCAGTAACAACTGAACGGTGGGTAGAGCAGACCCAGGATTTGCCTGGATGCTATGGAGAAAATAAATAATTTTTGCTACTGCCAATAATCAAATGGTTCCCCAGGCATACAACCAAAAGGCCAAATTTCTAGACTGACTTAGCTATACTAGGTCCTAATCAGAACATCTAAATTTAACAAATGAACAACACTAAATTTTCTCATTTTATACATACTTCCTTTGTCTAGACCTATGGCAATAGTGTTCATTCTGAAAAATCACCTACCCACTGCACTTCTGTTCTTAAAATGACCATACAATTTACAAGAAACAGAACCAAATACAAACACATATTATTATCCCATGTGCTGTGTGGGAAATATTATCATGAATATTACAGAAACCCCAGTTCATCATCACAGTTCCAGAACCGTATGTTTACCACCACCACTTTCACAAGTTTGTACAGCCAAAGAAAGGGTAACCAGACATTACTCACACAGACAGTATGTGCCACATAAATTTGCTTTGAGTCAGAGGGTTACAAATATTTTTTATATGGAGGTACAGTCAACCCCCGATTTAACACCACCTTCATTTAGGGCCCATGAAATTCTGTGAACATAAATTCCCTACTATACCTATTTCGATTAACTGCCACTTTCGATATACTGTCACAAACTGTGGTGATGTATCAGGGTTTGACTGTTTGTCACACATGGAATTTTGTCACAAGAGGTTTTTAAGTCACAATAAGGTACAGATGCAATCAGTCCCCATACAGTGGACATGGCAATGGACAGCACAAAAATACCAACCATACCATGAGGTTTAAGGTTCTCATAGCAATGAGCATCAAGATAATGGTATTCTGTGATATGATACTATCTACTCTTGTTGAAAGATGTGAACACTTTGGAAGAATTGCTGACTACATCTTCATGGTTGGAGGCAGCAAGTTCTCCTTAAATGCTGGTAGAGTGAAACTCCTCTCCACAATTCCTGTATGCCTTATTTCTCGCAGTTATAATTTATTACTACTGTAATGGCTGTGTGACTGGAGCAAGCAGTGAGGAAGAGAGGAACGAACATGAAGTTGCAAGTAGAGCCACGTTTTACTGGAGTGCACACTGCTTATGAGACAGTTAAATCATTATCATTCTTTCATGTGCACAGCAACTAGCCAGAGTGATGAACATAACATTTTGAACTTGAACTGGCACCATTTCGTCTGAAACATAATGATCAACTAAACAGTAGAAAATTACAGATTTCTTTGGAACACAGTAATTTTTATGCAGGTATTAATGTAACTTTTTCATTGTTTATTATTTTTGAGGGTCTAAGCACAACATTTATTATTTTCATTTTCTGACCAATTTTAATGCTTCCTATTACTGGTGTTTTCCCACTTATTGCTCCATTCCTGCAGTCACTTGAGAAATCAAGAACAGAGGTTTCACTATACTTATTTCCTCAAAGACTTGGCATCATAGCCTAGAATACAATATTTGATTAGCCATGTTGTTTGTGGTAACTGTAGGTGAGGAATATTTTAGGAATACCTAGTAGTTATCACATGTCTATTCTTTGTGAATTAAAAGTTATAAGGAATAACATTAAAACAAGTTAGCAAATATGTATTGAATTAATAAATGAATAACTAGCCAAATCTGTATTCAATATTAAGACTGTAGATTAAAAACTCTCACGAAGAAATAAGAGCTATTATAATACACATTATTCTTTATAAACAAAACAAGTTACAAAATGTACGTACTGCATAACATCTGTGGTTCATCTGACCTAAAAAAATTGTAAAAAATTGTAAACAAAAACTATACAACAAGCTTCACTAATGTCTGGACACATCGTCCATCATCTTGCTTATTGAAAACACACTGTTTCAGTCACTTAATCTGTCTCTTTCTTTAGGTGGTGAGAAGAAATGAGGATTCTATTCTATTGGACATCCAATGATAGAGATCAACACTTCATAATGGGTCACCAAAGTTTGGTCCCCATTTCTCCTCCTACCCTGATGATGCAAGACACATTCAGTCACAGAAAACTTGCGTTCTTCATAAACCTGCATGATGGACAATGACAAAAACATTAGTCCAGCTTCTTATAAAATACCACCATCAGCACCTTTTTAAGCAATATACATACCAATGGATATACATGATCAAGGCAAAGAGAAACAGTGCTTGGAACAAAGCGCTTAAATGATGCACCTGGTTCAGCCATAACCAGCTGCAACAGCTCAAGAAACTTTTCTACAACACGTGTTCCAGCTCCTCCCTCCTGTCCCAATGACTCTGCTAGATGTTCCCTGTAACAGAACATTAACATGATAACAAAACAATTTTTGAGATCAATGAAATTTTTTATAAAGTAAGCAAATTAAAGGAATGGAGAAATATATATTATTCAGATTATTTATACCTTGTTCTGATGTAAAATCAGATCTAAAGAGTATCAAAACTTCAGTTCTGCATACTAGCAATCCAGAAGACCACAATTGAATGCTCTCTTTAGACCCGAAAACTGACAGATGGAAGGGCAGTTGTACATACAATAGAATTCCTTTAATCTGGCACCCATGTGACCAGACAGGTGCTGGATTATCAAATATTACAGATTATCAGACAGTACCTATACTGACATCAGTTCTTACAGGTAATTTTTGTTACTGCCCTCACAGAACATGCAATTCTCAAGTATTTACATTTCATCATAAAAAGCCTTAGCTTTTTCAACTGCCATAGGCCCAGACATGGGCTTTCCTTCAGAACGCATTGCTGTAAGCCACTCACAAAGTACCTTGTCCAATTTCAATACTTGAGGCACCTGAGGCTCTTTCAATGTCTGTCATTTGGAAAGGTCCTTCACATTTTCACTTGCTGCCACATATAATCATAAATAATTCTTCTGATTCCTTATATCAGTGCCAGTTGATGATCCAATGTTTTATGAGGCCACATACCTCACTTCACCTTTTGCCAGTTTCAAGCATCCTATTTATTCCAAGTTTCTGATGAATCGTTAGAGTTACATGTATCTTTATGCCAGGAGAACCTCAATTATTCATCTTTGGATCTTTTTAAGCCACTAGGTACAATATGGTCTAGTTAAGCCAAAGTAAAGTCATGGAATCAGTATGTGCACCAGATGCTATGGTTGTTTGACTACTTTCTTCATGTGTCAAACTCTCTGGAAAGCCAGACTGTCTGGTAATGGAGTAAAGAAATTCTGGTATATACTGTAGAGAAATATGTGTATGCAGACTTGGGTTTTAATATTTAGCCATATAAATAAATACATATTTATTACCTTGTGAAGACACCAAGAAAAGTCTGGACAGTCTGTTCAGTAAATGTAGCACCAAGCTGGTGTTGTAAACCAGCAAATGCTGTGAGGAAGAAGTCTAGAATCACCTCACACACACCAGGAGACCGCACATACAGAGGGAACATTGATAATGTTTGGTGTACATTACCCTGCAATATCAAAACAGGAATGTCCTGGTCAAACTTTAGTTATTTACTTGGGAGGTGGGGATGAGGGTTGGATTTCAGGCTGCTATCACTAACTCAGACTGTATACCATCAAACTTTACACGGCAGACAGAGCAGCATGAAGCTCATTTCAATAAACAATCAAAATTTGAATAAATGCAAGTTTCATATTTTAGTGTGAACCACCATTAACTTCATGAGATTCAAACCATGTCTCAATATTTGTGAAATTGTTCTTGTATCCTTAACCCTTAGTTGCCGAACGACATATATATATATATATGTCGTGCAGTGAGCCCTTTAAATAGCCAAACAGCCATTAAAGTGGCTGGGGGGGATTTAATTCCAGTGTCAAAGGGTGAAAGTAAGAAAGCGAGCAAGTGAGCAAGCAAGCAAGCACTTAAGTGAGTAAGTGTGTGTGTGTGTGTGTGTGGGGGGGGGGGGGGGGTGGTGGGGGGGGGGGGGGGTTTTTTTTTAGGTCGCGCTGTTCGT
>Ga0131853_10023280_pt1 | contig 11189 bp, 10 predicted proteins | sample TergutLab28metaG_FD_92764 | JGI IMG/M metagenome (GOLD analysis project Ga0131853, IMG submission 92764) | Labiotermes labralis P1 segment gut microbial communities from Petit-Saut dam, French Guiana - Lab288 P1 (version 2) (version 2) | ecosystem: Host-associated > Arthropoda: Insects >...
AAAAAAATGAAAATTAACAATAAAAAAAATAAAAATTGGATGTTACTTAAATTTTTGTTATGGGTGGTGATCATTAAACAAAGTTTTCTACCAACAGTAGCTATGGCACAAATGATAAGAAATGATTTAGGTCAATTTAATGTGATTACTAACCAATATGAACCACAAGAAGCAGATCACTATAATAACTATATTGATGATATCGTTGATAGTGACTATTTCGAGTATGTAAAAGATGACGATGTTGATGGTGACGATAAAATAACAGGCGAAGAAATATCTGATCGTGGTCAAGAGCTTGAAACTGCCCTTGAAGAAGTGGATATGGATCAAGTAGCTCAAGATTTGGAAGATACAGGCATCGCTTTTATTGATGGTTGGGTGCTTTTTGATTCACGAGGTTATCAACTTCCCCAAGCAAGAAATTTTCAAGGTGCTATCAGGAATGTTGGCACACTTCCATCAGCCACACATGACCTTAGGCATGTCGCATCTGTTTGGACAGTACCGTGGCAAATGCACCGTTATGAAGCATTTGTAAATGGAGGGTGGGTTGCTGCCTTTTGCACTCAGCCGGGTGTTCCGACGATTGATGGTGATGGCGCTCATCCCGGTTGGAGTCCCGGTTTTGGTGACTTGCCGGCAGCTCGCCAAAGAACGGTATCACTTATACTTAAGCATGGTTATGATAATATACATGGTTGGGATATTCCAGTTGGTGATAACACAGCTAGGCGTAATGCCTATGTAATAACACAAGTTGCTATTTGGGAAGCTGTGCTCGGCTTCTGGGATGTAAACACACCTTGGAATGATAATTCGTCAGTGGCGAGTGGTGTGCAGGGAGATCCTTGGAGGCGACTAATTAGCAGCGAAGGACAGATGGTTGGAGGTGGTGATAGTACTGTCACTATTAATACCACTTGGGGTGGTATGAGTACGTTTTTTCCTAGACCGGCAATTGGAAATAGCCAAAGGATGAACATGTATGATCGCCTGCGCTCGGATATTTGGATTTTCCATGGTCAAACACCAACAGCTAACAGGAGACCAGTCTTTGCTAGTCAAGCTCCTGCAAATTCACCGCTACATAGACTAACTTGGAATACTGAAAACAGTCGCTATCAAGTAAGGCTTAGTGATAGTGCAACAGTTGGTAATGCTTTGTTAAATAGGTTTATTAATTTGGATATTGGCGAGGATCGATCATTTGGGGCGGGAACTGGCTTACGAGTAACTCGTAATTCTACGAATGTTATTTATGTGTATGCTACTTCTTCAAATCCAAATACAGATACTCATATATCACCTGATTGGTTACTTAGTATAAGTCCAGAGAACTCGCTACCAGTCATGTTTTGGACACACCCAACATTACAAGATAAGGTTACTGGCAATTTTAGTGAGTTACTTCAAGCGTTTTTTCGTGTTCAAGTACAACTACGACCACGAGGCGGAATTGAAATCCAAAAGGATGATAGTGATCGAAATACGAACTTACCTCAAGGAAATGCAACCCTTGAAGGTGCGGAGATTGAAATCATCAATAGATCAGGACACTCTGTTGTGACTTTAGATGGTCGTGAGATTGCAGATGGGGCAATATTAGGTGTGATAATTACAAATGGAGACGGCATTGCGCGTACAACATCTGATTTTTTACCAGCAGGTAGATTTGAGTTACGTGAAGTCGCCTCACCTCGTGGTTATCTGTTAAATCAAGACTGGAGCTATATTTTCGAGACTAGTGGAGCTGGTGGTATGGTTCAAGCAACAAATAATTTACCACAACAAATTATTCGTGGTGATGTGGAAATCCAGAAGTGGGATGTTGAGTTAGATGCAAGTGAGGCAATGGCAGGTACAAGTCTTGGGGGGATTGAATTTGAGATTACAAATCTTTCAACTAGCTCAGTACTCGTTGGTGGTAACGTAATTGCGCCTGATGAGGTTATTATGTCGATTTTCTCTTTCTGGTGCGATGAAGCGAGTATGTATGTTGCCCGCACAACAGGGCGAACACTACCATATGGAACATATGTGATTACTGAGGTAAGAGGCAATACTTACTATTTGCTTGAAGAAGAATTGAGTCGTCCACCGCTTTATTTTATCTTTGAGATTAAAGAAGACGATAAAACAGTCCGTTATGATGTGGTTGATCAAGCAATGATTTATCGCAATCAAGTGAGGCGTGGTGATATTTCAGGCGTTAAGATCGCAGAATTAAGTGCAGAGCGTCTAAGTCATATTCCATTTGCGATTACTAATCATGTAAGTGATGAAACAAACGTTATTGTCACTGACTTTAATGGTGAGTTTAATACGATATCTACGTGGAATCCAAGAAGGAATGCCAATGTGAATAACCACTTACTTGAAATGGAAGCAAATGATGAACTAATCCTGAATACCGATGTTGACATATTTGGTTCTGTTTGGTTTGCAACAGGTGAGTTTGGAAATGTTGCACCTGTTGATCATTACCTTGGTGCGCTAACTTATGGTTGGTATACTGTGAGGGAAATGAAAGCTGAAAATAATGTTGGCTTTGATCTGTTAGAAATCGATATTTTTGTGACACGTCATGGTCATGTTATTAATATGGGTACTCTTACAAATACCAATGAGCCACCGATAGAACTTGATCCAGAACCACGAGCTTATATTTCAACGCAAGCACATACTGGTGATGGGAGTAATCAGTATTTCTATTTAGGAGATACGATTGCTGCCCATGATAATGTGATAATTGTGCATTATGAAATGGAGGACGGAAGTCCGATGATGTTTAGAGCATTCGCTTGGGCAAGATGGCGAGACGGCTCTACGACACTACTATGGGAAAGTGATAATCAGTATTATACAGTCGCTAACGTTCTTGGTCTTAATCGTCGTAGTTTATATGAGCGCATAATTTATTCAGATGAATTTGATACAAGTGATGCCAAATGGCTTGAGCTTGACTATTTGTTTTGGAGTGAAAGTTTATATATGGTAGTTGGTGATGATGATGGTGATGAATATTACCTACTCTATGAGCACAATAAGGGCGGTGATGATGTTAATCAATCACTATTTCCAAAAGAAAGGCAGAGTCAGGCGACCATTTCTACTCAAGCATGGGTAAATGAATATGCGAATCAATATTTCTGGTGGGGTGATAATGTGTATATAATTGATACTGTGCGCATTAGACTTTACGACACACCTCCTGGAACACGCATGAGGTTTAATGCATCACTTCATAATCGCACAATTGGTGGTGTTACAACATTAGTGTACACATCTGATTACGTTCAGTTTAAAGTGCCAGAAGTAGAAGGATGGGTTATAGGTGAAGTAATTGAGCTAGAGTTTGAAATCACAACAACGACACCAATTATCACTGGTGATTTTCCTCATGATTCAGAATTTTTCTGGTCTGAAAACCTTTATGAATTAACAAATCCTGATGAGGAAGATGAGGAAAATAACTGGGATTTAATTTATGAGCATAATCCTGAGGGAGATGATCCAAACCAAACATTGTTCCCACGGTATGCAATCATTGCGACTCAGGCTCATACAGGTAATGGCTCGCGACAACTCTTTTGGCAAGGACAGACCATCTATGCTTATGATATTATTAAGATCACTCATGGCAACATTCCGAATGGAACACAAATGTATTACAGTGCGTTTTTATTCGCAGTACCACCCGTTATTGATATAGAAAATGCAGAGGCGGTGATCGCAAATAAAGTACTGATCTGGTATAACTTACAAGTTCCTTACACGGTGGATAATGTGTTAATGACATTTGAAGAAGTGATCAATGTTGATACATCTGAGTGGGATGGCTATACCCTATTCTTCGCAGAGCGCCTATATACAAAGGATGAAGCTGATCCAGAAAGTGATGATGACTTACGGATTGTTTATGAACATAATTTCGATGGTGCGTGTGTAAATCAGCGGCTAATTCCAGTTGAAAGAACAGAAACACCACAACCACAGCCGACTGTACCTGCCCCACAACCATCAAGACCAAACTTGCCACAAACTGGAAGTGTCGTATTTAATTTCATGCTTGGAGGTGTTGGATTGCTTATAAGCGCAATTGGAATTGTAGTTTATAAGATGCGAAAAAAAGAACAAGCTAACGCAAGGGAATAGATATTAAAAAGGAGTGCGATCATAATGATACAAAACGTACTTACTAGAAATCTGGGAATTAAAATGAAAACGACATTTTGGGAAGATTTTACGATTGCTGATAAGTTTGGAGTAAATGGCATTGAAGATACTTACCAGCGTGCCTTTAACGAATGGCAATCTGAGGTGGAATACTTAAAAGAGTTAATAATGGTGCTTAATCATAAAACTTGGCAACATCATGAAAAGCAGCCTCATATATCTGAGTTGTATCATCAGAAATACAATGAAGCATACCGTTGGGCAACAGGAAATCTAAATGATGAAGATTTACAGGTGCTATACACATACTTGGACTAATTAGAACTAGTGTGAGTTTTTCTATAACAATTAATTGGGAAAAATAGTAAAAGTGGTAAAAGTGCTGTGTCTATGAAAGTTGATCTAGACACTTTTTCTTTTGCCTTAAATAATAATTCTCGTACAAGTGACGGGGAAATAGGGCTATGGTGAGGTGTAATAATGATGGAACTTACGATAGAAGAAATAAAAGAGTATGCCAATGAAATGGTAGATATTGACACATATTACTTGTTAAGTAAGAGCGAACATGTCATAAGAATATTTGAAGGTGATTCGAAGGTTTATCGTGGTGTTGGTGTTAGGAAATATTTTCTTTTTCTAACAGATGAAACCAAAGTACGGGTGTATGTATCGCTTTTAGAACTTGGGCAACATCTACGAAAAATAAGTAATGAAAAACTAATAAACAAAATCAAGGAAGTTGAAGAAACAAGAGCTAAAATTCAAAACCAAATGGATGACTTCTTGGTGATATTGAATCAAGTAAATGCTGAGCTGGGAAAATTGCTAGGAACAGGAGATTTAAGCCATTCTTTACGACATCAAATTGATGCACTTGCTGAGATTTGTCCAAACTTAACGGGTCTAGAAAAGGATTTGGCTGATGCTTTAAAATTTCTGGGATATTTCTAAAATTTAGGGATAAAAAAAATTAAAATGATATTGCCAAAAGAACAATTAAAATGAAGGAAGTGTTAGAAAATGTTAGACTTAAAATTTATTGTGCCAAAAATGGATGAAACTTTTGGAGTGATCCGTTTTGCTGGTCGAATAGAAAAAATGGAGGTGCGTAACGGTCGTACAATGGAGCATAAGACAAACTTTGTTTCGTTGGCAAGTGAAAAACAGCGTAAGATGGGGGTTGTGTTACCAAAAAATGTTGCCCTTAATGAGTTGAAGTTTAAAGATGTAGTTGAGTTGGTTAATCCCCGTCTTGAATATGAAACTGGTCGTACGGAGGCACGTGGTGAAGAACGCCCACAGGGGTTTACACAAGCAGTACTTCGTGCAGACGGCATTAAAGTTATAAATAATGGAGGAATGAACTAAGATGGTCAAATTTAAAAGTGAATTAGTAATTGATAGTAAGGCAACGTTTGGTGAGTTAGAATTTATGGGGTTAGGTCGTGAACATTATGACTATGATGAAGCAACAGGTGAAATCAAAGAGCTAGAAAGACGCTCATATGACATCTTATCATCAGCGCAAGGAACACTATTAGAGATTAATTTAGATGCAGCCATTCCAGAACTAGAGATTCCAGTTAGTAGTATTGTTGAGCTTGTTAATCCTAGCGTACGAATGTTTAACGCTAGTGGTCAAGCAAAAAGTTATATTACAGCTGATCAAATTAAGCCAGCGATAAAACCTATACCAATTAATCCGCAAGCAATCTCAACAGCTAAGCAAGATGAGTCAGTAACAAAGACTATGCCGACTAAACCAAACGCAGCTGATGATGTTAAGCTAAATCATGGTACGAATAAAATCACTAAGCCTTAAGCAACAATCTTAACAGATTGTTGTTTTTTTGCTTTTTGACTAGGGAGGAATCTTTTAATGAAAAACATTAAAGAAACAAAAATTTATGTAGCAAATTTATGCATGTTTAATAATGGGGATACGCTCGGTAACTGGTTCACTTTACCAATGCCACTAGCGGACATGTTGGAGCAAATTGGTGTGGATGGTAGTGAAGAAGGTGGAGAAGAATGGATTATTCTTAGTTGTGAAAATCCATATGGCTTGCCTATACATGAGTATGCTGATATCAAAAGGCTGAATGATTATGTCGAACAACTTGTAGAACTAGATGACGCTGTTTTAGACAATTTAAACGCAATCTTGAATGAAGGATACGAAGATCTCAATGACATTATTGAAAATGCAGGCGATAATTATTGGTTTACTGGTGCTGCAAATCAGGAAGAAATCGCTAAATTACTGATAGATAATCAAGGCGGTTTAGAACAGCTAGAAAGGCAGATCTTAGAAAGATATTTTGACTATAACAGGTATGGGCGTGATACTGTTATAAATGATTCATTTTTTAAGGGTGATGATGGCAACTATATTTTGTATATGAGATGATAACCTTCTTTTGAAGTACAATATGTATGTATAAGATGGAAAAATTTTTAAGGAATACGGAGATGATAAATGATGAAGTATTTAAGTATAGATACACTTTTTACCTCAGTAAAGGAGTATGTAAAAGAAACTGGCATTTTAAAAAATTTCAGTAATGATAATGATGTGAATTATTGGTGCGTACCACTTCATAATGGCTACTATAAAGACGGTGAATTTATTGATCGTTTTGGTGATGAAAATGCATATGATAAGGCTTGTCAGAATGAGGAATGGCGATTCGTAAATCGTAGTAAGGTATCCTTATTGCTAAATGGTGATTATTACAAAGGATTTATAGTTTATGACTTTGGTGATGATCAGATTTATAAAATTATCGAAAATGATTAGTAGAAATGAGGAAGTGAATAAAGTCAATGAAAATATTTAAATCAAGACCTGTCGGACATCGTGTACAGATGAGGGATCGCTATATCTTACTTCGCTGGCATCTTTTGATGTCACTGCCTTTTATTGTTGCGCTAACTTTGTTTCATTGGTATTTTACCTATAATGAAATTGTCATTCATTTAAATGATGCGATTAATTGGACAGATTTTATTTTTCCAGTAATAGTGACTTTGGTATTGCTCGGAATTGCCACTTTACTTCCAAGTAAAATCATTGAAAATTCAATTTTCAACTGTGGTGTTTTTTTCAAACCAGACAAGCGACAGGAGCTTGCACGAGCGTTAACAGCTGAAAATATTGTAATTAGAAAAAAGTTAACAAGTGGCAAAGAAACACAAAGATTTCCCGAAATTTATTACCATCAAGGAATTGATACCGATGTTTTTACTTTTAGATGTGGTCGTGAATTTCATGATCTATTTTATGAAGGAATTGAGAAAAAATTAGAACAAGTCTTTCTTGCTGATTTGATAGAGCGTGAAGTGAGATATAAGTATGTAAGTTATCATTATTTAGTCGATACCATTTCTAAGCGTTTGGATTTCATCGATGCAAAAATTGGAAATGGTGTTTTAACGTTGATGACAGGTTTAGAGTGGGATTTTGAAGAAATGCCTCATATGCTAATCACTGGCGGAACAGGTGGTGGAAAGACATATTTTATTTATACGCTTATTGCCCTACTTGGCAAGATTGGGCGTGTCCATATTGCTGATCCAAAGCGAAGTGATTTAACTCATTTAGAAAAATTTAATGCCTTTAAAGGCTTGGTGGCATCTGAAAATGATGAAATTTTAGGCATGTTAGAAAAAGCCGTTGATTTAATGGAAAAGCGATTTAAATACATGAATGAACATCCTAATCAAAAGATGGGGAAAAATTATCGCTACTATAAGATGCCACCAGAATTTTTTATCGTTGATGAGTGGGGTGCGTTTATTTCTGTATTAAGTCACAGGCAAGAACAAGAGCTATATGATAAAATCTCACCGCTTGTTTTAAAAGCAAGACAAGCAGGTGTATTCTTGATTGTTGCCACGCAAAAAGCTGGAACAGATGTGTTGAAGTCGATGATTCGAGATAACTTGATGTGCAAAGTGTCATTAGGCTCACTTTCTACCACTGGCTATGAAATGACCTTTGGTGATGGAGGCAAAACCAAGGCATTTTACAACAAACCTAAAGTTAAAGGTCGAGGTTATATTGATGTTGGAAATGGTGTTGTCCAAGAATTTTATGCCCCTTTTGTATCAACAGATTTTAGTTTTGAACAACACTTTGCGAAGATGGCAGAAATGCCTTTTTTAGACTTATCAAACGTGATGTTAACAGCGAGCGAACGTGAAAATTTCAAACAACAATTTGAAATCGAAAAGAAAGAATTGGAAAAAAATAATCCTCCATCAAAAGTAAAAGATGCACAATCATATTATAAAGAACAAATCAAACGACAAAAATAAAACAAAAATAAACTAGGAAGCTAGGAGGTGGTTGTTTGATTATTTGGGCACTATTTGATAGTGGAAATGGCTGTTATACACAGGCTGTTGAAAAGTATTTTCCTTGTACCAAGATCTATCCAATTGGGGTAGATGTTGAAAATAAAAATAATCATTTTATCAATTTAGATTTAAGTGATTTTACAGAATTATTCGATGGTAAGAATAAAATCTTTGAAACACTAGATAAGTTACCTATTCCAGATATAATTCTGGCATCACCACCATGTGAGAGTTGGTCATTGGCAACTTCGCTTACGAATGGTACAAATTATTGGCAGACGACACAAGAGATTAATAGTTTGTTTGGTAGCTACAAAGCACCGACGGCATTTACAATTCAAACAAAGGATAATTTTGATCATGCCTTAAAAAAGCGCAAATCGTTCTTTAAAGCATTTTGGCACAATACGATTTACAATCGCGTAAATGGTGAATTGTGTGCTTATAATACCCTGCGGATTATTGAACGATATAAGCCAACAATTTGGATTATTGAAAATCCACAAACGTCTAAACTTTGGGCATATTACAAACAAATACATAACTTTACAGGAATCAAAAATAATGCTCATTACAACTACTATGATGAGGAATTTCCCAAAAAGCCAACGACCTTTTTAAGCAATATTTTTTTAGACTTGAAAATAACTGATGAAAAAGCAAAAGTCGTGCTAAAGAATTGTGGGGATGGAAGAAAAGTCATTTATGGTTACAACAAGCGCAGCAATATCCCCACATCATTAATCAAGGATATTTTGCAGATGTGCAAGCAAGAACTAAAGATGAAAGATGAAAGATGATGATAATATGAAATATTTTTCAGTGAAAGAAGTTTCGGATCAACTAGATCTATCAGTACGAAAGGTTTATGAGCTTATTGCAGTAATTGAGAAGGAAACTCCTCATCAGTTTGGGCGTATGTTTCGTGGCAATTATTATCGCGGAAAAGAGCGTAAAGAAAAGGTGATATCCGAGCGTGATTTATTATTAGTAAAAAATGCGCAAACAAAAGTGCTAGAAAATGAGAATTACAATTTAAGTGGACTATTAGTGAATTATTTCAAAACAACTGACACAATTTCTTGATATGAAAGAGAAATACAAAACAAGTACAATACACATGCAGTTTCCGCCGAAGGAGCGTGGTGAAGGTAGTTTCACCCACGTGTGCGATAGCACACGTGGGTGTGAAAACTACCTCAAGCGACTAAAAAGGCGGTAAACTGTTATATATAACCCCCGTTATCTAACAGGGGGGTAGAAGTTTAAAATTTCATCCTCCTAAAACAGCTAAAAAGCATTGGAGTTATGGGTTTTAGGGGGGAATGAAATGTAAAAATAAGAGTTGCAAGTTGCAAGTTTGGAGGTATTTAATGAAAATAATAGAAGAATTAACTAAACAACATGGACTGTCACAAAAGGAGATTGGGAGCTATTTAGGATTTGATGAAACGAGAATGTCAAAGTTTAAAAATGGTAAGCTACAATTGACAGATTTACAATTTAAGCACTTAGATGACTTGAAGTCATTTAAGGAAATGGATCAACCTCTTGAATTGAAATTTGATTATGTGCGGATGCGTTTTGAAACAACTGATGTTGGAAAAATCATCAATGAAGTTTTATTATTAGATTTAGACTGGCTTGAACCAGTTGAGATTGGTTGGTATGGCTATAAAAACCATATAGCTTTTGGTGATATTGTTATTATGTATGATATTGAGGATAAGAAACTCGGTGTATTACTGGAATTAAAAGGTGGCGGTTGTCGAAATTTTGAACAAATTCTCGCAGAACAAAAACGTTCATGGTTTGATTTTTTCACCTTAGCTTTAGAACACGATGGAATTATGAGGCGATTTGATTTAGCCATTGATGATAAAAGTGGGATCTTAGATCTCCCTTTTTTTATTGAAAAAATGAAGAAAAGTGAATGTGATACGACTTTTAGGCGTTACAATGTTTATTCTGATTCTGAAAATAAGAAATGGGAAGATGGAGATAAGCAAATGGGATCGACTTTGTACATTGGATCAAGAAAATCTACTATTTACTTTTGCTTGTATGAGAAGGATTATGAACAATATACCAAAACAGGTGTCGCACCGCGTTATCATCGAGTAAGAAATAGATTTGAAATTAGACTAAAAGATGAGCAGGCTGAGGTTGCTCTTAAAGAGTATATTAAAAATGATAATTTGGAAGCCTTAGCTTTTGGAATCATTGTTCGTTACATGTGTTTTCACGACAAGAAGAAGGGTGTGGATTTAAAAGAGAGCCCGGTCAATAAGCGTTGGGAAATGTTTATCGCTGCGACGCAAAGTGTGATGAAGTTAACTACTGAACCAGAAGAAATTACATTAGAGGATACGTGGCGATGGATCGAAAAACAAGTTGCATCTACTTTAAGACTATTGAATTATATTGATCCTAGGCGGCTAACTGATACGGTTAATGAAGCTACCCTATCAATAAAGCAGCGGAATATCTTAAAAAGTCATAATAAAGAGCTGGCGGAGGTAATGCGCTGAGGTTTGATGAGTTAGTTTTTTAGCGAGGTGATGAGCACTGTGGCATTTTAACATTTACAATAAAGCATTATACGAAGAAACAGACAAGTATCTAATCACAACAGTTGGTATGGT
>Ga0131853_10023281_pt1 | contig 11188 bp, 5 predicted proteins | sample TergutLab28metaG_FD_92764 | JGI IMG/M metagenome (GOLD analysis project Ga0131853, IMG submission 92764) | Labiotermes labralis P1 segment gut microbial communities from Petit-Saut dam, French Guiana - Lab288 P1 (version 2) (version 2) | ecosystem: Host-associated > Arthropoda: Insects >...
AATAATGCAGAAAAAACTTGCTTGTCAACAAATTCTGACCTGCGGGAAAAATCAGGACTTTTAGGCACACGTAAGAATTTGAATTTAAGTTTATATAATAAATTAAGACCACTGGGGAGACCTAGGCGTAGATGGGTGAATAATATTAGGATGGATCTCCAGGAGGTGGGATGTGGGTATATGGACTCGATTGGGTTGGCCCTGGATAGAGACAGGTGGCGGACGCTTGTGAGTACGGTAATGAACCTTCGGGTTCCGTGAAATGCGGGGAATTTCTTGACTAGCTGCAAACCAGTTAGCTTCTCAAGGAGGACTCTGCACCATGCAGTAAGTAAGTAAGTAAGTATATATCAAGATCCTGAAAACAAGGTTACGAAACATCTTAAGCAGACTCAGATATGCGAGTATGCAGTTTCCAATACAGTACACAGAACTGGCCTTCTAAAATTGTATATTTGTATCAGCTGGAGGAAAGAACATTTATTACTGAGGTGACTACGTAGAGAATATAAGCCTAACTCGGTTCCATAAGCTACTGTAGTTAACAGCATGATGGCAACATGTTCAGTGCTTCAGTAATAAAGCTCACTACCGGTCACGAACCTGGGATAATTTTCGAATGCTAATACATTCTCACAGGCCGTCCCCTTACGATATTTATTGACTTTAATTTCACTGTCTTTGGACTTACATTTGATCTTTTTGCAAGTGGCTTCCCCACAAAATTGTGTATGCAGTTTTTATCTTCCCTGTACTGCAACACACCCTGACTGTTGTAACCTATTAGGTTTTAGAGTATCAATAATAAAAGGTGACGTTCAACTAGGAATTTTTCTTGTTTTGTAACACAACTTCCGGACTATACAACCAGCCAAGAGTCGGGTCAGAGAGGAAGCTTCCAAATTAAAACCCGAGAATGTGATAATATCTCTCTTACTCAGGGCTATATCAGATGAATATCAAGTAATGGGAAATAGAAATTTGCAGACAAAAACAAAAGAAATATATAAACAAAGGGATCAAGCGACACACTTTTACCTGAAATCTCACGTGAAATTGCCCGGTATAATAAACCAGGATCAGCTGTAAAAGTCTCTTCATGGCCCGATCCCTGGCACGTCCTCAAGCCCTACTTCTAACGTAAATTGCCCACGATACTAATTTTTGTTCATCTTCCTTCGGTTGATTAGGATAGTACATTTTTGTACTGCCAGACTGCGTATTTCACATTTTCTATTCCGTGCATTACAACAAAACTACTACAATTTAAGTCCAAAAATGCACACAACTATATTACATTTATAATAATATTATAGAACCACTAACTGCTACATGTTGGGGGCCTAATTGGCCAATCATCAGCGAGTATAAAAAACTGCATGAAGCTGTTGCTAAACATATTGGACTCCTGAATTCAGGCGACATGCCGCAGTTCTTCTACATGTAACCGTTAGGTACAATTTATTGTACTCCTTTATGAAAGACCAACAAACCCCGAAACATGCAGGAATTAGGGATTTTATAATATTATTCTAACTGTAATAGAATTGTGTGCAATTGTTGGCTTAAACTATAGTAACAGACTGACGTTCTACATTCATTACACACTTCTATTGGTTAATTGCACTTATAAAAAATTGAGACTTTTGTAGGTTTAGCTTAGGCAGTGTAAGTGTGGCCCTTGTGCCGAAGGATGTAGTAAGATCAGACTGGCCGTAGAACGGGTGGACGGACTAACAGAGAGACATACATACGTACATACAGACAGAGAGATAGACAGACTCTACAGCCTGAGTAATGGGCGATCACGGAAATTGAATTGGTGTGGAGAAATGAGGCGAAGTGAGCTCCCTCTCTCTCACTTCTCATCTTATTGGCTTGGACCACTACCAGACGAGGCCCAAACTGCTACTATTTTGTCTGATAACATTTGTTCTCAGTTTCTATATTTGCTACTTCATGAAAAATTTATTATATTATATTTTTGGTGTAAAATAAATGTACAGTGTCAATAGTTAAAGGCAATAGTTCATGTATATAGTATTTAAGGGGTTTCTAAGCAGTATTAGATGCCTCCAAATAATATTTAACCCTTTAAAGTTTCCCTAGCTTTATGCCATTTCTTTAAAAATAAATTACTCATATTGCCCACACTGTGAACTCAGACTTTTTATAATTATTATGGGCCTTGTCCACAAAGAACATTAATTAATCTGTGACATAAAAGCATAATGTTTTCTGTTAGGTAGGCAGTTAATGTCTAAACTTTTTTTTAGATTAACTTTAGGTTGCAGATATTAATGGAGAACAACAGCCTTATGTTTAAATGAAGTTTGTTTTAATATTGTCGACATTAGCTATAAAATGTAGAGCACCGTTAATGACTGAAGAGAATGACCTATAATTAGATAGCTGAGAAGTGCAAGAGACACATACAAACGAAAGTCCAGCATTCCCTTCCTACTGGGGTTTAAAGAAGGACTTTTTGTGACATGTCTTGCCATTATCCCTGGCTTGCCTGCTGATATTTTTCTTTCATACTCTTATTTGTAGTGGATTATACATACTATTTTTTCTGTGAAATACTTGTCCATGTTAACATGGATGTCACAAGCAGGCCTAATGTAGAATCTGTTATTTTTTCCTCCTGTCAAACCGACTTATGCGATCGTCCACTATATTTTACGTGCCTAAGCTGCCTAAAGATTATCCGGCACTTGTAAGATAAGTAGAACATGTTTCTAAAATTTAATATGCGTAAACATTTTTTCTTTGATGCCATTTTATGACATGACTAAATTCACGTAACATAACTGAATATATGATGTATATTGTATGTATTTTAAAATTACGACATGTATTTAAACCGGGAGCAGGAAGCTTTATTCAGATATGGATGTGGAGAAACAAAGTCAAAAAATGAAATTTAGACAAGATTATGAATAGGCGTATAGAAATAATGAGGAGAAACTTTTACCAGAAATAGCCGAAGTGGATGCTGTATGCAAGAGCAGGCTTAAAGATACGTTACGACCAGTGGTGGAATAGGTCACGGAATTACATGTAAAAACGTGGACAACACAAAGAAAAAGAGGATGAATGAAGCGACATAAAACAAAGAATGTAAATCCGATACGAACAATTATTTAAGATAAAAATTTACGAATTTGGCCATACGTGCAGAAATGATAACATTAAATTTAATTAGAAATAACTCCAAAATCATCAGCCGTGTACTGTTAACGTTCTAAAAGGTCCTTATAGTACTTGATGTAAATATCAAAATCTAAGTATTTGTGAAGGCTACATGATGAGTCCTAACGCTTTATAGACTAGCCTAAATGCCATTTAAAGTGTCAGTTCGTACCGCGCAAGAAACAATCTCCTTCACGGCTATTCAAACCAGTATTTTAATTATAGGCCTATTGGAAATTAACACTGTTTTTTTAAGATCCACACGAAAAATAAATACACACTGTGGGGAGAAAATAGATTTTTTAGTGTTAAACCTGGCGGTACATGACGTAACCACTGGACTTTAAAGGGTTAACATAGACACTCAGCTTTTACTACAGTCCCGGTCCTCTAACAACAGATTATATTCCACTCCGATTCCAAGCGGCTTTCCTACTGACCCTTGCCTAACTTAATCTAATAAAGTCACAGTGAGAGAGAGAGAGAGAGAGAGACGAAGGGAAAAAAGTTTTGAACATCGTACCGCGTCGCCGGCACATCAGAAGCTGCTGCTCCTAAATCAGCAAGGAAGCGTCTCATTTCGCTAATGGAAACCGTCCCAACAGACGGACAGACTACTCATCCATGGCTTCCTGGAGTAACTACCACACGAATAACGAAAATGAGGAAAAGGAGAGACAAAGAAATCATTTTAACGTCGTCTTCTACAAACTTGGCTTGGGAAAGAAATATTTCAGCATCGATTTCAAGAATAAAAAAAAAAAAAGCAACAGCCGCTTATGGTGCAGCATTTAAGTAGCTCTGGAATATCGCCATATCAGGTTGTGCACTGGACTGGACGATGGAAGTGTTTGCTGTAATTAAAACCTTCATTAAATGTTGTGGTTGAAGGTTATATTTGTTTAACTTGCATAACTTGAGGCATAGAGAAGCAAAGGAAGGTGGTGCAAGCAAACAGAAAATCGGAGAGGGAGAAAGCAAGGAACAATGGAAGAAAAGTTAAGTGAAATATAATAAAAGAATGAAGACAGAATGAAGAATAGAAAAAAGGCTTTCTTATTTGATTATTCTGACACATATTAGAAGATTCCTTGACAAGCCCCCAATAACGGGCCCTGTCCACTGGTTCAAAAAGCTGCCAAATTAATATAATTTTTAATGGAAGATTCCTGCAGAAGATATAATAAATTCAAAGCATATTTAAGCTTAATTATAAGACCCATATTTTATGGCCTAAAATTTGGAGACAAAAATTTTGATAGAATTAAATTTCGCTGCTTTACCTTAGATACGATAGCCACCAATTGCTGACTAAGGGATAGTCAAGAACAGAAACACAAAATATCCTTCGAAATTGTCACTTGCCCCAGCGGTCACTTGCTGCAGTGAGTGAAGATAACAAGATGATTTCTTACGACACGCAGCGTCCTGTCTCTGTTACACTCAGGATGCTGTAAAAAGGATGGCTCTAGCTGTAAAGTTGTTGTAAAAAAGAAACATTGGGTAGAAACACTTCTTGCAATTTGCGCTTCCGGTTGTAATCGAAACCATTCTAAGATGGACAGTGGTCGTCAAACAGTCTGAGTCTACAAAATACTTGAAACAGAGCCGAGAAGATTCAATCCCGTAGACAGAATGTTATGTACCTGAGAAATATGGCAAAGCTAGGATGTACAAAGTGTGATAAAGCTAAAGCAATCCTCGTAGAGGCGTGAGGAGTCCCTGAACTTTCCAAAACGCACAAACTTCCTGATTTCCAGACTTTAGGCACATGCGGGTGGTAAGGTTGTCAAGCCTACGCTCCAGCCGCCTTTACTCCCCAGGAAATACTCATTTCTTTTTAGGACCGAGTTGAGCCCAGAGCCATGGTGCGGTCCGATGTTTTATGTCAATGGAAAGTTCAAATGGTCGCATCGGCAATCGAACTCGTGAACTTTCGTTTTGTCGCTCAGTGCCTTAGCCAACTTCCCCACCGCGTGACAAGGTGGGTTAGTCGCCTGACGCTATTAATCTGGAAACACTGGGACCGAGATTATTAGGATATTTAGCACGTAGGGTGGATGTCATATATGTGTATGTACAAATATTACCGATCCCAATGGCCGCGAATGTCTAAGGTCTGGGTCTGCTTCCACTCGCTTGCTGGGATTGCGGGTTCGATCCCGCCAGGGGCATGGATGTCTGTATCTTGTGAATGTTGTGTGTTCTCAGGTAGAGTTCTCTGCCACGGGCTGATCACAAGTCCAGAGGAGTCTTACCGAGTGTGGTGTATCTGAGTGAGATTGCGAAGCTTCGATAATGAGGAGGCTTTGGCCCATTAGAAGCTGTTACTCCAAGGGGAAAAAAATTACAAATGTTTGTTCGTTAGAGATCTAGCAGACAAACTGTATGGGACGACTGTGTCTACAGGGTAGAAAACACTAAAATGTATTTTAGAATAATGACATTTGAATTTACGAAAGGTTAGTGCACTTACAGGTGCTATATACACTTTTGCACGAAGTAAATAAAATGAGCGGTTATTTGGGGAGTTGTCCCGCACGTCAGTAGGTCCGTTGAGACTCTATGTAGAGAAAAACTGAACCAATTTCCGTTAAATTTGGTACGGCTTATTTACACTAAATTTTGTGGAGTGAATTCAATTTCCGTGTGTAATTGTTATATTAGGAACAAACCTAATATTACAGAATTCTGATGTCAAGAAACGGCTTATAACTTAAAAATAATACTTAAAATGTCGTCCTAGAAAACGTGTGTAATTTTGTTTAACACAGTATTCAATACGATTTACATTATTTTAACCCAAAACAAAAAGCCATTCCTGGCTGAATAACTTAGCAACAACATTAGCACATTACGGAACATTTCATTGGCCGTAATTTGCTTTTCTCACTGACGCTGAAGGAAACGCATCGTTAGGTCCCGAACAAATACTTGCTCTTTAACGCTTTTGATATGTATATGGAAGGCTCCAAGTTGAGGTCCCTCTTTGGACACTGACTGCCATAGTTAAGATTTTCCAGATTATCCACATTGCCTCCTGCGGATGTACCTTAAATCAAGGCCCGTGTTTCCTTCTACGTCCTTTCAAACATATTGTTCATTATCATCCACGCATTTGACGGTGTGGTAATTGCCAGTGATAATGCCTTATGCTCAGGACGGAGGTGGTGGAAGTAAAAGTGGAAGCATTAGAAGAAGGGACTCTTACCTTGAAGAGGTTGGCAGTACTTCGACCCGAATCTGTGGCGTATACCTTACATATGTTAATGTTTGTAAAACGTAAGTTTGGCCCAGACAGCGTAATCGGCATAGCGATTCGCTATGAGCTGGACGCTCCGGGGATCGGGTTCGATTCTTCCACTGACCGTGCGGTCTAAGGCGTGCGTCTTTGGCCGCTCGATTGCAGGAATCGTGAGCTCGAAACCCGCTGAGGGCATCGATGTTCGTCTCTTGTGTTTGTTGTGTGTTGTGTAGGTAGTGGCTCCTGCGACGGGCTCACACGTTCGGAGGAGTCCTACCGTGTGTTTTTGTCTACTTGTGTGTGATATATAAACCACAGTAATGAGACGGCCAAATCCCGAGTTCGTCTAATGCACCACAAAAATAAATTTGTAAATAAAATAATTAGTGTAGCAGGCGAGTACAGAATTTAGACGAAGATATAAACGTGATATATAAATGTGATGTATTGACTCATAAGAAGTTCAAGGAAGATATGACATTAAAAATAAATCCCGTTGGGGGTAAGATTTTCCACACCCATCCAGACCGAGTGTGGGGCCCTCCCACTCGTTTACATGATGGGTAACGGTTCCCTTTCCCAGGGGTAAAGCGGCTGGGGTATGGCTTTGACCACCTATAAACATATAGCGTCGAGTTTAAAGAAAGAGTAGAGCGATACCTCTAATTCCCCCATTGGCCTTAATGTCCTGGGATGAACTTTACCTAACTTGAGACATAATACCTCAATAAGTATTGAAAGAAACATTTAACTTTTTTTAAACCAATATCTTCATAATTGGGACAGAATTATGATGGAGGGAATTCTTCTTTCCTTACTGGTCCTGAGGACAAAGCCAAGATAACGTTGTCATAAATCTTTCGTTTTGGAAATTCCCTCCAATAACAGCAGGAAGTGTGGTCTCAGAGCTTAGCTGCTGCTGTCCAGTTCATCGTTAATAATCTCACATAAAGGCCACCACGAGCAACCCCTTCCCCACACACAGTCTTTTGTAACGTGCCAACATCGCTGTTTTTATTCCTTACATGCCTGCAGGCTTGTTGGGATTAACAAACAAAATCGCCTTATTGTGTGGTCAGGACGTTGCTTCGTCCTCTTCTCTTAGACTACTCCAATGTGGTTATTTATGTGTTGATCCCATTGTCTCTTTTATAAAAGGAACTGAACTCGCTAACAAGGTAGAATATTTGTAGGGAATAAAGGAAAGAAAAAACAGGGGAGCCAGAAATAAGGGGAACCTAACAGTTCTCATGTTTTGCAGTGTGTAATTCTTGCGTTAAACTGAGGGCTGTAGCACAGAAATATGCAGATATTTTCTACCCTCTCTTACCCCACAGACCTCTCTTTGACGGCCAAACATTACCCAATTAATACTGAGCATCTATCTGAGCGTGTAGTGGTTTATAAGGGTCTGCTTGAGAACCGGATTAATGTAAAATATTGAAATGGGTACGAAGCAATCTCTGGTAGTGTTGGAATTAGAGGCTTGTTTTATTTGTTATCCTGACCCACTGCATAGGTTAAGCTGGCTACTTTCTCCGTGTACAGTCAACAACCGTAACCTCACAACACGTCCATAAGGTTTCCTAGGAGACGAAGCCGTAAACGGATTTCATGACTCAGGTGTTTGGATATTCGTATATTAGCTCAACAGTTCGTATTTCGGAAAGGGAGTTGTTCTTACTTTCAGTGTTTGTGTGTAGTGTGGTTCAGTAAATTACTTGGCGTAAAGTAGGCTATCGGACAGCTCGCTTTGTCAGTAAAACTGTAGAACTGGATTGCAGTCCGTGTCTTCCTTTACCACTACCGAGAACTTAAATAATGTGGCTCAGGCACGTCACTGATGCTGCTAGCCGTGGCTGTAATCTCTCAGGCAGTTAGTACTGTTGCTACGTAACGTCTGATGTGAAGCATGAAGTCATGTATCTTGCTTAATTTGCCTCCTGAAGTGTGGCTTCCCAAAGTTTGTTTAGCTGGTTTCCCCTGGTCCTTTCTGTATTTGATACATATTTTAAAATTATCGTCCGGTATTTTCTTATTTTTTGAATCTTCTCTTCTTGTACTGTTTTCTGTGTCCCTATCTTCACTATAAGCTGTGTCCATCTAACTTATATTATTTCTGCTTATCGTTCTAAACAAAATGTAGTTATTAATTTTATTGTGTCCGTGTGTTTTTGCGCCCTTTTACATTTCGTTGCATCGATGACATAAACAAATTTCTCATCCCATTCACTTAAATCCTGAAGCTGGAGGCAGCTTGTGCCTACGAAAGATCGACGACATAACCAAATTCCACACAAGGCAAAATCCTCAAAACAAGAAAAATGTTAAATATGAATAACCATAAAATATTAGGATCAGTTAGTATGTAATTGTGAAGTAACATTAATAAAGACAATCTTTAAGGCATTATACCGTTAGGAAAGTTACGTTAAGTCGTACTGTGAACCAACCTTAGCAGTTCCAACTTTTCCATACCTCATTTTCTGGAAGTGGTGACCGTAAAGCTCTGGACGATGATCCGGATGTGTTTCTCCTCGTCTAGTGAATCGTGTTCACTGAAGCGGGTTCTGGAACCTGGTCGGGTACCGTTGGTCCGCTCACGCTACGCCGGACACCTGCATATGAATCGCCCAAATATTACCTACAAGATCATGACCAAGTTCGAATAATGGAACGAACTTGTCTCAGGTATCCATTGGCTGAGGAGTACCAATTGAAGGTTCAGCAATAGTTACAACAAAATATTAATTATACTCTTGTATTGATTTCCACCACCATCACCACCTCCACCACCATAACCACCACCAAAAGCACTACCACCAACACAACCACCACCACCACCACCACCACCACCACTACTAACATCACCACCACTACCACCACCAACACCATCGCCGCCGCCGCCGCCTCCACCACCACCACCACCACCACAACCACAACCACAACCACCACTACCACCAACAATACCATCGCCGCCGCCGACGCCGACGCCGCCGCCGACGCCGACGACGCCGACGCTACCACCACAACCACCACTACCACCACCAACACTATCGCCGCCGCCGCCGCCGCCGCCACCACCACAATCACCATCACCACCACTACCACCACCAACACCACCACCACCATCACCACCACAACCACAACTAACACCACCAACACCATTGCCGCCGCCACCGCCACCACCACCACCACCACCACCACCACCACCACCACCACCACCACCACCACCACCACCACCACCTCCACCACTATAGGGTTCTGACGACGTTTTATGACGTATGAACTCATTAATTTTTTGTGTTTTTCCATCGCACATATTTAAATTTCACACACCACTTTTCGGGGACCGATCCATCCCCCGCTTGCCTTGCTGCTTGCTTCTATATCTAAAATTTACAATGAATTGAGTTAAATTCGCCAACGCAATGTCACGGAAAATTTGCGAGCGCTGTCCCGCCTGTCATCAAGAGAAACGGTGTGTGTGGAGAGACCAAAAAATGGACCAGAAAAACTGTGTGTAATTATAAAATTTCAGTTTATGGGAACATGTTGAATTTAAGATTAGAAGACCTTATGCAGATCACTGCCCTAGATGTACCCAGAGCCGTGCTAATATGAAATGATTCTATATCCTTAACCTTTTCCTTGCAATTTGCATGGGTAACTTACTATATTAATTAATTACTCACTGTGACGCTGTCTCTGAAATGGAGAGAATTTGTTGCTCCAAAATGCGGATTTAACTACTCATAAAGCAGATTTTCAAACAGAAGACCCCATATTGATGCATATGATTGTTTAAAAGTAATAATGTGACACACATATACGGCCTGCATCTCTGGAAACCAAACTTCAGCTTTGGATAAGCTCGTTATATAAGAAGTCAACATGGAATAATATACGTACATAGAAAGTGTTTCCCCGTGGACTGCGGTCCGTGTGTTGTATTCCTGAGGTCCCACGTGCTGCTTACTTCTCTGTGTTTCTGTGAGAGACGTAGCAGGCACTCGATATTAGTTTCAATGTGCAAACAGAAATTGTGTTCTACGTCAACGGGATCCAGTTACATGCAAACTGCGCAACCCCATGCAAATCAGGCAGCAAGAAATAAATTCCCGTCTTCTGTAATAATATTCTTCCATGGGTATAGACTCCAAATATTGATATTGTTATTTAAAATGTGGTAGTGTATTGAGATAAATGTATGTGTTTTTTGTATATGTGATTAGTTGGGCATAATTTTCATCCCATAAAGTGGTTTGTCACTGTCAAATCGGTAGTTTGGACAAATTTCGCGAAGTAAATATTACAAATATGCATTTTTTTTAAATTACCTATTAAGGGCGGCATAGGGTGTTGACGTGATTACTTTTACCCAATTAGGAGGAAACAGACTGTGGCTAGAGAAGATTGATGCTTAACATGAAATATTGTTATGTGTATTCTTCACCAAATAATAGTAATAAGATCATCTTAATGAGTATGGACACAACGAGAAAATATGTTACACTGGCGGGTGAGAAATGTATACAGATTTTTTTTGTAGGAAAACTTGAAATAAAGACAAGTTTGTTGCTTTAGACGTCAAACGGAGGGTTATTATTATTATTATTATTATTATTATTATTATTATTATTATACAATATGTATGTCTCCTGTCACAGCCATTTCTTCCTGGTACTTCTCTTGAACCAGCGGTGATCCCCACCGCTCAGGCTTCAAGCTTCACATTGCAGTACTTTC